>Ga0160423_10000444_pt1 | contig 33554 bp, 19 predicted proteins | sample CRUFie14St8metaG_FD_108191 | JGI IMG/M metagenome (GOLD analysis project Ga0160423, IMG submission 108191) | Marine microbial communities from the Costa Rica Dome - CRUD Field 142mm St8 metaG | ecosystem: Environmental > Aquatic > Marine > Oceanic > Photic zone | place: Costa Rica: the Eastern...
GTTAGAAGTAGCATCATTTATGGTAAATGAAGGTACGTGGAAGGTATGGAAATCAGATACAAATTGTGCAGTATTACTAGCATATGTTCTATTAGTAACATACTCATAAGAAGATCTATTGTCAGAAGAGCTTCCTACACTGCTATCCATTCTAAATGGAGCACTTGTCGCTAGAGCTCTAGTGTAAGATCCTGTGTGGAATTTAAACTCTCCTTCAAATGGAGAAGTGTTAGTTTGATTAAATCTAAAATCACTACCACTTAAACTAGTAACACTGCCATCGTTAGTAGGACTGAATGTTCCATAATGGGTTGCATTTACCACTGGGGTTAATGCCTGGACTGTAACAACACCTATACCTGTTTCACCTTGAGCGCCATCTGCACCTTGTGTTCCATTGCTACCTGCAGCACCTTGCGAACCTGCACCAAAGTTAAAGCATACTGTGTACCTATCACCATTTAAAATGTTTGTTGCAGAGGTATTTGCAACATGAGTTACATCAATTTCAAAAGCGGAACCAACAAGTGCTACAACAGATGTAGGTTTGTAGACTATTTGTTGCGATCCTCCTCCACTTTCCTTAGTAAAACTTATAGTAATAGAATCACTATCAATAACTTCTTGTGTAATTAAAGTTAATAAACCGCTAAATGAAATATCAAATCTAAGTTTATCTACTAAACTATAGTTAGATTGATCAATGAATATAATTCCTCCATCTAAGAAATTAAAAATTTGGGATGCACCAGCTGGAACAGTAGTTGAAGAAATAGTACATCCTACTAAGCAATTTGCGCTTCCACCTGTAGTTCCTACATTGCCTTGAGCACCATCAGCACCTTGGGTGCCTATACCTGTATCACCCTGAGACCCTGCTTTACCTTGTGCGCCTTGGGGGCCATTATCTCCTTGGGGACCATTACCCCCAGTGTTACCTTGAGAACCTCCATTTCCTTGGGGACCGTTATTACCTTGAGGACCATTATCTCCTTGGGCACCGTTCCCACCCTGAGCACCGTCATCACCTTGAAGACCTGTAGTTCCTTGGGCACCATTTTGACCCTGGGTGCCTATACCTGTTCCACCTTGAGCGCCATCATCACCTTGAGTGCCAACACCTGTTTCGCCTTGAGTACCATCTGCACCTTGGGGACCATTATTACCTTGAGTACCTGCTCCTGTATTACCCTGAGTACCTACTCCTGTTTCACCTTGAGTACCATCTGCACCTTGGGCACCGTCTGCACCTTGTATGCCTGTTCCTGTGTTACCTTGGGTACCAACACCTGTTTGGCCTTGAGTACCATCTGCACCTTGGGGACCATTGTTGCCTTGGGTACCTGCTCCTGTATTACCCTGGGTGCCTATTCCAGTATTTCCCTGGGGTCCATTTTCACCTTGGATGCCTTGTGATCCTGCTTGTACTACATTAAAACAGACCTGGTAATCATTACCAACTACAAAATTACCACCTCCAATTGAGGGAGCAGTTCCTGTAAAGTCAATAACTGTAATCCCATCAAAACTCCCAAGTGAAGCTCCTGTAGCTTGGAAAGTTCTTGAAAAGCTAGCTCCACTAATAGTAATGGTGTAAGTACCTGAAAGACCAGAAGTGAGGTTATTCATCATTGCAGTTGCCTCTGCATTAGTAACTAAAACACCAACACTTATTGTAATAGTATTTACACTTGCCCAAGTTTCACTATTAGCTTTAAAGACTATACCGCCGTAATCAGCAGATGTAGTACTGTACTCTGGATAAGAACATCCTTGAGTTAAACCTTGGACACCCTGAATGCCCTGTGTTCCCTGGGCTCCGTCACTACCTTGAGTACCCGTACCTGTGTTACCTTGGGTGCCAACTCCCGTTTCACCTTGGGTACCATCTGCACCTTGGGGGCCAGTATCACCTTGGGTGCCGGTTCCAGTTGCACCTTGGGTTGCAGTTCCGGTTTGGCCTTGGGTTCCATCTGCACCTTGGGGGCCAGTATCACCTTGGGTGCCTGTTCCAGTTGTACCTTGGGTACCAACTCCTGTTTCACCTTGGGTACCATCCGCACCTTGGGGACCAGTATCACCTTGGGTGCCGGTTCCAGTTGCACCTTGGGTTGCAGTTCCGGTTTGACCTTGAGCTCCGTCTTCACCTTGAAGACCATTATTACCTTGAATGCCTATACCTGTTTCACCTTGGGTACCCACTCCTGTTTGGCCTTGAGTACCTACTCCTGTTTGGCCTTGGGTACCATCAGCACCCTGGGTGCCATCATTACCTTGGGCACCATCATCACCTTGAGTTCCATTATTACCCTGAGCTCCGTCTTTACCTTGAAGACCATTATTACCCTGAGCTCCATCTTGGCCCTGGGTGCCAGTACCTGTTTGACCTTGGGCTCCATCTGCACCCTGGGTGCCAGAACCTGTATTACCCTGAGCTCCATCTTCACCTTGAAGACCTATACCTGTTTGGCCTTGGGCTCCATCTTCACCTTGAAGACCTATACCTGTTTGGCCTTGGGCACCATCAGCACCTTGGGTACCTGTGCCTGTTTGACCTTGGGCTCCGTCTTCACCTTGAAGACCTATACCTGTTTGGCCTTGGGCTCCGTCTGCACCTTGGGTACCTGTGCCTGTTTGACCTTGGGCTCCATCTTGACCCTGGGTGCCTATACCTGTTTGGCCTTGGGCTCCGTCTGCACCTTGGGTACCTGTGCCTGTTTGGCCTTGAGCACCATCAGCACCTTGGGTACCTGTGCCTGTTTGACCTTGGGCTCCATCTATGCCCTGGGCTCCATCATTACCTTGGATGCCATTATTACCTTGAGAACCTGTTATACCTTGAATGCCAGCACCAAAATTAAAACAAACTACATACGTATCGTTATTGTTATAACTAGTTCCAAAATTATTAGATAAATCTACATCAACTTCAAAACTGGTTGCACCCACAGTAGGAGCACCCAATAAATTAAAGGTTGCTTGGGTAAACCCTCCTCCAGATGTTTTTGTAAACGTGATTGATACATTAGAAAAATTAGTAAAATTAATTAAGGATAATAAATTATTATAAAAATAATCAAAATGTATCACTTCTGTTTGTGTAACGTTACTAACTGTAGCTCCTCCAGAAGTTGTAAATCTAACATTATCACCACTAAATGCTGTTAAAGTAGAGGTTTTTAATGTTGCATTTTTGCAATTATCACTAAGACCTTGTACACCTTGAGTGCCTTGGGCACCATCTGCACCTTGAGTTCCTGCTCCAGTATTACCTTGGGTACCATCTTGACCCTGAGTTCCATTATTTCCTTGGGCACCTTCTGCACCTTGAGCACCTGTACCTGTTTGACCTTGAGTACCGGTACCAGTTTGACCTTGGGTACCATCTATACCTTGAGCACCGTCTTGGCCTTGTGTGCCATCTTCACCTTGGGGTCCTTGGCTTCCAAACCCTTCGGCACCATCTACACCTTGGGCACCTTGGGCACCATCTTGACCTTGAGAACCATCTGCACCCTGGCCAGCATTAGTACCACTAGTACCTTGGGCACCATCATCACCTTGAATACCATTTTCACCTTGGGCACCATCTTGGCCTTGGGTACCATCAGCACCCTGAGTGCCGTCTGTACCTTGGGTACCATCTGCACCTTGAGTGCCGTCTGCACCCTGAGTACCGTCTGCACCTTGGGTACCATCTGCACCTTGAGTGCCGTCTGCACCTTGAGTGCCGTCTGCACCTTGAGGACCATCAGCACCTTGAGCACCAAACCCAGCTTCGCCCTGGGGGCCATCAGCACCTTGGGTACCTGTTCCGGTTTCACCTTGAGTCCCTACTCCAGTGCCACCTTGAGTACCGTCAGCACCTTGAGTACCATCTATACCTTGAGCACCATCTTGACCTTGGGTACCATCATCACCTTGAGTTCCATTATTACCTTGAGCACCATCTTTACCCTGAAGACCATTTTCACCCTGGGTTCCATCAGCACCTTGGGTACCATCTGCACCTTGGGATCCATCTGTACCTTGGGACCCATCTTGACCTTGAAGTCCGTTTTCACCCTGGGTTCCATTAGCACCTTGGGTACCATCAGCGCCTTGAGTACCATCTGTACCCTGAGACCCATCTTGACCTTGGAGGCCATTTTCACCCTGGGTTCCATTAGCACCTTGGGCTCCTTCTATACCTTGAGCACCATCATCTCCATTAGTTCCTTGAGAGCCTTCTGCACCTTGAGTACCCGTACCTGTTTGACCCTGAGCTCCATCTGCACCTTGGGTTCCTGCTCCTACTATAGTAATACATAATTCATAATCATCATTTACACTAAAATTAGTTCCGCTTCCTCCTGTGATTGGGGTAGCGTCAAATTTAGCTACAGCATTACCATCTACGGTAGCTATAGCAAAACTAGTAAGTGTAAATGATTTTGCAAACCCACCTGAAAGTTTTTCAATACTAAGGGTTACTGTAGAAGGATTTGTACCAGATAAAGTATTACCTGCAGCTACTAATGATGAATTAGAAACATACTGGAATATATTAAAGTAAATTTCGGCAACACTTGCTGCTGCTGATACATCACTTGAAAAATTAGAAGAAAATCCTAATAAATCTGAAGTAGCTGATTTATAAGTCCACTTACTACATCCATTTTCTAATCCCTGAGTTCCTTGAACTCCTTGTATGCCCTGAGTTCCTTGAGGACCATTATTTCCTTGAGGACCATTATTACCTTGGATACCTGTTCCAGTTTGACCTTGGGTGCCTACTCCAGTTTCACCTTGAGTACCATCAGCACCTTGAGTGCCATCACCTCCTTGAGCACCGTCATTACCCTGTGTGCCATTTTGGCCCTGGGCGCCGTCTGCACCTTGGGTACCGTCGGCACCTTGAGTACCATCACCTCCTTGAGCACCGTCATTACCCTGTGTGCCATTTTGGCCCTGAGTACCATCAGCACCCTGAGTACCGTCTGCACCTTGAGTGCCGTCTCCACCTTGGGCACCATCATTTCCTTGAGTTCCATTTTGGCCCTGGGCACCATCAGCACCTTGAGTACCATCAGCACCTTGGGAGCCATCCCCACCTTGAGCACCATCATTACCCTGTGTACCATTTTGACCTTGAGCACCGTCTGCACCTTGGGTACCATCTGCTCCTTGGGCGCCATCGTTACCCTGGGCACCATCATCACCTTGGGTACCTGTACCAGTTTGACCCTGGGCACCATCCTGACCTTGGGAACCATCTTGACCTTGAATACCTACTCCAGTTTGTCCTTGAGCACCGTCTGCACCTTGGGTACCATCTGCTCCTTGGGCGCCATCTTGACCTTGAGTACCATCCCCACCTTGGGCACCGTCATTACCTTGGGTTCCGTTTTGACCTTGAGCTCCATCAGCTCCCTGAGTACCATCTGCACCTTGAGTGCCATCACCTCCTTGGGCACCGTCATTACCTTGTGCACCATCCTGACCTTGGGCGCCATCAGCACCCTGAGTACCGTCGGCACCTTGAGTACCATCACCTCCTTGGGCACCGTCAGTGCCTTGGGTTCCGTTTTGACCCTGGGCGCCGTCTGCACCTTGGGTACCATCTGCTCCTTGAGCACCGTTATCACCTTGAGTACCATCTGCACCTTGTGCGGCATTAGCACCTTGGGTACCATCTTGACCTTGGGCTCCTGTGTTGCCCTGGGTACCTGCTCCTGTATTTCCTTGAGCACCATCTGCACCTTGAGATCCTATTCCAGTTTGCCCCTGAGTACCATCTGCACCTTGGGCTCCTCCATTACCCTGGGCGCCGTCTGCACCTTGGGCACCATTTTGACCTTGGGTTCCGTTTTGACCTTGGGGACCATTATTACCTTGAGCACCATCAGCACCTTGGGTACCTGCTCCAGTATTACCTTGAGCGCCATCTGCACCTTGGGCTCCTATTCCTACTCCCCCTTGAGCACCATCTGCACCTTGGGGACCATCACCTCCCTGAGCACCATTTTGGCCCTGTGTACCGTTCCCACCTTGGGCACCGTCTGCACCTTGAGCACCGTTATTACCTTGAGTACCATCTTGACCTTGAACTCCTGAACCACCTTGTGTTCCATTATCACCATCAGAACCTTGGGTGCCATTCTGGCCTTGGGTTCCGTTTTGACCTTGAGCACCGTCTGCACCTTGAGCACCGTTATTACCTTGAAGTCCTACCCCTGTTTCACCTTGTCCCCCATTCTGACCTTGAGAACCTCCTTCACCTTGGGGACCTGATCCCCCTTGGGGGCCCTCAAGTCCTTGAATTCCTTGTAAACCCGCACCTGTTGGACCTTGTGAGCCAGGCCCCCCATCACTTCCTTGAAGTCCTACCCCAGTAGCACCGGTTTCACCTTGGCTTCCATCTGCACCTTGAGCTCCATCGCTACCTTGGGCACCAGTATTGCCTTGAGGACCGGTTTCCCCTTGAGTTCCTGTTTCACCCTGACCAGCATTAGTACCACTAATACCCTGGCCTCCTTGTGCACCATCTCCTCCCTGAGGTCCTGTATCACCTTGAGTACCAGTTGCACCTTGACCTGCATTAGTACCATCTGTACCTTGAGCTCCTGTATCACCTTGGGGACCGTTAGCACCCTGTGCTCCTTCAAAGCTACCAGTGTACATTAATCGGCCAGTTGAAGGTTGTCTTACTACAATTTCGTAATCTTCATTTGGAGCCCCACCTACAGATCCATGTTCTGGGATGTTTGGGAATTCAATCCTAGACCCAGAAGCTTCAAAATGGTTGGGGACAAATACTTCTCCAAATGTAGATCCTATATAAACTTCTGAAGATTGGGTACCAAAATATATAGTACCAACTTCAGAATTTAAAAGTTCAAAATCTTTATTTCGATCATCTAAACCGTGGTCTATATAATTAAAAGTGTTGCCTCCTTTAAACCCTTCTCCTTTAAAGAAAAGAATTTTACCATTTCTAATAGAAGCATTATTTTCTAATGTTATAGAACCAGAGACCCCACCACTGTCTAAAGTTAAAGATTTTCCAAATAAAAATGATGATGCTGAAATATACTCATTAGATTTAATATGACTATATGCATGTATAAAGTTGTTTACAGTAAATGATTCATTATGTACCGAACCACCATCTGCTATAAACAATTTATCAGGACCATTTTCTTCGGTTCTAATTTTTATACTTCCTTCTTTATTAAGTATCCCTGTATGAGGGTAACCTTCAAAGGTGTAAACTGGGAGAGTAGTAACACTCCCCGAAAGAGCAGAACCTACAAATCTTCTAGCTTCTACATCTTTAGAGGCAGTAACAAATGCTCCTGAAATAATAAATGCTTCTATATCACCACTAGCAGAAAGAGCAACAGCAGCACTAGAAGTAATCCCAATAGAAGCTGAAGAGCCTACAGTTAAAGTTTGTTGTAAATTTTGTTCTCCTATAGGAGCCGCACTAGCACTTTTTAATACAAGGTCACTATCTGTAATACCATCTCTAAACCAATATTCTACCGATTCGTTAGGAGCTGGGCTATCACTACCTGTTACAACAACAGTTAAACCTCTATGCCTGAAGTTTTGATCTATAGATTGGACGGCATCAGCGCTAGAACTAAAAGGACCTATCCTTCTGTCTAATGCCGTAGGACCATTAAGGTTAAATCCTACCTGTATTTCAATACCTCCTGTTATAGACATTATATGAAGTTAAATTTATAGCTTTGATTAGTTTGGGTAGTCACATTGTTTGATTTATAAATATTATAAGAAACGTCGATCTGTCCATCACCACCCCAGTTGTATTCTGAACCACTTAGATTAACTGTGGTTTTAGTAAAGTCACCAGTTACATTAAAATCATTACCATCAAAAATTGAAACTAGATCTGAATATCTGTTAGGGTACACAAAATATAAAAATTCTACATTAGCATTAAAAGTAAATGTTTTATTAGATTTAGATGTAACTACTTTAGTAAAATTACTAGAAAATAATTCAAATTCACTTCCAGTTGCGGCTGAAAGGTCTATATTGCTGGCTCCGTGGTACATAGGGTATACATATTTTGTGGTAAAAGAATCGTCTAAACTTGTGCCTTCTGCATTATCTCCATTTACGCGAAATGTTACAGTACGAGAATTACTTCCCGCTATAGTAGTAGGATCAACACGTGCTACTCTAGTTCCACCCACAGATTGTTGATTTGTTCCTCCTCCATGTGTAACCCCAATAGAAAAGTTATCAAGTGATGAATTAAGCATTACAACTTCTCCATTTGATGGGACTCCACCATCACTGTCAGGGGTAATAGTATATTCATAGGTATCAAATATATATGATTGGCTAACTTCACTAAAACTACTAACTGTAACATTAGTGCTACCTATTTTAAGGCCTCTTCCCCCAGTTTGGTCAAATAATAATGTACTACTAATATATTCTATTAATATATTTCTAAGTACTTCTTCTAAAGTAGTTCCAGCTACAAAAGTTTCATTATTGTCTACACCACCAACACTATCGTTAAGTACTGAAGTAAGATTTTGAGTTAAAACAGCTTCAAAGGCTGCACTACTAGTATAGAAGAATTGTCCGGATCCAGTATCAACTACTACTATATTATTAACACCATCTGATAAGGATACTGAGGCAAATAGTTGGTTGCTAGATGAGACAACGCTCGCTGTAATAGCACCAGATGCTAGTATGTCACCAGCTACTATATCGTTTATGATAAGATTTCCACTACCACTTAGGGCAACGGCCGCACTTGAAGTCATAGCAATTGTAGTAGAGGATCCTACACTCATCACATCCTGTAAAGGATAAACATCTGCTATAGGAGAAACTTCAACACATATTCTTTCGTCTTGAACAAAAGGTTCATTTGAAGTAGCTACTACAGTAGTTAAACTGTTGTTATCGGGGGTTGCTACTATAGAAGTAGCCCCTATAATTACTTGGTTTCCATAAGCTATATCTCCATTAGTATAATTAGGGTATGGGGTTGTAACTGTTTGGGTGTTATATCTAAATTCTACAGTATTATTTAATGAAGTAAGAATTATAGAACCACTGCCCTCATTTTGTGTTAGATATCCAAAAAGAGCAGTCCCTGCATATGATTGAGTATTTATTAATAGATAAACAGTCTCATCCACTTTATCAGTTGGCATTCTATGATTCGCAGAACTAAAAGCTCGTGATTGAGAATCCACAAAAGTTATAAACCCTGGATCACTGTATGCCAATGTATCTCCACCCCCCCATCCTGGTATTGCCTCAGAGGGACCTAATCCTTTACTTAAGTTAAAATAATAGTCAAAGCATACTCTGTCATCGTATCTGTAGCAAACATCTCCAGATGATACATCATAGTGTAAAAAAGGTCGATTAACAAAATCAGCAGGGCACTGATCAGCATTTAAGTTGATTGTACCTACTATACTTTGAGTAAAGTTCCCATCTATTGCAAATCGTTGAGCCATATTTTAATAACCATAAGATCCCCCTCCCAACCCTGTATTGGTAGGTCCGGTATAAATATTAGAAGTTTGTGGAGGGGTGTTTACGGTAGGGGAGGAAGATAAAGTTTCTTCAGAAGTAGATATATTTCTTTTGTAAGATTTACACCAAAATGCTTTTTGAATTTTAGCATTCCATCTTTGACATAAACCTGCCTTATAAAAAGTACATCCACTACATTGTTGCCCCTTATGTTTAGGCATATTTCCTAAATGATATGAAGGAGGTAAATTTGAAGGGACAATTTGACCAGAATCCCTATACACTCTATTTAATCCTTGTTTTATAATTCCAGGAGTAAAATCAAAAAGTTGAAGATAATTATTTTTTAAATACTGAGATAATCCTAGTAAGTTTTCTCTTTGTTCTTTATAATCTACTGTATTTTTATTAGCTAAAGCAACTTTATCCTGCTCCCCAGAAATAACCCAAGGCAAAATAAAAGGAGTATATAAATAAAAATCTATACTTTTATCTTTAGTTTTTAATTGTTGATATTCTTTTTGACTTATTTCTATAAATAAAGATTCACTATTTTTTTTACAAAAATATCTATCAAACTCACCTATTTCATAATCATCCGATGTAGGTTTTGGTGGTATGTATTGTGGTAAACGAGGAGCTTTTGGAGAATCGATACCTCTTAAATTAAGGTAGCTTAAAGTTTTCGTTGAAAATTGATATTCTTGATCTTGAGGGGTTTCTTCAGGAGTAGGTTCAGCTGCAGATATATCAGAAACTGAATCTTTTTGGAATTTTACTAATTCTATAGTACTTTGGGTACTATCAGGGGTTTTACCTGCAAAATATTTTCCTGTTGATGTGGCCCAATAAAACCCAGTGTAAGGTTGACCTGTTTCAAGAATAACAAATTCATTGCTACTATATAAATTAGTTTCTATTTGAGAATTAGGAAAATACATTATGCATTATTTTGAGACCATGAATTTATTCCGGGATAAATAGGGATATCTAATGATAAAATTTCGGCTGCTGTTAATTCTGTAAAATCCTTACCGTTTTTTACTGCTAAATTTTTAGCTTCTTCTTGCCCAGTTGATGATGAAAATTTCATACCAAAATGAAGAGGGTCATATCTATTAAAAGTAGCCCCCCAACTAGAAAGACGAGAGGTATTTAAAGCATCAACAATCCCTGTTTGAGCCCACTCTTCAGGTGAGTTACTATTACCTCTTACTTTTTTCCCAGTTGTTAAATCAATTAAAGTAATGTCCAAAGCCATACCATAGTTGTGGGGTGAGGTACCAGGAACCGCTGCTACCCCTGAATGGCTTGCGGTAGCTTTTTTCTGGTCTTCAAAAGTTCTAACAGCTGAATTAACACTAATTTTTAGACCCTGCATTAGGGGTTCTTTTAATGCTAAATTTAAAAATTCTAAGAAATAAGGTCTAGCTTTAGGATTAACATACTGTACTACAGTTTCGGGGGTGGTGCGAACAAATCTAGTTAAACCAAAACTTCTTTCAAGTGATTCAATATTACCCCACCATAACTCTGCTGGTTTAGAAGGGTCAGAGGCAATAGGTTCTCCAATATTTGAGGTTTCTTTTTGTCTTTTAGTTTGAGTTTTAGTATTTTCACCTTTTATTATACCACCAAGATCCGTAATTGGTTCACCCTTTCCAGCGGGCCATGAAAGAGTATTCACTGTAGTGGTCCATTCATTATCTTTAATATCGTGAGATACTCCTTGTACTATAAAATTAACATTTGAAGGATAAGATGGAGGTAAAATATAGTCAGGACCTATATCAAACTTAGTATACAAATCAAACCCTGCTATACCTTGCATAGTTAATGATAATTCTACGGGTATAAAGAAAGGAGAAGTAATTTCACCTAATCCTGCTCTCCATTGTAGATCATAATTTAATATACTTTGAAGTGGAGTAGATGCTTCATCTATTCTACTTTGTTCATGTAAAGTTCCTAAGTTCCAACATTGAGAAAGATGCGTAGATACATTAAATATTTCTTTAGTAAATAACTGGTAGGGGGATTTAGAAGTAGCCTGTCTATAAGGTTTAGCTCCATTAGCTACCCTATCAGTTAAACCTTTGTTTAATTTTTGGAATGAAGAAATTTGTTCCCCTGCAGTAGCATCTGGGTTTTGGGCTGCTATAGCAATTGAATTTTGTAGATTTGGGAAAATTTTACTAGAAAATGATACATCTTTAACAAAACTACCTTCTTTAGCTTTAGTATCTACCCCATAAATGTAAATCTTTGCTGTTTCTCCTTCAGGAGTAACTCCCGGGATTGACATATCATCAAATATTTGGAGGGCATTGCTTTTTTCAGCATAGGAAATTTTTAGGGAGTTTAAATTCCCTGTGGCATTCATTACTCCATCTAAAATATTTGTTACAATATCACCTAATGCTACTCTACCTTCTTCATCTTTAGTAGCGGTTATAGTTTCTAAAATAAAGTCTAAATTTAGTAAAATTCCCATAATATCACCTTTGAACTTATTATCTGTACGAAATAAGTCATCAAACTCAGCACCTCTGGGGTAGGAATTAGAACCTGCTGTGCTTCTTCCATCAGTAATAGCGGGGGATGCGCTTTTTCCTAGTAAACAAACTTTAGGATCAATAGATTGTTGATAAGGATGGGTTAACATAGCAGAACGTTGATAAAAATAATCTATACCTAAAATAGGTTCAGTACCATTGTAATATAAACATCTATCTTGGAGTAACCTTAAAAAGAAACCCATAGTAATATAATATTGGGGTACTTCTTCTCTTAAATGGGGAGCCCCATTAGTTTTCATATCAAATCTAACAATTTCTGATCCTTTACGTATGGGAAACCCAAAATAATCTTCGATTTTAACCCAAGTCATGCCATTTTCTCCTTTGATTTGACCTTCTGTTCCAGGGAGCTCGTTCCACCACCACGAGTTAGAGGTACTCATAAAATCACCGGCATACTCTCCTTTTGTAGCATCTTTAACATTTTGGAATACCTGAGTAAGGATTTCTCCTTTAGGGTTTTTAGGATCTTCAAACACTTCTTTAGTAATTTGACTCGTTGTGTCTTCGGTAGCAGGGTGGTTTGTTCTTAAAGAATCAATTAAACCTCCTCTACTAATTACATCAAGTTGAATTTGATATGTTCCATCTGATCGGAAACTCCAATTGAAATTACTAATGTATCCTAAAAACCCATCATAATTAAAATGAGAACTTTCTATTTCATCTTCAATTAAAGAATTAATTCTACTAAATGTGCCTTCTTTACCCCCGTTCATAAAAGCTTCAAAAGGTTTAGTAGAAAATGTATTTCTTTTTTCTAAATTACCCTCATTATCATAATATAATGAATGACCCCATTCTACTAAAATAGTAAACCCTAATCTTAAATATAAAGTTTCAATAAGTCTAAATTGATCGGGATTGTGAGCTACAATACTTAAACTAGCCTTTCTTATAGCGCCCCTATTAAGTGCTTGAATATTTAAGGATTCTACTGCTGGGGGTGGAGTGTATCCCCATTTATCTGTGTTACCTGCTACCCCATAATTAGATAATACTTGGGACGCTAAGGTATCGTTAGGGTCACTTAAGGCTTTATTTCCAAATCCACCTTTATCATTTACAACAGGGCCAAATAAAACCATATTTTTAGCTAAACCATTACCTTCTAATTTGAAATCAGAAACTTGAGCTAAAAAAGTATCATTAACATTTACACTAGAAGCTACCCTTAACCAAGAATTATTAGAATTTTGATAAATTATATCATTTACATCTAAACTCTGTTTTCCTAATTTTTCTTGTCTTTTATTTATTTGAGCAGTTAATCCTGCTTTTAGATTTTCACCTATTATGCTCATTCTGAGTTTTGTTGGTTAAAAAGATTTACAACTTGACCTGGGTTTGATGGGATTCTTAGTTGGGATCCTTCGGGTAAATGGAAAGAATTTTGGGGAAGGGATTTATTAGCAGAAGAAATAACCCACCATAAACTAGAATCTCCATAAAACTGATCAGCTAGTAAATCTAATCTATCCCCCCTAGAAGTCAAAACATATATATCATTTTCTGATAAAGGGGGAGTAGGATATCTAACAGTAGAGTAAAAACGAGCTCCTTTGTTATCCTGAGGGTTTTGGTTTACTTTAATTCTAGAATATCTTGCCATAATTATTGTTCTCTAAGTACATTTGCTCCTCTAGCTTCATGGGTAAATTCATATCCTTTTCCTCCTTCTCCTAAAGAAATAAATTGTGAATTAGGTGTTTTATCAACTCCATCAGTATAACTTCTATTTACTGTACTCTCCCTAAAGTTATGAATAGGAGTAAAGGCAAAATTAGATACTGTTATTCTTTGTGGTAATTGAAGGGAACCTGAGTCTTCTCTACCATCAAGTGTTCTTCCTATATCCCAAGGAGTATCATCGGGAATAGCAAAGTTAATACTTCGTAATATACCATAAGTATTATTCAAATAATCACCTACAGTTAATTTTAATATGTTACCTCTCATAAATCCTCCTCCTGAGTAGTTAGGGGCTAAAGTAGAAGCTAAATAATTTAATTTATCGTAAACAAAGGCTTGTTCATATTTTGAATGAACTACAACATCAAAGCCCATAGAAATATCTCTATTATACCCATTATATTTATAAAAATTATTTCCTCGACCCATATATTTAAAAGATTGCCAATCAGCACCATAAGAATCACTAAAATTATTAATATAAGATTTAAAGTGAATCCAAGTTGTAATGCTACTGTCCTCTAAATTTACTACCCCAATGTTGAATTTAATAATATCATTATAACCAGTTTTCTTTCTAGCACTTAAATCTTTAGAAGAATAAAGAGATTGAGCATTTACAGAATCAAAAGCATATACAGCATCTATATCAGCTTTAGTGTTATTACCGTTTCTTAAGTTAGTCGTATAATATGCCGCTCTATTTCTTCCCTTTAAACCAGGGTCTCCCTCACCATAAGTTTTAACCCTATTAAATTTAGTGTAATCAGTAGGTTTACCAATTAATTCATCTATTCTTTTAGATTGAACACCTGTAGAAGCTTGAGCATCTCTACTTAAAAATCTAGATTCAAAATTAGTAATACCAGTACCCCCAAACCCTGTAGTAATAGAAACAGACCTTTTATTAAGGAGTTCTTGAGTATATACTAAAAATTGGGTTGTTTTAGGATTTTTTTCTTCTTGAGAAGGAAATAATTTATTTCTAGTTAAACCTTCATTAGTATCAAATACCCTTCTAATCACTGATTTTTGTCCGGGTGCAGCATTGGGGCCTCCCTGGTAGCGGAATAAAATTTGGGGGTCACTAGATATACCAAATACCCCTAATCTAGCTTTATTTTGGTTATAACTTTTAGCGGCAGCATCCTCATTAGCTAATACAGCACGAAATTCCCCAAAGTCTCCAGTTTCGGCTGCAAAATTTAAACTTTGGTTTAGAGCATTTGGGGATTGTGTTAAAGGATCAGAATGAGGTACTAAATTAGTATCATATAATAATAATAACTTATTAGTACCTACTGTATTGTAAGACTTTTTAGTTTTTTTAAGGTATTTATCTTGATCATCAATATTAAATTTTCTCCCTTGCCTTGAGAAATGAAGCCCAATAGGATTAACCGCAGCTTGAGCTAAAGTGCTTAGGGGATTATAAAATCTATCAGGTTCAGTTCCTGTAAGAGGAGATTGTCTAGAAAGTAATTCTTGTTTAGTTACAAAAAGTATCCCATTAGGGGATTTAAAACTACTCAAAAATTTTCCTAAACGAATTTCATCTTCAAGTACAGAGGACACAGAACGAACTCCTCCTCTAATAAGAAAATCATTACCTAAAAAACTATTTGCAAAATTGATAGACTCCAGCCGTTCAGGGATGTCTTTTGTGAAGTAAGGTTGACCACTCCACCCACCCCCTCTCCTATCCCTCCCATACTTTAGAGAGGTTAAGTCTGAGGTCATATCAACTAAAGGCATTATATTCTTCCTCCTTGTCCTTCAGGTGCGCTATCTTTGTATTGTTCTGGAGTGTTTCCGTCATTGCGATCTAAAACAGAGTCCGCAAGGAGATTTTCAACTCCGTTTTCACCTGCTACAGTGTTAACTTGAGGGGTTTGCCCATTTGTGCCTAATGTAGAATCACCACCTAGTAATTTATTTAAAAGTCCTGGATTTGCCATTGTTTAAAATTTTTGGGTTAAAAATTGATTTATTATAAATATGTAAAATTATTGGGTTCTGTAAGATCCCATTCCTAACATAGTTCCTACTTTATTACCATCCATGTTAATTACTCCTCCTTTTTCTACAGCAGCTACTAAACGTTCTAATAATTCTATAGTACGGCCATCATCTCCTCCTCCCATAGGATTAGTACCTCCTATTACTATATCATCAGGACGGAATTTTTGTATAGGTTGTCCTGGGCGAGAAATAAAATCAGCAGCTGTATCAGAAGCAACTCCCATACCCTCTGAATCTTCACCACCCCCAAAGGCATTAATTGCCATTTTTCCTAAGCCAGAAGTGTCTACATTATCAGATATTAAGTCGGCCACATATCTTCCGGCCATATCTCCTAAAACACCCCCTACGAAAGTGCCTACACCTGGTACTGGAATGAAACTTCCTAATATTGAGCCTAAAAGTCCACCCCCTAATCCCCCAATAGCATTTACTACTTGATTTCCTACCGCTCTGGGGTCAGCTCCTCCCCCAGCAGTTTGGGATAACATGTAAGCTTCTATTGCGGGTCCTACAATCATTCCTAAACCAGGAACCCTTTTAAGGAATTTTGCTATATTAGGTCCTTTTAAAAATTTACCAATTGCTTGTTTAGGGTTTAATTTACCTGCTACTTCACCTACTTTACCAGCTACATTTGAAATAGCGCCTCCAGCTTTACTCACCATACTTTTAGCCCCTCCTATAGCTTTACCTGCAAATCCTTTAGCTTTACTTGCTATGTTGCTGAAAAATCCACCACTTTTAGCAGCACCACCTGCTGCTGAGGAAGCACCTGCTGCTTTAGCTGCACCACCACCACCGGCTGCTGCTCCTGCTGCATTACCTAAATTACTAGCCATACCTCCTGCTGCGCCCGCAGCATTTTTTAGTGAACCTGTAAGGCCCTTAACATTTTTAGTTAAGTTTTTCATAACACCCCCACTGCCTTTCATATTTTTTAGGAACTTAGCAGAGTCTCTTACAAATGAAAGACCTTGCATAAGAGCTATAGCACCAGTAAGAAGTCCAATTGCAGTTGTTAATTCCGGGATAGCTGTAGCTACTTTATCCATAGCGTCTTTCATCCCCGTAAACGCCTCAGGGGACATAGCCTTCATCATCTGGTCCTGCATTTTTATTTGTCCTTCACGGAATTTTTCTTCTGCAGTTTGGGCTTTTCGCTTACTAACTAGTTCTTTTTTACCTGAATCTGTTACTAACTTATCTAATTTACCTTGGGTTTGTGCTTTTAAGTCAGCTAATTGTTTTGCTTTTTCTTCTTCAGTTGCAGCACTTTCTAATATGGCTTTTCTGGCTTCGGCTTCGCCAGACATAATTAAATCGTACTTTTTATTGACAGCATCGTCTAAGTTAGTAGCCCCTTCAACCTGAAGTTGGTTTAGGGCTTTTTGTTCAGCAAACATATCTGCCATTTCACCTCGACTCATACCCATTGCTTTAGCAATAGATTCTTGTTCGATACGATTCATTTTACTAAACTTAGCAGCAGTAATACCTTGTTTTTGGATCTCTTTAGCCATTCCTACCAAATCACCATCTAGGGCCATTTGTCTAGCTTTTTCTAAATTAAGATCTCTTCCAAGTAAAAGTTCTGCTTCTAACTCATTAGCAATGGATTGTTCAAAGTCTAATAAGTTACCTGCGATTGAGTCCATTTTATCAAGACTCAATCCCATTTTTTTAGCTTCAAATGCTGCTTTAGCTAAACTAAATCCTTGTGCTTCTAAAGAAAATTTAACAGCATTTGAGGTTTGATTAATATCTTTTAATATACCCTTATAATCAAGTGCTGTATCATTTTGAGCATTTAATACTTTAACAGTACCAATTGCTTCATTAGTAAAATCTTCAAAACTTTGACCAGTAGCTAATGCAAATTTATTTAAATTACCTGCTTCATCTGCTGAAAATCCTAATTGTTTGGTTAAAGTGGCAAATGTAGTTAAAGTACTAGAAGATAAATTAGCTGTGGTACCTAAAGCGGCGTTAGCATCATTTAAGGCAGCTGTAAGATCAGTTGCTACAAGGCCTATATTTTCTTGAGCAATATCTATAAACTTTTGTTGAAGTTTAGCTGCTTGGAGAGTACTTACATTTAGATTTTTTTCTAATGACACGGTAGCTTCATCAAATCTTTTAAACCCTTCAACAGCATTATCAGCTACCATAACCATAAATCCTTTAGCAAGATCTTTGGCAACCCCTTTAGAGGCCTTAGATAAGGCACTCATTTTATCGTTTGATTCTGCTAATTCATTATTGAAAGTTTCAGCAGCACCTGCCATTCCACTAAAGACTTTACCTACAATTGGAATAGATTGAGTAACTTCTGATAGTGTGGTGAAAGGGTTAGCCTTTTCCATTTTATCAGTAGTTTCTATTATTTCCTCAAATTGTTGTTTGACTTCTTCAGCAATACTATTCTGTTCTTGCATTTGAACCAAGACCTCAGCTAAAGCATCTGCTTCTTGTAAAGCTGCTTCTTCTCCAATTGCATATAAAGCATTTATATCTTCTTGAAGGGTTACTATTTTGGCTGCCCTACCGGCGCTTTCAGCATCTAACTTAATAAGTTCTTTTTTAAACTCTTGGTTTTTCTTTAAACCCTTAAGTTGATCTTTAGTTAAGCTTTGGAGTTTACTAGCTAATTTATCAGCTTGTGATTGTGAAGTTTTAAAACTACTAGCAGTATCACCTGTAGCTGTGGCAGCATTTTTAGCGGCATCCGCTAAGGCAGTACTTACACCACCTAAAGCTTGCTTTAGTCGTGTTGCCTCTCTATTTATTTCCTTTAAAGTTTTAGGATTTAAATTTTTATCGAATTCCGCCATGATGGTAATAAATATTCAAAAAGAAAAAGCATCATTTAGATGCTTTTTTCATTGTAGTTGAATATGTTGGTGGTTGAATTTGTTTAGAATTCTTTTGAGCTTCCTCCTTAGCAGCTCCCTGAAGCCAGCTTTGTGTGGCTTCATCTTGTTTAGCATTATTTTGTTTATCGTAATATTCTTTTATTTTATGGAATGTAAATTTTCTAAGCCAAGAAGGCATATTATATACATCGTTCCAAGAATACCCACCTTGTCCATGAAAAACTATTTCATGTATTTGGTTAAACAAATTTTGCCTAACTAGGGGTGCGGCATCAGGAGTCAGGCCAAAAAAAGCTCAAGCCGATTGGAAGTTGAACGGATTCATCTTCTCCGTCTTCATTAACTAATAATACATCCATATTCACATCAGGGGTGATTTGAGAATAGAATTTTCTAAATTCTCTGACATCTTTAGCTAGAAAATAATTATTGATAAATTCTCTGATGTCTTTAGATTCTTCAGATCCATTTACAGATGTAATGGTATGAAATAATCTAGTAGTTACTTCGGCGGAAGTTGTTTTACTTATTTTTTTAAGTCCCTTTAATTCAGCTTCAATTTTCCTTTCATCGTGCCCCGTCAATAGTTTAAATGTTATTTCATTTCCAGTGTGGGGTAATTTAAAAGAAAATCTATTTTTACCTTCTTTAAATAAACTTTCGTCTATATCTTTATTTTCTAAAAGAGCTAAATCAACTTCTTGTTGTGTTCCCCCGTATGTAACTTCATACTTTCCACCATACGCCAAAATACGTGCAGCAATCATGATTGCGTTTTTATCACCCACTAGTAAATCATTATAATTAAATTTAGTCATAATCAATGATTGAAGAAGTTTATCAATCACAGTTCCATTTTTAATATAATTTTGATTAGTAAGGATATCCTCTTCTTTAGCAGTCATATATTTTATTTCAATTTTTCCTTCTGCTAAAGGGTGCCCTTCAGGGTATAATAAACCTTTTGATGGCAATTCTATAACCTCTGTGGGTAAATTAAATTGTGTGTCACTCATTGTAAATAACTTTATTTTGATATAAATATATAGAAAAAATAAAGGAGCGCGAAAATGCGCTCCTTTTTATACAATATTTTTGGCTGTTATTAGTAGTTCAATACGCAGTAGTCCATATCTACTGTAAGATCAATTTGTTGTGGGTTTTCTGTATTATCGTAATTGTATTCCCCAAAGCTGGCTTCAGTGATGATAGCACCCTTAATAACCCATTCACTTACTATATCACCTACAGGGCCCAATATGTTAAGGGTTAAGTCTTTTTTATAGAAATCAGAGTAGCCATCTCTACCTGTTACAGATTCGTGTCCTAATCTTACCCACTCCATTACTGCTTGAGCTCCAGAAGGAGTAATTGGATCATGAAGTGTTAAGGTAATAGGATTCCATACTGTTTTACCTTTAATTTTACGATAAACGTTAATATAATTTATTGTAATTGCTGGTTGGGAAAGACCAACTGCGCTTACACTTTTTATCGTGTAGCTGGGAACCCCATCCAAATACAGTATGAACCGGTGTTGTTGTTTGGGTTCAAATGCTGTAAAGAAAATATCGTTTGAATCTAATACTGCCATTGTTGTTGTGTTTGGTGATAAATATTGTAAAGTCTATTTTTTTATATTAATTTAAAGTTATTAATATCCTCCTCCACCACCTCCTTCAGGGAATGTTGCCCCCGTTGGTTGAACGTTGAAGTTTAGGATTACAAATTCTGCTGTTTTAGTTGGTTGTAAGAAAACTTGTCCTACTAATTCATTTCTATCAATCACAGCTGGGGTGTTGATTGAATCGTCCATAACAACTTTAAACGCGTATAAACCTTGTCTTTGTTGTACTGATTCGAGGTATGGGTTTACAATAGCTAAGAAATTATTTCTAGTAGCTTGTGTATTTGCTTCGAATACTACATTTCCTGATTGAGAATCTAAGAATTGCTTTATGTTAATTAATAATCTTCTAACATTAACTCGATCTAGTGCTGAGGCTTTAGTTTGTAGTGTCTTTTGACCAAAGACTACTACTCCAGCTCCAGGGAAGGAAATGATTGGATTAACTTTATCTTCATAAAGCGTATCTCTCATAGCTTTAGTTAAAGTTCTTTGTGTTTTTACTACGTTTGGTAACGCACCTCTGTTTAAACCCGCCGGAGCGAACCAAGGCTCACCTACTTTATCATTATAAGCGTATACTCCAGGAATTACCGTTGATGGTGGAACCCACTCTAATCTATTTGTTGATGGGTCATTGCATAATAACCAGGGGTAATAAGATGCTGCATATGAATTATTAAGGCTAACTGCTCGTCCAGTTACATCAGCAACTGATGAAGTGTAATCACCTAGATCAACTATAGCTATGCTATCAGCTCTATTCTTTGTGTTAGTTAACAATATATCTAATGCAGATGTCATAGAGCCTGAATACCATAATCCAGGTGCTGCAATTGAAGTATACTTAAATTGTTCATCATTCAATAAGTAGAATGAAGCTGTAAAATCATCTGCAGATAAACCCTGAATATTAGCGTCTGAAATATCTTTTCCAAAGAGAGGGGTTGTTCCTGGGGTTCCTGTTGCTCCACCAAATCCTTTTGAGCCTGATCCTGCGTCGGTATTAACAGGAACACTAGCAGTAAAAGCCTGAACTCTTACATTCCCTAAACCGTCAGTATAATTAGGTGTTTCAGTAATATCAGAAACAAAAACATATTTACTTCTGTTTGCGTAATCACCGTCTACGTTTACATAAACATCAGTTCCGGATCCGGCTACTGTAGTATTTTGGGTACCAATTACTTTACCTATAAATTGACTATCAAATGGGTCAAGATTTACATTATTGAATTGCTCAAGGATAATTTTTTCGTTGTCACTATCGTCTCCTCTTCTAATAACAACTGTAAACGTTCCTGAAGATGTATTAGCATTAGTAATTTCATATCTAATGTTAGATCTAGAACCTGAGGTAAATATACCATTTACATCGGCAGCGGTTGTATCACTATTTTGATCATTACCTTGGGCTATAGTGTTTAGAGTAAATGAAGCACTATCTGCAGAGCCTGTTACACTAGCGGTTGCCGAAGTATGTGTATTTGCTACTGCTCTACTTACTAATAAAGTAGTACCACCATTATTAAAGTAGTTATAAGCTGCTTTTGAAGTAAAGTATGAAAAGGTACCACTACCGCTTATTAAAATATCGCCAAATACTGCAACATACTCAGGATAAGAAGATACTAAAGTAGGGATTTGAACAGGACCTTTAACTGTAGGTCCAACTATAGCGGCACCTGCTTCTACTATAGACTCAGGAAGAAACGATTGATCCGTTTCGTTGATATAAATGCCAGGAGAGACGATGTTTTGTGTTGCCATGTTGTAATATTATTTATATTTTGTTATAAATATTCTAAAAGGGTTCAAGATTCGATTTCAGTTTTAGTAAAGACACCAGAATTTAAATCAATACTTCCATTGCCGTATTTTTGAGTTAAATCTTGACCAACTTTAGTTTCAGATTTTTTTAATTCTTCGATTTGTTCAGTTAATTTTTCTTTTTGCAACTCTAATAATTGAATATTATATTCTAATTGACCTAAATTAGCAATTATTTGATTTTGAGTGCTTTGGAGGTCATTTAAAACATCTAATTCTTCTTGCGATAACTTAATTTGTTCCATATCTTTTTGTTTATAAATATATAAAAATTTTTATAAATATGAGTCTGATTTAGGGTCGGTGGTAACCGTTTCTGTAGTAAAAATAATTTTAGAAGGGCTATACAATTTTTTAGAAGCTGCAAGGTCTTTTTGCATCACATCAGGAATAAGATATCCTTTAAGAGTGATATTAAATGTAGCCTTTACTGTTCTTTGATCGTTAGAGGGAATTTCTGTTGACATATCAAAAGAATCTATTAAAGCATTAAACTTAAATCTTTCAGGATCACCCCAATATGAATTAGCAGCGTAGTTTACAGATTCAATAATTTTATTTAATTGATCAGTGTAATAAGTATAAATTAAACAGCTATAAGCTATAGTAACAAAATCAGGAACTACTACGGCATAAAGTTCTTTAGTAGGAGAATGGGAAGTATTTAATAAGTTAAATTTATTGTAAGCGTTTTGTTTAGTATAAGTTTTTTGGAAAAAATCATAGTTGTTAGGATTGTTAGCATCTAACTTACTGAGGAGTTTTTCATTAGTCATAGAATTTCTTGTTACTACAATTAAAGGAGCCATTATTTTTCCTTTATCATCTCTGTAGTAACCATCTTTTTGGATATCTTTCCATCTTTCAGGATTTCCATACTTTATAGGTACAGCAATTCTTTGACCATTTTGAGTAACAAAAGGTTTTATAACATTATTAAAATAGTAAAATATAGCTTCATCTATATCTTGGATCCCTAGATTAAAGGGTTTAGTATTATCTCCTCTAAAAGAAATTTTTTCACCCCTATTTATATCAGTGGAAATGGAACCATTAGGATTTCCTTTCCCTAAAGGTTCATAGGGAGTAACCAAACTATTACTGATTTCTTTTTGAGATTTTGGGATGGGTATTCTTCCTTTAGTTGCCATTATAATCTTTCTCTAGTTATTCCTAACATATCTCCGGGTACATAATTGGTATTACATATAGTTGAAAGATTAGCCCCAAACTTTGCTAATCCTGGGTTTAAAGGATTAGGTTCATTGGGGTAATCTGGGTTTTTGCCCATAAAATATTGGTTAGAATTTATATTATTTACTTCGTAATAACCTTCATTATATAAAATAACATCTCCTACTTCAGGTACTAAATTAGCATCTACTAAATCCGCCCTTAAAAATCTAAATTCAATTCCCCATTTGAAATCTACTCCTAAATCACTTTCTGGGTATTCCTGGTCTTGCCTAACTATTAAAGCATTAAAAATAGTAGGATCAGCAAAATATCTTCCAGTAGAGGCTTCTCCATAAATATTAACTCGTGTATTACCTATTTGATACTTATAAAAAGAACATTGTTGGGTAATAATATCACCCATTAATTCTCTGTTTACTTTTTTAAACAGGCTTGTATCTCTTTGTCCTCCAAATAATGCCATTATCCAATGTAAATAGTATAGGGTACTGCTGCTAAATCTTTTTGTAAAAATTCTGATTCTTGGGCCTTTTTTTCTAATAATTTAGATCTTGAAGTTTCACTTAAGTAATTTCTTAACCTTTCTAGTAATGCCGTTTTTTCAGATGTAGCAGCTGATATTAGATCTCCATGATTTAATGTAGTTTCAGCTCCTGGGATTGGGATGGTAGTGTATTTACCCCTTATGTATCCTAACATTTCCTTAGCTAGAGCTAAAGTATATTCAAATATCCATTGTCTACCTATAGAATTAATATTAGAATATGAAGGATTAGTATAAGGAACAGTTGAAATATCAGTTACAACTCCTGTCCCCAAACTACCAGAAACAATAGGATCATTTCTATCAGATTTTAAAATATATTGGAAATGTAATTTTTTATCTTTATTAGGAATAGGGAATATTCTAATTTTATTATTTACTAATTCAAAACTATAATTAGATTTTCTAATTTGATCATTAAAATCAATAGCTTGAATTTTTTGTAAATCATAGTTAATAGGCATTAGCAAAAAATTAATACCTGGGGTGTAATTTCCAAATCCAAAAGCATCTAATAACCCTTGCACATCGGTACCAGTACCAGCATATGGATCAAAATATCTTACAATTGCTGGGTCACTTTCATAATATATTTTTTTAATTTCTATATTGTTTTTTTCTGTGCTTTGTGATACTGCAAATTCTTCTAAATCATAAATTTGTTGACCCGAGGTCATTTGGATACTGCCTGTTTTATATTCTGTAGTACCCCCAACTCCTGCTTCAGAACCATATGCTTCGGCAATTCTTATTTGAGTTCCTAAATTAGGACGGATTAGCTTATAATTAACTGAGGATCCAGTTGGTGATCCTTCAAAATCTAAATAATTTTCACTTGCTTGGTATGCAAATACTTCATTACCATATGTGGTTACTGCTTCTTCAAATGCTGTAAAAAAGTTGCTAGCTTGGAGTTCTACATCCGTTAAAGGATATCCTAAACGCCTAGCACAAAAGTCAGCTACTTTTTCTGCATCGATAGCAAATTCAATATCACTATCATAAAAACCAAAAGGTGTTTCTCCCGGGAAAAAAGAACTAGAGCCGGGCCAAATTGAAGGGTTTGCCATGTTGTTTTCTTATAAATATTAAAAAAGGCTCCTTAAATTGGAGCCCTTTTTAATTGTATTTAAAATCTATTATACTACTACAGTAGTAAACTTTAAGTGATTACTACCGTTAAACCCATAAAAAGCATTAGTATCACTATTAAAATATATAGTACCTGAACCACTTATTGAAGCTGTGGTGGCATTTGTTCTTGCATTAAGTCTAAGCTCAGCTACAGAAGCAGTAAAGGGAACAATAGGAGTTGAACCATCTGCTCCTTGAGCACCGTCATTACCTTGAGTACCTGTTACACCTTGGGTACCTGTTGTACCTTGAGTACCTATTACACCTTGGGTACCTGTTGTACCTTGAGTACCTATTACACCTTGAACACCTTGAATACCTCCTGAGCCTAGGTAACTGCCCGTATAATAAAACTTACCGTCAGTTGTATCATATAAAACAGTTTTATGTGCATTAGTCTCTGGGTCTAGTGATAAAGAAGCAAATAATGAATTACTTCCTGAGAGTTCTCCTGTTATTGCTAATTTATCAATTACATGGACTGACGAATTGCCTCCTGTAAAAGATTCAATATTATTTACTTTAAGTGTGCTCATTATAGGGATTTATTAATAAATATGTAATTTTAATTAAAAAGTTATAGAACAAAACGATCCTGTTGAAATTGAAAGAGTACTACCATTACATATAGAAATAGTAGGACCTACAAACTGGTGATTTACGTTGGGTGGGATAGTTTGATCGTTACAAATTAGGTTAGGATTACCAAAACCTGCTAATACTAATAATAAATCATTTACATTAACTTGTCCATCTAAATTAATGTCACCCGCAGCAACACCTCCTTCTCCACTACCTGTTGGGATGTCAGTTTGGCCAAAATTTGCTAATAAGTTTAATAAATTATTTACAGTGAAAGATCCAGTGGAGTTAAATGATCCCGTGTTTTCAAAAGAACCTGAGTTCCCAAATGAACCAGAAAATGAACTCGAACCTTCACTATTAAATGATCCTGAATTATCAAATGAACCTGTGTTTGAAGTGGATCCAGTTATAGAAAAAGTAGTGCTTCTTAAAGATACAGGAACTGTAGGATCTCCAATTTGGAAAGAACTTGTTGTCATATCAAATAAAGCAACATCTGAAACTAAGTGTCTGACCCTACCAGGGGCACTAGATTTCATCTGCACAAATGTTGTGTCATCAGATTCGTGAACAATTTGTTTACTTCCTGTTCTAAGACTTTTACCTTCTTTAAGATTTGTTACATCAGCTTTAGTAAATTTAGTAATCTTACCATCAGATGCTACGAAATTAATAGAGGCTGTAGATACATAAAGTTCTCTCCAAGCTGAGGTTGGTGAACCTAAGTCAAAAGAAGAAGTATTATCAGTTACAGAAGAAGAAGGGATTATATTCCCACCAATAGTTATACTTCCTGTAAGGGAGATATCGTTTTCATATATGTCATTAACTGATGTTTTAATCTCGTTGAATATAGCAGCATTAATTAAAGCTAAACTGCCACTATTTGTTCTATCGTCCCAGGTTATTTTTGACATAATTTTTATTTATAAATATTAGTGTTTTTATAAAATTAAAACTAATTTATACTGCTGATGTAGATAAATTACCACTATTATCTACAGATAATCTGTATTTAGTTCCATTAGGAGAAGTTAATATCAATCCTTTAGTACTATTATCTCCTGCAATTATATCTCCTGAGGCAGTAACATTTTGTGTAACCTCAAGATTGGTAGATATTTGTAGGTTATTTTCAAATGCGGAAAGTATATCAATATCGTTATATCCTATAACAATACTGGTATTATCGTCATAAATGTAACCAGCAGCATTAACGGCCCCTGTTCCAAAGTATATAGCTCCATCTACTGGTCCAGCTCCAGATTGGGGAATATTTAAAAATTTAGTATTAATAGTAGCACTAGAACTTATATTACCTATAACTTCTAATTTTTCACCGGGTGTAGTAGTTCCTATACCAACATTACCATTAGAACCACTAATAGTTAATGCAAGTCCATTAATTGCAACCGTAGATCCAGTGAAAAATCTAAAGTCATTTGTAAAAGATTGGAAGTTAAGTTCACCGCCTTCTCCTGATATTCTACCATTATTTCCAAATTTTATAGCAGTTTCGTTACTACCATTTGCATTATCATTAAATACTAAATCACCACCTCCATTAGATTTAAATCTTACAATACCATTATTTGTTGTATCTAAACTTCCTGTTATATCTAATGCAAATGATGGATTAGTTGTTCCTATACCAACCTTACTTCCATCACCTGTGATGCTTAATATACTTCCACTAAATGTTAATCCTGGAATTGCTTCTACTGTAGGATTACCATCATTAACAGGAAGGTAAAAAGGCATTGAGATTGGTAGCTCTGTGTCTGTTGTATCTACAAATCTAACTAATTGATCGGGGTTTGCATTTCCTTGTAAATTAATTAGATTAGGGGGAATGTTGCTTCCAGTAACTACACCTTCTATTTTTAATGTTGAACCATCAAAGGTTAACCCAGAAAGACCTTTAATTGTAGGGTTACCATCATTTACAAGAGGAAGGTCAAAAGGTAAACCTTCAGGAATACCTTGAGTATTATCTACAAATATTGCTAACTGGTGCTCTAAGGGTTCACCTTGAGTATCAACAAATACAGGAACATCTGTTAAGTTATCAAAACTAAAAGCGCCTTGATAAGTTGAAGCACTTACTATTCCACTATTAATAGTATCAGTAGTAATAATGCTAGAGGTAAGGGAAGTAATTGTTAAAGCAGGAGCAGGTACAGCATCATCTATTTTACTAGCTAATACATAAGAAGCAGAAATAGCAGATCTAGCAAGACTTGAAAAAGAAGATGATACTATAGTAATATCAAAAGTAGTTGAATCTCCCTTTTCAAAAGTTACTATGTTATCATTTACAGAAGCAGTTACTAATAAACTTCCAGTATCTGAACCTCCTCCACTAGGAAGGGTTAGTGAAAAAGTATCAGAATTTCCTTTAGTAAAGGTAAGAATATCATCAGCAATAGAAGCTGTTAATAATAGGGATCCAGTATCTTGAGTTATACCTGGATCACCTTTAGGGCCAATAGCTCTAACTTCTACTACATTAGTAACGGCTTCCGATACTGTTACTTGGTTATTAGTTATGTCAACTGTAACGCTCATACAAAAGATCCTAAAGTAACATTTTTACTTAAATTTACTGCTCCTTCTATAACTCTTGTTACTACTGCACAAGTTCCACTACCTGAAGCAATTTCTAAATCATAATATGCTCTAGTAAAACTTAAATCTGAAGTGGTGTTGGCCGAAATAAATACTCCTATAGTACCTGAAGTAGGTGGATTTAACCCACCGGAGCCATTTAAATTTAATCCTGTGCCACAAGTTCCTAAACTTGAACTTAAAGTAAGAAGCAAATCACCTGCTCCTGGGGTAGAGCGGAATTGCATTCTAGCTTGATAATCAGTTAAATCAACTGGTTCAGAATTAGAGTCTTTATATGCGATTTCAAAATCGACTGTAGCTCCTTGTTCAATAGTAAAGTTGTATTTTCCCGCAGCCATGTTGTTTTTGTATAAATATTAGAAAAGGCCCCTCAATTCGGGGCCCTTTCTTATAAATTAAATATTATCCTAATGAAATTTTTAACGTTGTTCCATCTCTCCATAATTGACCTGAAGATGTAGGATCTGAAGTGGGCAATGCCCCGGGGTCTAAGAAGACTCTAGAACTAGATGGATCGTTCTCTTCTGTCCAAATTTCAAGGACATTATTTCTATGGGCTTCGGTACCACCATTACCATACGCTAGACCCATATAGTAACTACTTGTAAGATATGAACCCATCGTCTTACTTCCAGTAGCATTATATTTACCTATTATAAATCTACCATCATCTGCTGTGGAAGGTGCACCTGTATTGGCATCTGTAAGGTGGACTCCTAAGATTTGTGAACCTTCTTTACTAGCTACTACAAATTGACCACTTGCAAAACTATAATTACCACTAGCAACTACTGCGTTACCTTGAGCATGTGAAAAATCACCAGATGCTGTTACGCCATACCCTTCGGCGTGGGCAGAAACACCATCAGCTCTTGTGTTTTTACCTTCAGTGTGTGAATGAGGTCCAATAGCTAATGTATTCAATCCTTCAGCATGTGAAGCAACACCCCTTGCTATTGATCCTGAGCCTTCTGCGTGGGCATATGAAGCTTCTACAGATGTAAAGTAACCTTCAGCGTGTCCTGCTATAGCTGGGATCCAAGTTGCTCCTGTATCAAAACCAGTGACTTTACTTTGGTAACCTTCAGCGTGTGAATAAGTACCAGAAGCTTCAGTTTCATAACCTTGAGCATGAGTGTAATCCCCAGATGCACTACTGTAATAACCTTCAGCGTGAGATGCTATGCCTTTTGCTACTGATCCTGATCCTTCAGCATGGGAGGAATTTCCAGAAGCTATTGTTTTGATACCTTCGGAGTGAGAGCCTGTAGCAGATGCTAAAGTATTGTGACCTTCGGCGTGGGAATATTCTCCTGAAGCTGTTGAGGCTTGTCCTTCAACGTGGGAAGCTTGGCCTGAAGCTAAATTTATGATTCCCTCTGCGTGGGAATATTTACCTGATGCTAAATTATGCGCTCCTTCTGCATGGGATGATTGTCCTGTTGCATCTGAACTAAATCCTTCAGCGTGGGATGCTAATCCACTAGCTGTGGTAAAGGCACCTTCTGCGTGTGAAGCATTTCCTGAAGCTGTTGTGAATTTACCTTCAGCATGGGCTCCTAAATTAGATGCAACCGTATAATATCCTTCAGCATGGGCAGCTATTTGAGATGCTATTGATCCTGACCCTTCTGCGTGGGTATATTTACCAGAAGCTATAGTAAAGAAACCTTCAGCGTGGGCTGCTATTCCAGATGCTATTGATTGTGATCCCTCAGCGTGAGCACTTTGTGCTGAGGCTGAGGTGTGTCTACCTTCTGCGTGAGCACCTTGAGCGGTAGCGTCGGTACTAAACCCTTCAGCATGGGAATAAAAACCAGAAGCCATAGTATTATAACCTTCTGCATGTGATCCAAACGATGTAGCATCAGTTTGAACTCCTTCAGCATGGGCACTAGTAGCAGTTGCTCTTGTAAATTGACCTTCAGCGTGTGCTGAAATTGCACTTGCTGTTGTATTGTATCCTTCGGCGTGTGATGACATACCACTTGCAAGTGATCCTGAACCTTCGGCATGTGCATACTTGTTAGTTGCTTCTGATCTAAATCCTTCAGCATGTGAATGGTTAGCGGATGCTATAGTAAGTTCACCTTCTGCGTGGGCCGCAATTCCTGATGCTGTAGTACCTAAGCCTTCTGCATGGGAAGCTATTCCTGATGCTATCGATCCTGAACCTTCAGCATGGGCATATTTACCAGAAGATGTGGAGTTTCTACCTTGGGCATGGGAATAATCACCCGTAGCATCTGTGGCAGATCCTTCAGCATGAGATACATTTCCTGTGGCTGAAGTAGATTCACCTTCAGCATGGGAAAATTGACCCGAAGCTAAAGTATTGTGACCTTCGGCATGTGAATTAGTACCTGTAGCCGAAGTATTTTCACCTTCAGCGTGAGAGGCATACCCTGATGCTGTTGTACTAATTCCCTCGGCATGAGATCCATGATTTGAAGCAACTGTATTAATTCCTTCAGCATGAGCTGCTATACCACTTGCTAACGAGCCCGATCCTTCGGCATGAGCAAAATCACCGGATGATGTAGTAAGATTACCTTCAGCATGAGTGGAAGTTCCAGATGATACAGTTTGGAAACCCTCAGCATGTGAATTAGCACCTGTTGCTTTAGTATCATTACCTTCAGCGTGTGAATAAATACCTGAAGCTGTAGTGATTCTACCTTCGGCGTGTGATGAAAGGCCACTTGCTCTAGTTGTAGAACCTTCAGCGTGGGATGAAATTCCTACAGCTGAGGTAGAATCTCCTTCAGCGTGTGAAAAATTACCAGAGGCCGTTGCTGAAGAACCTTCTGCGTGGGCTGCTATACCACTTGCTAATGTACTATCACCTTCAGCGTGGGCATAATTTTGTGTAGCATCTGTAGAGTTTCCTTCGGCATGAGAAGCAAATCCTGAAGCTGTAGTAAGTCTTCCTTCTGTGTGGGAGGCTACTCCTTTAGCAAGTGTTTGATCACCTTCAGCGTGGGATATACTTGAAGATGCTATTGAACCTGAGCCTTCGGCGTGTGAAGCAAAAGCAAATGCAACTGTTTTATATCCTTCAGAGTGGGCTGCTGTTTGAACCGCAAATGTTTCGGAACCTTCAGCGTGGGAGTGATACCCTGAGGCTGTTGTATAATATCCTTCAGAGTGCGCGGCATACCCATCAGCAACAGTATGGTATCCTTCAGCGTGACCAGCATGGGCAGCATTAGATGTTCTAGTATTATATCCTTCAGCATGACTATAAACAGCAGAAGCAGTTGTGTTAAAACCTTCAGCGTGAGTATAAGCCCCTTGGGCATGTGTAAATGAACCTTCAGCATGAGCTGCATCAGAAGATGCACTAGTATAAAAACCTTCAGCATGTGAATAGCCACCTTCGGCTTTAGTTTGATATCCTTCTGCGTGAGATGAAGGACCATTTGCTTGGGTTTGATCTCCTTCTGCGTGAGCAGATGAGCCTGATGTTGATGTTTTGAATCCTTCAGCATGAGAAGCATCCCCTTTAGCGTTAGTTTGGAATCCTTCTGCGTGGGAAAAATCTGCTTCAGCATTTGTTTTATATCCTTCTGCGTGGGTTGCTTCTCCATTTGCATCAGTTTTAAAACCCTCAGCGTGAGAATTATCTCCTAAAGCTGTTGTGAATGTACCTTCAGCGTGAGATGCATATCCCCTAGCTTCAGATGATGCACCTTCTGCGTGAGAAGCTTCTCCTATAGCTTTACTTCTACTACCTTCAGCATGAGATTGGTTTCCAGTTGCTCTAGTACCAAATCCTTCTGCGTGGGATTCGGCACCTTCAGCTTTTGTATCTACCCCTTCTGCGTGAGCTGCACTTCCTGAGGCAATAGTGTTTGAACCTTCGGCGTGTGCATATTGAGCTGTAGCTTTTGTTTGGAAACCAAATGCTTGGGAAGCTTCCCCAGAGGCTTCGTTATTCATACCAAAAGCGGCGGCATTAAATGCCGTTACCCTATTACCAAATCCTTGAGCTAAAGTACCTCTTTGGTCTAGTACATTATATTCACCAACAACAAAGACATTATCTGCACTACAGCTAATAATATTACCTAATTCACCACCAAATGGGAAAGCAGATCCCGAAAGTGGACCTACACTTAAAAATCCTCCATTAGCTATTACTTGACCCCCCGAGTCTACTCCTAAAGAGAAAGAAGTTTCATTACAACCTAAAGCACTAAGACCTGGGAAGTTTTCGTTTGCTATTTTGAAAAACTGTTTAGTAACAGAATCATTAAAATTTAAGAATACTGGAACATCTTGTGAAGGTTCAGCTTTGAATAATTTAAATCTAGAGCTTTCTAAGGTTCCATAATAATGTAAATCGTCGTAAAAGGTTTCAGTACTAGTTTCACCATTCATTATGACAAATACCTTATCTCCTCTATTAAGAGTGACATCGTGTGCATCAAGTTGAAGATTAAAATCTATAACCGAATCATAGACGCTATCTCCCCAATAACCCCCACCTCCACCAGTTGATGAAGCATTACCAGAACCATTTCCTCCTGAAGCATTAGAAGCGGCAGCCCAGGCTTCATATGTAAATCCTGCTGGGGGAGATTGGTCATTTCCTGGGATATCAGTTTGAGTGTAATCGTTTCGTTGTTTAGTAATAACTCTTTGGCCTAATGTTGTAGGATTGTTACCATTTTTATCAACTTTTATAAATGTAAAGGTAAATGTATCTTCAATATTATTTGTAGAAGCACCTGCACCATTATATGAACGTGCAAATGCTCTAAAATCTATATAAGCTCTAAACTTAAACGTCCCATCAAAAGGTGCTATATAAACACTTGATGTTGCTCGTTGACCTTCAATACCCGGGAAGCCTATATCACCTCCTGCTGTAACTTTTCTCCTACTATAATTTCCTTTTTCATCATTAAGGATATTATTAAACTGTAGAAGTTTAGCACGGTTTTCTAAACCAAATATAGCACCTGTTTTTTTACTAGAATAAGGATCATATAAGGAAGAAGTAAAACCATGGGTCTCGTTATTTTGAAGTTGAGTTATGCTGCTTAATAGACCATCTCCACTTCCTTCGGGGGCTCCTGCTATTACATTGTCATAATAACTTGCTGTAGTTTGGTTATCTGTAATTCTTAATTGAAGTGGGAAAGAAGTTAATGCCTGGATAGGTTCATTGAAATATTGTAATGTTGGTTGACCTTCTGCTGAAGAAGTTACTGCGTATGAACTGCCAGATTCAGGCAAAGATATATGCCATTCACTTGTAAATGATCCTGTTACTTCTATTCCTAATTCGTTAGTATCAAAACTATCTA
>Ga0160423_10000445_pt1 | contig 33506 bp, 20 predicted proteins | sample CRUFie14St8metaG_FD_108191 | JGI IMG/M metagenome (GOLD analysis project Ga0160423, IMG submission 108191) | Marine microbial communities from the Costa Rica Dome - CRUD Field 142mm St8 metaG | ecosystem: Environmental > Aquatic > Marine > Oceanic > Photic zone | place: Costa Rica: the Eastern...
GCGGCGGCGTCGAGCCCGAAGCCCCGTCCTCCATCGCGAAATGCGGAGCGGGGGCGGCGGCGGCGGCCTCTCCCCCCCCCCCCCCCTCTCTCTCTCTGTCTCCCCGTCGCTGTCCCGACCCGCTCTCGTTACCCGCGACTCGACACACCAGCGCGCAACTCGGTTTGCCGGCCCCCCGCGAGTCCCTTTTCCCCGAAATTTCCCGGCGCATTTCCCGGTTTCGGTGTTGCGCTACGCCACATATAAATTAACGTCTTACACCAACAAAAACAATGGCACCCTTCCGCTTCCTCGTGGGTTTATTCGAAGAGTAGAAAATCCATCTTGGGTGGGTGGAGACGGGCCACTGGTTGTGTGACGTCGAGCACAACCCCAATCTCTTGTTTGCTGCAGATCTCGATCGACGGGTTCTCGAGGCCTCAAGCGAAGCGCAGTCAGTCGCGAACAGAAGCGCCGCGCGCCGCGAGAGGGAAGAGAGGTCAGGACCCCAGCGACCAAGTGAGAGGTAGAGTGTGGGCTTGGCCGGTGGTTGGCGCGCGCGAGCAAGAGCGACGGAGACGGAGCCCGCCATGATGAAGACGACAACGTCGGCGAGGACTTTCAGCCTAAGTAAGCCGAAGGCGTCCTCCTCCGGGAGGAAGCTCGGCATGAGGGCGTCGAGGGCAACGAGGGCAACGAGGTGCGGCGCCGCCGCTGAGGGCGCGAACTCCTTCCAACCCAAACTGAAGGGCAGCCTAGTGAACCCTAGCGGTGCGAGGAGCCGGCTGGCGAAGCCGAACGCGTTGGAGAGCGCCACCAAGGCCGACATTGAGGCTCTGGAGCGGGCCGTGAGGAGCGAGGCCGCTCCCGACGCCTCCCCCGTGCTCATCTGCGGCCAAGTCTGCCACTCTCTGACCAAGGAGCGAGAGGAGATCATCCTCAGTATGGAGGACTTCATGCAGGACAAGGTGTACAAGTACCTCAAGCCAACCGAGAAGTGCTGGCAGGCGTCGGACTACCTTCCCGACCCCGCGGCCGAGGACTTTATCCCGAGAGTTCAGGAGCTCAGGGAGAGGACCCTCGCCTTGCCCGACGACTACCTCGTTGTGCTGGTGGGCGACATGGTCACTGAGGAGGCCCTGCCAACCTACATGAGCATGCTGAACACGATCGACGGCACGAAGGACGAGACCGGGAGCGACGACACCGTGTGGGGGAAGTGGACGAGGGAGTGGACCGCCGAGGAGAACAGGCACGGGGACTTGCTGAATAAGTACCTTTACCTGAGCGGCAGGGTGGACATGAGGCAGATCGAGGTGACCATCCAGAACCTCATCGGGAGCGGGATGTGCCCCAAGACAGAAAACAATCCTTACCTCGGGTTCATGTACACATCCTTCCAGGAGAGGGCCACCAAGGTGTCGCACGGGAACACGGGCAGGAACGCGGTGAAGCACGGGGACGCCGCTCTCGGGGAGATCTGCGCGCAGATCGCAAGCGACGAAGCCAGGCACGAGAAGGCGTACCAGCTGATCTGTGAGGAGCTCTTCAGGAAAGACCCGGACGGGATGATGATGGCCTTCGCGGACATGATGAAGAAGCAGATCGTGATGCCCGCCCACCTTATGGACGACGGCATCCACACGACGAGGGGGAGCGGAAACTCGATCTTCGAGGACTTTGAGAAGGTCGCGGCCGCGACCGAGACGTACACCACCGCGGACTACGTCGACATTATCGAGTACCTTCTCAAGAGGTGGAAGGTGGAGACCATCAAATGCACGAGCGAGGACGGGCAGAGGGCCCAGGACTACGTGTGCAAGCTCCCAAACAGGCTGAGGAAGCTGATGGAGAGGGCGGAGAAGAGGATGAAGAAGGGAAACAAGACCGAGGTGCAGTTCAGCTGGGTCTACGACAGGCCAATCTTCGTGTGAGGGGCGGATGCGTGGAAAGGGCGGAGGGGAGCTCCATAAAAAGAAATGTTAGATTGTAGAGCAAGTGCCAAGCAAGTCCATTGTTTTTCCATCACCACGCTTTTTTGCAAAACAGGGCAACGGTGGCCCCCTTCAGTAGCTGGGCTACGAAAGAGAGAGGGCCCAGGTATGACCAATAAATCGGTAATCGTGCTAATCATAACAGTTTCTCTTTTTTACAACTCTCCTTCCTCGGCGTCCCCCTCCCCGTCCTCCCCGTCCACCTCCTCCTCATCGTGCTCGATCAGCTTGAGGCCCAGCATGGGCAGGATGTTCCCCCCCTTTTGCAGCTTCCTGAGCTCCTCCGTCCTCTCCGGCAGCTTGGCCAATGGGTCCGCGGAGAGGAGCTCGTCCTGCTCGATCCGAAGGCCCTCATCCACCCGTTTCGCCCGCTCCTCGGCCTCCGCCTTCTCCCTCCTCTTCTTATCCTCCTCTTCCTGCCTCCTCAGCTCGTCTTGCCTCTTGAGCTCCTCCTTCCTCTTCCTCTCCGCCTCCTCCCGCGCCTTCATCTGCTGCTCGCGGGACTGGAACTCGGACCAGAGGCTTCCGACCCCAGCGCCGGCTCCCTTCTTCTGCTGGGAACCCCCGGCCTCGCCGGCCTTGGTGTCCTCACCGGCCTTGCCCGCCTCTTCCACGGCTGTGGTGGGCGCCTTCTTCGTCAGAGTCTCCCACGCCGACGCATTCTTCAGGGTGACCTCTCTGTTTCCAGAGTCGTTCAGGATTTGGGGCTGTGTGCCCTGCGGTCTCGTGGTCGAGACCCTCGTGACGTCCCCGACAAAGGAGCTGTTCTCTGCGAAGAACAGAAAAGAGAGATGTGGTGTGTGTCAGTCCAGACCGCACCAAGCGAGACCCAAGACGGGGGTGGCCAGCGGGGTGCGCGAAGTGTACCAGGCACACACATTCTCAGGGACTAAAAAGTCGGCGGATCATTTACTTTTCATGTCGCCGTCGGACCCGACGCCCTCGGCCGACTCGCTCTCTGAATCTGAAGATGGGGTTGGCGGCCGCGACAAAAGAGAAAAGAACACGGACGTGAGCCAAAATGTTGGCGGGAAGACGAAGAATGTGCGGGCGAGAGGGGTGGGGGCGGGTTTGCGAGGTGCGTACCGCTAGAGTCCGAGTCCTTGTCCTCCGCCGCCTTGCGCTTGGAGCTCACGGGAGAAAAGTCAGTGGACGGACCGCCTGCTGACCTGGAGGCCAGCGTGGCGTTCACGTCCTCGAGCTTCCTCGCCGTTTCCTCCTGCTGCTGCTCCATCCTCTGAATCTTGTCCTGGTGGCTGGCCTTCTTGGCGCCCTTGAGGCACGAGTTGACATACTTGTTCAGCTTCCAAAGCGTCTGGTTGTCGAGCTTGTCAATGTCAAGCTCGATCTCCTCGTCCTCGTCGTTATCGAGCTTGGAGGGGCCCTCGTTGATGATCTGCACCACTCGCCCGAGCTTCTCAGCTGGTAGCATGCCAAGGTTCACGCTGAGCTTCCTCTTGTCCTCAAAGGTCATGTCTGCGTTGGGGTCGTCACCGCCGCCAGAGGACCTGGGCCTTTTGGGCGCGCCGCCGCCGGAGGCCTGCTGCCGCTGCCTGTGGTAGGGGTCGACGTCCATGGCTTGGTGGGAGTGTCCCGAGGGCTTCCCCCTGTACGACTGGAAGTTTTTCAGGTCCTCCTCCTCGTTCTTCTGGTTCTCGAGCTCCATGGCAAACTTTCCCTCCAAGTTTGAGTTCTGCCACTTCTTCTCGAACATGTCCGAAAGGGTGTCGCCCATCATCCTCACGTCGCTACCGACCGGGTTGTACAGCTGGCAATTGTCGAAGATGAGCCTCATGTCGTCCCTGAACTCGAGAGGGGACTTGTACTCCCTGGGACCCTCCCTCTCCTTGGCGTCCTTGCCGCCAAGCTTCCTCGCAATCTGGTCCATGTCCATGGGCCTCTTCACGATCTTCGGGTAGTCCGGGATCCCCATGTTCTTCCAGTCCACCGGCTTGTGGAAGGGCCACGCCTGCCTGTTCTGGTACACTTGTTTCAGGATGGTCGCGCACTGGCCCCACAGGGACTGCACGCGCCTGTTCCTCTCCTTGAGCATCTGCGTCCTCCGCTGCTCCCGTGACATGAGCTCCGGGTTCGGTGGCACGCCGCCTGACCTTCCCCCGGTCTCCGACGACTTTCTCTTCACCCCCCGCTTTCCGTCTTCAGACTTGCGGGACTTGCCTGCGCCAGACCTTCGTTTCGACAGCTTCACTTCCACGCGCTGAAGCTCTCTCTTCACGTTCTCAAGCTCGAGCTTCAGCTGTTTTCGCCTGGCCTTACGGTCCTGGCGCCCGAGCGACGCCATGCCTCCAGAACTGCCCCCGTTCATACCTCCTACCTCCTCCCTTGCGAAGCTTTCGGAGCGATACGTCCCAAGAGGAGAGGGGGGGGGGGGCTGCGAGGCCAAAAAAAAACGCCCCCGGGTCGGTGAGGCCGGGCGCAGCGCGAAGGCGGACGGAAGGCTGCGAGGCCGGGCGGGCCCCTACCACTCCGCGAAGCAAGCCCCCAACCTGGTCACGCGCCCGCGACCGCTTCCGCGTCTCCCTTCCTCCCTCGAGCGTTCCCAATCTCCGCTCGCGACGCGCCTCACAAGTTCCTCTTTGGGCCGCCCGCCGCCCTAGAAACCTTGACGAACATTCAAGATTTTCCAGAAGGAAGGAAGGACGTCCTAACATTTCCGAAGACATTTCCGAGCGATCGCGATCGAGGAGGCAGAGGGGAGGGCCGCCGGCCGGCAAACGGCGCGTGCAGGTCTGCAACTGTCTGTGCAGGAGGTGGAGGAGCTGTCGAGAGAGGCCGTTCGAGGAGGTCGAGGTCGAGGTTTCGGAAGGGGCGGCGGGTCGATCGCGCGGAGGCCGACCACAAGGGGGCGTCGAGTCCCTCCCGCGCCGCGGCGCCTTAAGGTGCCTCCACCTGTCACCTGGGTCACTCAGCACACAGCATGTCGCTCCGGGACGACGTGGCGAGCTTTGCTTCTCAGCTTGGCTTGAGCTCCGTCACCACGGCAAAGGATGGCGGCGGGTTTGAGGACTCGGACTTCCGGCCGAAGAGCAAGGCGAAGAGGAAGAGGGAGAAGGAGAGGGAGGCGAGGCGGGCCCAGGCGAAGGGGTCCGGCTCGAGGATGGGCAAGGGCGAGGACTCCAGGCCGCCAAAGGTGTCGAGGAAGCAGCCGAGGGGGGAGCAGAATGGCAACGCGAAGCCCCGGAAGGCCAACGGGGGCGAGGCCAACGGCGACGGCGGGCACTCTCGACCTCCCGTCGGCCCCGACCCGAACGAGCAGCGCGCGTGGAACGAGGGCGCTGGCCCGATCCCGGACTCCCTCCTCGGGGACGCCCCCGCCTCCATGGCGGACGAGCTGCCCGACGACGTGTTGGCCGGCCGGATGTGGTTCGAGGTCCACGCAGACCTCTCCGCTTCCATCTCCGGCTCGGCGGCACCGCCAGGCAAACGTGGTAGGAAGAAGCGTTTCGGAGGCGACGACGAGGCGGCGTCCTCGCGGGCGGACGCCCTCAGGAGGCGGGCGGAGGAGCTCGCCTCGGACTTCTCCAAGAGGAGTGAGGCCCACATGCGTAGGCACGGGGGGCAGGATGCCCAATGGCTTCTGACGGCGAAGGCAAAGGGAACTGTGCGGGACAAGATTGCCGCGGCATCGCTCCTCGTGCAGCAGGACGTCGTGGCGAACCTGAGCAGCCTGGAGATGCTGGTGGGCTGGGTGGCGAGGAATAAGGGAAACAGGGACGGGATCGCCCAGACCGTGGATGCTCTAGGTGAGCTGTTCTCCACAACCCTGCTGCCAGACCGCAAGCTCCGGTACTTCTCGAGCCAGCCGGCGGTGGCACAGGACGGGGCCGCGCCGGCGAACAAGCTCCTGATCGTGTGCTACATCGAGGACAGGATCAAGGCGCTCTACAACGAGTTTCTTGATGGGATCGAGCAGCTCACCAAGGACAACCTTGAGTTTCTGAAGCAGAAGGCCATTAAGACGACCTTCACGCTGCTCAAGTCCAAGCCCGAGCAGGAGTCGAGGCTGCTCGGGATTCTGGTCAACAAGCTGGGTGACCCTAGCAGGAAGATGGCCTCCAACGCTGTGTACCTCATGCACAGCCTGCTTGAGGAGCACCCGGGGATGAAGTTGGTCGTTGTGCAGGAGGTAGAAAACTTCTTGTTCAGGCCCGGGCTCGCGCAGCGGGCGCAGTACACCTCGGTGATCTTCCTGAACCAGATCGTGCTGAGCAAGAACGAGTTCCAGGGCGGAAGCCGGCTCGCCGAGAAGCTCATCAACCTGTACTTTAGCTTCTTCCAGATCTTGATCAACCCGGCCAAGCCGCCTCGGGACGACGGCGAGGGCAAGAAGGCCAAGTTTGGCGAGGGAAAGGGGGGAAAGGGCGGAGGCAAGAAGGGCAAGCCGGGGGAGGAGGTTCTGGTGGACTCCAAGATTCTGGGAGCCCTGCTGACGGGCGCGAACAGGGCCTTTCCTTACGTTTCTGACACGGAGATTGACGGCCTGATCGAGAGGCACAGCCCCAAGCTGTTCCAGCTCGTGCACGGCCCGAACTTTGGCACCTGTGTCCAGGCCCTGACCCTGCTTTACCAGCTCTACAGCACCAAGATGTCCCTGAGCGACAGGTACTACAGGGCGCTGTACTCTGTGCTGCTCAGCCCTGATTTTGTGAGGTCAAACAAGGCGCCCCTGTTCCTTTCTTTGCTCTTCAAGTCCCTCAAGGCGGACGTGAACAAGGTCAGGGTGGCGACTTTTCTGAACAGGCTGATGCAGGTTACGGCAGAGGCCAGGCCCAACTTCACGTGCGGGTCCCTCCTCCTGATTTCGGAGACCATGAAGCATTTTCCCGCACTCTGGGCCTACGTCAACGAGGGCTCCAGCGGTAAGGAGAAGTTCGAGGACGTCCGTGAGGACTCGGAGTCCGAGCAGGCGCCCGAGGAGCCCGGGGACAGCGAGGAGGACAGCGAGAGCGATGGCGCCGGCGAGAGGCCGGCGATGAGGAAGGCCAAGCCGGTGGGTGAGGGCCCCCCCAAGGGCTACGACATGCTCAAGAGGGACCCCCAGCACTCGGGGATGGACGAGACCTGCTTCTGGGAGCTCTCCCTCCTGTCCTCCCACTTCCACCCCTCCACTGCGGTGATGGCTCGCACCCTGCTTGCTGGAACGCACATCGAGTACAGCGGCGACCCGCTCAAGGACCTGAGCGCCGTCAACTTCTTGAGCAAGTTCGTGCAGAAGAAGGCCAAGGCTGTCTCCAGCAAGTTCAGCAAGCAGAGGGAGGCCACGGATGCCTTACCTGAGGCCTTTGCTGAGATGGATGAGAGTCTCGTTGATCCGGCGGACCTGTTCCACTACTACAACCAGAGGCTGAGGGGTGTGGTGAGGAAGGACAAGGAGTCCAGGCTGGAGAAGGAGGGCGGCGGAGGGGATGACGAGAAGCTCATGCAGGCGATGCTTGCTCACGGAGGGGAGGACTCCGACGACAGCGGGGAGGTCTCCGGCTCCATCTCAAGCGACGGCGACGAGGGCGACGAGGACAGCGAAGTGACCTCCGGCTCTGGCTCGGAAGACAGTGAAGACGAGCCAATGGAATTCGGGAGCGAGGACGAGCTGCTCCAGGAGGAGGAGGAGGAGGAGGAGGATGCGAAGAAGAAGAAAAAGTCGAAGAAGAAATCCAAGGCCAGCACCAACGATGGACCCTTCGCTCCAGCCGCGGACTACGAGCAGCAGATCAAGGACTCGCTGACCGACTCGAAGGCCTACCTCAAGGAACTCCTCGAAGAGCTCGGAGAGGAGGACTAAGATAACTCTATTCTTACAATTTTGTATTTGTTACAATGTTCGTGAGTTGCTCATGACGCTCAAAACAAGATGGGCGTGTGCTTCGTGAAGTATCCTTGGCAATCCATCATGGACCTGGACGATATCCCTGCAGCCTTGGTGTCGTTCTTACCCGCCTTGGTGGAGGTGCCGTTGACCTCCAGCGCGGGCACAGGCGCAGTCTCCACGATCGGATCACTCAGGAAGGCCTTGCAGACGTCCCTGTACTCCAGGTGTCTCACAATGCCTCTGTGGAACACCACACTCCCGGCTACCCTCCTGTACAGCAGGTGGAAGAAGATGGTCTTCACCGGCTTGGTGGGTACGATCAGCCCGCACTTCCACCTCTTCATACCCTTGAGAGAGGTGGCGTTGCTCACAACGTGAGACTCCAGGGGTTTGGAGAAGGTGACCATGTAACCATAGCCCATGGTCTTGTCCTCGTACTCGAGGTCCACGTACATGCTGTACCCCTCGGGAAACTTGCTGGGCAGGCCCTCGAGCTGCGTTGATTGAGCAGCCACAAAGATTGGCAAAGCTGAGGGATTCTTCAGCTTGATGGTCTGCTTCGCGCCGTACTCGTCGCTGATTGATTTGGATGTCATCTTGATCCCATCGATATACCGCGTGGCCTCGTACCCATTCCCGTAGCTCTCCCAGTGCGTTGCCTCCTCCACCTCGATGTCCTCGAACTTGCTGTTCAGCAGCCAGTTCTTCCCCTCGTCAACGTCAAGGTTGTTGTCGGTGTCTTCCAGGGTGCAGCCGTGGCCAAAGTCCCAGTACGTGGCCGCCCTAATCATGTTGAGCAGACCGTCCAGACCGTTGAGGTTGAATTTGGGCGAAGTCAGGGATTCCTTGTGGTACGCGGCTTGCGCCATCCTCAAGGCGGGGGCCACGAAGTTGAGGGCGGGCACCTTGTTCGCCATATTCTCAGCGGAGTCCACAAAGGGTGACACAACCTTCCCCAGGTAGAGATTCCTGGAGGATGCCTTGCTGAGGGCGTCCGCTGAGAGGCGGTACCAGAACATTGGGATCGGTACGACCTCCAGGCTCGCTCCGCCCAGCGTCATCCTGGCCAGGAGCTCCCAGTCCTCCCCCGTCGCCTTGGCCATTTCTCCTTCCCACGACGAGTTGACCGCCTTGTGCTCCTGGAACCCCCCATAGGCGTCAAAGGCAGACTTCTTGAAAAGGGCGTTAGAGTCCCCGTACACATCCTTGTACAGCCCAATGGAGGGTGATGGCCCGAGGGGCAGCCACTTGTTGATAGGCTTGATTCCCTTGGAGTCTGCGGTGTCGTAGGGGCCGACATCCCCGACGAAATACTGGTTGCCGGGCGAGATGACATCGGCCTTGGTCCTCAGCGCGGTCATGAGCATGATCTCGACCTCCCTCGGCATTGCCACGTTGTCGTCATCCATGAACAGCACGTAGTCCCCCGAGGCCTTGGAGGCCCCGAGGTTCCTCGCCGCGCTCAGGGACATCTCATCGCTCAGCCTGACAATCTCAGCCTCAGGCACCAGGGCCTTCACCGCGTCCAGCGCGGCGGAGGTGCCCGAGTGAGTGCTAGCATTGTCGATCACGATGACCTCGGTCTTCTTGTGGCTCTGGTACACGATCGACTTCGCGGCCTGCTGGAGGGTCTCTGGCCTGTTGTGTGTGACGATGACGACGGAGACCTTTAGTGTGGAGGTATCGCCAGGTGCACTCCCTTCTGCTGCGCCAGACTGCCGCAGCATCTTGGACTTGTACAGGTTAAGCAGCCTGGGCTTGGAGTCGGACACGTACTGGGAGACAACCTTGTACACGCTGGTGGTCGCGACGCAATCCTTTCTGGACACCTCGTCCTTCACCCTGTCCCACAGGCTCTTGGCCAGCAGGGTTCCCTTCACGTCGTGCCCTGGGTCCAGGATGCCGTGCCTGACCTTGAGGTCCCTCACAAACTTTTTGTCCGTAATGTGGAGCGTCCTGGCGAAGTCCTCCAAGATAGACTCGTACGCCACGAATGGGACGCTTTGCATGACGCACTCCAGCACCCGCCTGACCCCCCCGCCGGTGCCCGCGAAATTGACAATCACCTGCAGCCCGCCCTTCTGCTTGGCCTTGATGATCTCAGACCTCTGCGTGTGGATCCCAAGACGGTAACCCCTGAGCTCTCCGAGGGCATCCCTGATGACGTCGGTACCCATCTTGGTCGGGCTTTGCTCTCCCCGGTACTTCAAATTCGAGTTCCAGGCGTCTGTCCCGGCAAGGTGACCTCAACCTCACCGATCTCGGTGACGTTGGAGTGCATGTGGCTCAGGCCGTCCAGAATCGTTGCCAGGCCGTTCTGGTACGTGAAGGTCCCCTCGAACCTCAAAGCCTTGTTGTCGTACTTGCTGTGGCTGGAAAGGGCAGCGCCCTTGCCCGCCAAAGAGGCCTGGGATGTGGAGGGGAGGAAGGGAAGGACAAAGACCCGCCTTCCCGGCACACCATCCCACGCGGGAACCCTCATCGACGCGGGGAGGAGGTCCCTGGCCTGGCTATCGAGCTCACGGAGCAGAGCGGTGTTGTCCACGATGGTGGCGTCCGCCAGCGTCGCTGCGGTAGCCTCCATATACATGGCCTCCTGCTGCTCCACCTCCTGGGCCAAGGAGAGCTCCTCCCTGAGCAGCGTGGCCCTCCCTGAGACAGTGGAGTGCTCGAAGTACACGATGACGTTCGTCCTCCTTAGGCCCAGCCCCTGCTTCTTGACCATGGCGGCGTAGTGGGCGAGCTGGGGGGTGAGGAAGAGGGAGGAGTCGCAGGCATCGCTCTCGGCGCCCACGCCGGAGACCCGGCTGTCCCTGGACCCCTCCGGGTCTTCCAGCGGGTCGAGCTTCGATAGCCACTCCAGGATCTGGTACGAAAGCCTGGCCGGCGTGGAGATGTCAGCCCACACAAGGGGCTCCTTGAGCCACCTCACCGAGATTTTTTCCACCTGCGAGTAGTCCTCCCGAATCAACTCGGACAAGAAGGACTGGGATATCTTGACGTGGCAGCTCGACTCGGGGCCCTTGGAGCCGTCCAGAGAGCAGTGCGTGTCCCCGATGATGAGCTCGATCTTGTCGAAGGTATTGTCTTTGAGGAACATTCTCACGAACTTGTCATGAATTGTTGTACAAAGTATGGTTGAAGTTTTTGGCGGGAGTTTCGGTGACGTTAGCTGTGGTTACTCTGCAGGGGCGGCGTCGATTTTGTGGGCGCAACCCTCACCTGGTGGACAGAGCTGAAACTGTTCTCCATCTTCATCGCATCGTCGGAGCTCTGCACGATGCAGAGCTTCTGCCTCTTCCCGTCCTTCGCACTCGCAAGGTCAGCGGCAGCGGACAGGTCTCGGAGCTCCTCCAAGCTGACCGGCTCAAAGTGTGGTCCGACCCCCGCCCCCGCCACGAGGGCCGTGGGATCTCGCCCACCTCGGGCGGGAGCGACCTTCCCTCCGAGTTCCGGAGTCACGCACGGCTTGTTCGCCACTATGATACTCTGCACGGAGTCCAACTCGGAGATCTCCTCCCAAGCAAGCGTCCTGCCAGGCGGCCGAGAGAGCGAGGAAAGACAGAGGGCGAGAGCGCGTTAGTGTTGAGTCCCGGGAGCGCTCCGCCCCGCCGCGAGGGTTGGTTCTTGTCTCACATCCACAAGGTCCCCGAGGCCCCCGAGGCCGCTATGAAGGCCAGGACAGCGACCCAGATCCTATTCCTTCTCCACCATTTTTTCTTCTTCCCCGCTCCTCCGTTGCCTTTTTTGCCTTTAAACTTTCCGTTTGTCGTGTTGGGCATCGGCAAGCTGCCCTTGGGCGAGGTCGGGGCCATCATCCTCGCTCCGGATCGGCCGAACCCTCCGCCACTTCCTGTCCTCGCGCCCGCCTCACCGACACAGTCTGCCTTGTGAGGTCCCCGCTCTCCCTCCAGATCGCTGGCTTGATCGTGGAACTACCAAAGATCGGATCTTGGGACGATGGCAGTAAATGAGTGTACACCATATGGACACTCAAAACGCGCACCCCCGCGGTATTTTTTTAGATGTTTTTTCAAACAACCAAGACAGGACAGGCGAAGAGAAGACGAAGGCACGTTCGGGGAGGGAGGCTCCGGGAGGCGGGAGGCGCGCGGGTAGGCAGAGGGCCCCCATGGCCGCTTGGAGAGGAAGCTGCTGAGCTGGAGCATTGCGTTTCGTTGGAGAAACCAGGGATCTGGCCGGAGCCCCAACGAGAGAGCGAGCCTGACCGCGGACGAGCGACCAAAGGTCACACCTTTTTGCGTCCTTGCTAGCCAACATGAGAGCAACGCTTACCTGGTCCGACAGCGTACCGGAGCGCGATGACATCCGCAACGTTTGTTACAACCTGGCATTCAATCCGGAGGGCACGCAGCTCGTGGCCGGGGTTGGAACCCGGGTTCTTGTCTACGATGCCATGGACGGTGACCTCCTCCACTCCCTCAAGGGCCACAAGGACTCGGTGTACTGCATAGCGTATGCGAACGACGGCAAGCGTTTCGCTAGCGGCAGCGCGGACAAGAACGTGATCATCTGGACGAGCAAGGCTGAGGGAATCCTCAAGTATTCCCACGACGACTCGATCCAGGCGCTGTCGTACAACCCAGTGACCCAGCAGCTCGCTTCGGCTACCGCGAGCGACTTTGGGCTGTGGTCCCCGGAGCAGAAGTCCGTGACGAAGCAGAAGGTGAACTCCAAGGTCCTGTGCTTGGCGTGGACGAACGACGGCCAGTACCTCGCCCTCGGGCACTACAACGGCAACATCAGCATCAGAGATAAAGCCGGGATGGAGAAGGTTCTCATCGAAAAGAGCGCGCAGGTGTGGTGCCTAAGCTGGAACCCAAGCCGGTACGAGACCTATGACGTGCTCGCGGTGGGCTGCTTCAACGGCACGGTCTCCTTCTACCAGCTGTCCGGGGCGCAGCTCGGGAAGGAGGTGAAGCTCGGCTACGACCCCTTGTCGCTCAGCTACAGCTCCGATGGCGAGTTCCTGAACGTCGGGGGGACGAACAGGAAGGTCCAGCTGTACAGCAAGGATGGAACCTTTTTGGGTGCCACTACCGAGATGGACTCCTGGATTTGGTGCGCCAAGCCTAGGCCGAAGCACAACTACCTCGCCATGGGTTGCGAGGACGGCACGGTCGCTGTCCACCAGATCTCCTTCTCCACTGTTCACGGCCTTTATAGGGACAGGTACGCTTACAGGGAGAACATGACCGACGTCGTGGTCCAAAACCTGCTGAGTGAGCAGAAGGTCCGCATCAAGTGCCGGGACTGCGTCAAATTGATCGCCATGTACAAGAACAGGCTGGCAGTGCAGCTGACAGACAGGGTCATCATCTACGAGGTGGAGAACGCAAGAGATTCGGGGAACATGAGCTACAGAGTATTCACGAAGATCCCGCAGAAGCTGGACTGCAACTTGCTCGTGGTTACAAGCCACCACTTCTTGCTGTGCTTGGAGAAGAAGCTCCAGATCTACACCTTCCACGGGGTGAAGGAGAGGGAGTGGAACCTAGACTCTGTGATCCGGTACATCAAGGTGATCGGCGGCCCAAGGAGGAGGGAGTCCATCCTCGTCGGCCTGAAGAATGGCCTCGTCCTGAAGATCTTCATCAACAACCCCTTCCCGGTCGAGCTGGTGAAGCATCCGGTCGGGGTGAGGTGTCTGGACCTCTCCGCGTCCAGGCACAAGCTGGCGGTGGTGGACGAGAACGCCAAGATCTACGTTTACAACCTCAAGGGAAGCTTCGTGAAGAACTCCGCCACTGGGGACAAGCAGATGCTCATGGAGGCCCAGGAGCTTTTCTTGGACGAGGGGGCCACCAGCGTGGCGTGGAACTCGGACTTTGAGGACATGCTGTGCTACACGGGAAGGAACACCCTGAACATCAAGACCGGGGACTTTCCTGTGCACTCGCAGAAACTCTCTGGGTTTGTCGTGGGCTTCATGTCCAGCAAGATCTTCTGCCTTCACTACCAGACGATGGAGACAATCGACGTCCCCCAGTCTGCAAGCATGAACCGGTACCTGGAGATCGGGGACTACAAGCGTGCCTATGAGGTGGCTTGCCTTGGGGTCTCTGAAGAGGACTGGAAGCACCTCGGGATGCAGGCCCTTCAGGAGAACCAGGTGGAGACCGCAAGGAACGCCTTTGTCAGGATCTGCGACATCAAGAGCATCTCCCTGCTTAGCCACGTGGAGCAGGAGCTTGTGTCTTCCGCGTGCGACCTGGAGGTCGCCAAGAAGCTGGTCAGGGCGAAGATTCTGGCCTTCCAGGGAAATTACCAAGGGGCGGCGCGGATGTATGCCGAGTGCAACAGGGTGGACTGCGCGATGGAGATGTTCAGCGACCTGAGGCAGTTTGAGGAGGCCAAGCAGTGGGCCGAGCAGTACTCCCACAACAAGGAGGCCCAGGTCGAGTCCGTGAGGGAGGTGATCCAGAGGCAGGCCCAGTGGAGCGAGGAGGTGAACGACTTTGAGGCCGCGGGGGAGATGTACATGAAGGCCAAGAACTATGAGAAGGCGGCGGGGCTCTTTATCCACCAGAACTTGAACAACAGGCTGATCGAGATCGTGAGAATTCTGCCCAGCAGTGTAGGATCTCACAAGCTCCTGAACACGATCGCGGCTCACTTTGCCAAGTCGTGCGAGGTCGGTAGGTCCAAGGCCATCAAGGTGAGCGTTGGGGATAAGAAGGGACTGAGTGACGCGGACGCCGTGAGCTTCAGCTACGCCAAAGAGGTCTTCGTGAAGCTGGGCGACCTATCCTCGCTCGTGGAGCTCTGCATCAAGCACGCAAAGTGGGACGACGCCATCTCAGTGGCAAAGCAGGAGAACTCCAAGCCGATGATCTCCAAGGTCTACATCTCGCACGCCAGGTGGCTCGCCGAGAACGACCAGTTCGAGGCCGCCAGGAAGTCCTATCTGCTCGCGGGGAGGCCGGACGAGGCTACCCACATGATGGAGCAGATGTGCCATAACGCCATCTCTGAGGACCGTTATCTGGACGCCTCCTTCTACTTTTACAAGCTCGCCATGGACACAGCGATGATCTACGAGGAGGAGGCCTCCTCGGGGCGCCGGCCCGGCCACGAGGACGTGCGGAGGGGCTTCCAGAAGAAGTTCGACCGATTCTACCAGCTCGCCGAGGTGTGCTACGCGTACCATTATGTCCTGCAATCCGTCAGGGAGCCCTTCACAGAGGCCCTGCCCAGCGTGCTTTACAACATGGCCTGCTTTCTGGTGCTCAAGGTAGTCTCGAAGGAGCCCCAGGCCAAGCCCCTGATCGACCCGCCGAGGGAAATGAGCACGGTTACCATCCTGCAGTGTCTGGCAAAGTATGCCGAGCAGATGGGAGCTTACAACCTCGCGAGGTTTGTTTATAACAGGCTCGGCTCGCTGAACATGTGCAACCCAAAGCACCAGGAGCACAACGACCTGCTGAGCCTGGCGGTCAGGGCAAAGCCTTTCAAGGACAGGGAGGCCCTCCTTCCTGTGTGCTTCGTCTGCGGAGCCCAGAACTCCAGCGTTGGCTCGAGGCAGAGCGCGACGGCAGAGGACCGTTGCCACTCGTGCGGCGCCAAGTTTGAGAGGAGCTTTGCCACTTTCGAGTACCTGCCGGTCGTTGAGTTCCAGCTGGCCCCGGGGATCGACGAAAGGGAGGCGATCCAGCTGGTCAAGGAGGCCGGGGACCCCGAGGGCGCGGGGGAGGGCGAGATGGAGGCCTCCATGGCCCCTCACCAGGTGGACTATGACCACAGGCAAGGCGGCGCCTTTGGCGGCGGCGGCGCGGCCGCGGAGGTCGAGGACGGTCAGCAGGTCCTCAGCCTCGACGCGGACGCTGAGGAGGACACGAGGCTGGTGGACCAGCAGCTCAGGGGCGGGGCGGGAAGTGGCCTGCAGGGCGCCCCTGGCATGCCACCCGCCCAGTTCGCGATGGGACGCGGCGACCTTAGGAGACTGCACGCCTCCGAGGTTATCGTCCACCAGTGGCCGGGTCGAATCCACGACACCAAGTTCTTCAGGGTCCTCGACCCGGACGCCCAGGTGATGCTCGGCGAGTGCGGCCACTTTTATGAGCAAGACGAGTATGAGATGTTCGTTTTGGAGAAGGGGGTGGCACCCTTCTGCCAGACTCCCCTGGAACAGTCAAGTGCAGAGAAGTTTGGGCTCGGGTTTGTCTCGGGTATGGTGGACTTGGAAGGTGAGGCTGAGACTGAAGACTTGGGGTCGGACGGCCGCGCGTCGGCAGAGGTCGGGAGGCCGAAGTCGGCCAGGGGCAGGGGGGGGAGCAAGAAGCGGTCTTCGAAGAAGGTGGAGGCGGCGGCGGCGCTGGTTGCACACTCTCTGGAGAATCAGGCAAACATGAGGCCGGCCAACAGGATGGAGTCCCAGTTCGGGTCCGTGGTGATGAAGCCCACTCCCATGGTCGGTCACATCCCGCCGCGGCCTCAGAGCCGAGGAGTGCAGAGGTGATCGCGGGAGGCGGCTGGTTTGTAGAGTAGGAAAGGGGGGGTTGTGCTTTGCAGATGGACGCCTTGCAAAAATAAAAAGGCAGTATTACATCGAATTCGAGTCTATTTTTTTTGGCATTCGTTTCCGTTCGCCCCCCCTTCCCTCCCGGGCGAGGAGAGGGGCTTCATTTTTTCTTTCTCTTTCATGTCGTCCTTGTAAGGGGGTTCCCCTCCGCGGAGGTCCAACCTTGTGGGATAGCGGGAGCGTCCCAGGCTGCCCACAATCAGTTGTCCTGCATGGCGTAGATCCTAGTCCAGTCTTTGGCCGTGTTGATGGCGGAGTTCTCGTCCTCCCTCCACTGCCTCGCCACGTTCTCATCCAGAGGGTCGTCTGGGTTTGGCGAGGAAAGCAGAGCCTGAATCGACAGAAGGACCGTTCTGATCTGAAGGGCTGGGGACCACTTGTCTTTGAGGATGTCCAAGCAGATCCTCCCCAGCTTGTCAATGTTTGGGTGGTAGATCTTGGTGAGAAACCGGACCTGAGGAGTGGGATGGGTGGGGTGGGGGGGGGAAGCGAAGGTGTCCATCAGGGAGTTAGCCGTGTTGTCGCCAGCGATGGGTCCCCGCATGGGAGACGAAAAGAGAAAATGAAATGGAACATCGGAGGGGCGGGACTGCGTTCTCGGAAAGCGCACGCACCTTTGGGGCCGCCATGGGGTAGTCCTCCGGCAGGTACAGCTCGAGCTTATACACTCCACCCTCGTAAGGCGACGTAGTCGGGCCTATGATCATCACGTTGAAGTAGCGGGCGTTCTCCTCGCTTGGGGATGCCGAGATGCCCGGAGCAGGCTCCGCCAGAAGCCGCTGGGTCTCCTGCGCCCGTCGTTCGGTGGGTCGCGAGAAGGTCGTGCGTCGTTAGAAAGAGGAGGAGGGAGGGAGGGGGGGGGTTCCCTCAACGCCGGAGGTCGCAAGAGGGAGGAGTCCGTAAGCCGTGGCCGGGAACCGCGGCAAGGCAAGCGCCATGGCGCCGGTATGCACCAGGCCTCACCTTGATTATTCGCTTCGGAAGCGCCATCTTGGGCTCCTCGCGCTCCTCAGGCGCTCACTCTGCTTCGCACCGCACGCACCGATCGCGAAGACAAACCCTCACCCCTCCTCCCCCTCGCGATCCCGCGGATATTTCCCGAAATCTCGACTGAAACCGGGGGGGGGAGCGGGGAACGCGTTACCCGTTTGCGTCCTCTGGCGACAATGGAGCCCGGGCTCCGCCTGGCGCTCCTCCTTCTGGTCGCGCTGAGCTGCGCGGCGCGGTCGATGGCGGTCTGGTCCGCTGGATCTCCGGGCTTGAGGCTCGACGGCCGGCCTCCTCGGCGGCGAGGTTTCGCTCACTCTCTGCCGGGCGGGGTCGACTTTAGCAAAGTTGCTATGAGGTCGGTCAAGCACAAAACCTGCAGCCCCAAGGACTCAAAGTGTAAGGCAGTGAAGCCGGTTCTGTCCGTAACGCTCGACCCGCAGCTCCCTCTCGAGTCTTGCTCTCCCCCGCGAACGGACGACCCCAAGGCATCGAGGACGAGCTCGGCGTACTGCGTGTTCAGGCTGTTGCCAGCGGAGGCGTTCTGGGTGAACCTGAATCCAAACGAGCCAAAAAGGGTGATGGACGCCAGGATGTCGGGCACGGAGACGGGAAGGATCCTCTTGGAGTCCGACCTGTGGCTGAAGAAGACGGCGGCGGTGTACCTCCACCCGGATCACGAGCTCGGCGACCGGTTCTGGAGAGAGGTGTATGGGTGGGTGGGGAAGGGAAGGAACGGAAGGCTGTGCTACTCGCTAAGGCAGTGGATCGTCCCGGGGGAGATCCAGGTGGCGCACACGGTGGCCAGAAACCCCAACACGGGGGGGCGGGAGGTCACTGTGCACCTGCTGAAGGCCACCATGGCCGTGAGGCACGAGGGTGCCTTTGAGGAGGTGAGTCTTCTGCGTGTTTTCGCGTTTGGTTCGCGTCGAGATGAGAGACACAGAGAGAGAGAGAGAGAGAGAGAGCGGAGGTGGGAGAGCGAAGTGACTGACATCGCCCCATCGGCTCGTCAAAATTTCCATCCTCAGGCCCTGCAGTCGGAGAGCGGGAAGCGCAGCGCCAAGAGGGTGGAGGCGATGATGGACAAGATGTGCAGAGGTGCAAACAGGACGCTCAAGAGGCACGCCGAGGAGACCTACGAGTCCTTGGTCTTGCCCCAAGTGGAGAGGCACGTGAACTCCTCCCCGGAGTACGAGAGGCTACGGCTGCTGTACTACTGGCGGATTGTGAGCGAGTACGCGAAGGGCTTGGTGGAGAGGGAACGCGGGGAAATTCAAGGAGACGGGTCGGGGGAGGGCGAGGCGGCGCACCCGGGCGAGGGGGTTGCCGACATGCAGGCCAGGACGGCGGTCGTTCTCGAGGGGCGGAACCTTTCGAGCCTTGACCCGATTTTGGACGAGGGGTGGACCAAGGAGACTCTATTCAAGTCGTACCTGCGGTCGGCGTCCAAGGGGGAGTTTCTGCTCAAGAGGGAGGTGGAGGAGGAAGGAATCGGTGAGTGGGCCGACCCCTCGTTCCCGGACAACACTTTTACGAAAATTCCCTCGGTCTCGTCGCTTCAGGGAGGGTGTTCTGACGCAAGAACTGTCTTGGCGCCCTCGTCGTCGCCGTCGTTGTCGTCAACGTCGTCTCTCTCTCTCTCTCTCTCTCTCCTCCCCCGCAGTGTACCTGAGGACCTACTTTCACGGCGAGATCGACTGGTCCCGACCCTTTCTCGTGTAACACTAGACCGATTCCTGATGACTTCTTTGGAACCGACTGCATTGTCTTCGTCATCATCGTCATCCTCCCGGTCCCTCCTCTTCCCGCCAAGCTCGGCCATTCGCGCCAAAGTTCGCGTTTGAATTTCTCGTTTGAGGGGAGCGCCTCGGTGCGTATTTTAGTTTGCCCCTTAAGAAGCGTTTTGTACACGGAATTTCAAATTCCGTGATCGACAGGCGACCCACTTTCGCAGCCTGACAGAAGTGTGAGAAAGCGGAGTGAGAGCTGGCAAAACGCAAAGAGCAGCTGTCGCCCACTTCGAGTCGGAGCGCGAAACCACTCAACCCAAATACCCAAAACAAGTAAGACACGATGACCGGAAAGGGAGCCAAGGGCGCCAAGGGTGCCAAGGGAGCGATGGGCGACAAGAAGAAGCCTGTCTCGCGTTCCGCCAAGGCCGGACTTCAGTTCCCAGTCGGACGTATCCACCGTTACCTCAAGGGAAGGACTGCCCAGGGTGGACGCGTCGGAGGAACCGCCGCCGTGTACTCCGCTGCCATCCTCGAGTACCTCACCGCCGAGGTTCTGGAGTTGGCCGGAAACGCCTCCAAGGACCTCAAGGTGAAGAGGATCACGCCAAGGCATCTTCAGCTCGCCATCAGGGGAGACGAGGAGCTGGACACCCTGATCAAGGCCACCATCGCCGGAGGTGGAGTTATCCCTCACATCCACAAGTCCCTCATCGCCAAGTCCGGAAAGAAGAAGTTCGACTAGGTCGACCCCTTTTGCACCTCCTCGGAAGAACCACGGTCATAACCAAAACCTCTGGGAGGAACCCGCCGGCATCAGCGGTGCGGGACTCGGAGACAGTGGAGTCCACTATAGGGCCCTATCTCCCCCTCCCATTTTCTGTGTTATGCATCATTTCTCTCTCAGCCAGCCTCTCTCTCTCTCTCCCTCAACGCCTGCCTCGCCGCGGACGGGACACGAGCTCGCGGGGCAGCATGAAAACGCCGAGAAGGAGGGTGTTTGTGTGCGGCCCTCAACAGGAAGCCTGGACCCTCATCACTGCCACGCGTTCGTTCCAAGTAGGTCTGCCCTGAGATCCACTCTACAACTCTCTGGAGGCAGGCTTCTCAAAAGTGCCAGGGATTCTATTCTGTCAAAGCTGTCGTTTTTTTCGCGATCGATCAAGAGAGAACTCCTCAAGGTCTGCAATGAGACTCTGCATGCGCAGCCATGATGGGGGCGGGTTTCGAAGCGGAGGCGGACCGCCTAGTGACTCGCGAGGGGGATGAGATCGTCGTCGACGGCAGCGTGCTCGAGGGCGGCGGGCAGATCCTTCGCACTGCCTCCGTCCTCGCCGCGCTGTGGGACCTCAAGCTGCGGATCAGGAGCATCCGAGGCAAGCGCACCAAGCCCGGGCTCAGGCCACAGGTTGAGTTCAAGTCCCCAAGCCCTGAAGTTTTCTCTTTCCGTCGATCCGACGCGCTGACGCAGCGCCCGCCGCGCCCTTGACGATTTCGTTTCGCGCCACCAAGCACCTCAAGGGCCTCGAGTTCGTGCGCGACTTCTGCGGAGGTACCATGACCGGCCTGGAGGTGGGCTCGGTGGAGGTGGCGTACGACCCGAGCGGGCAGTTTCGGGAGAGGGTGGCGCGCGCGGACGGCACGATCTTCGGCGCCACTCACATGGTGGACGTGAAGACCGCGGGGTCGTGCACCCTCTTGCTCCAGACGGCCCTTCCCTGCCTGGTCGCGTCCCTGTTGCTGTTTCGTTGCACACACACGTCTCCCGACAGCAAGAGGCAGAGGAAAGGGTCAGAGGTCCAGGATCCGACTCAGGTGCTGGTGCTCCGGGGGGGCACCGACGTGCCCTTCGCGCCACTCGCCGACTACGCCATACGAGTCCTCTGCCCCGCCCTCCTGGCCCGCTTTGGCGTTAAGGTCTCCGCCAAGGTGAACCGACGAGGCTTCTATCCCAAAGGGAAGGGGGAGCTGGAGGTGCGGGTCTCGCTTTGCGAGCGGGTCGAAGCCGCCGCCGCCGCCTCCACTTCGGAGCCGCGGGCGGCCGTCTTGAAGCGTTTCAAGACGATCGTGGTCTGCGGCGGGGGAAAGCCGAAAGACTGGAAGGGGGAGAGTTGGAAGCCGCTGGCAACGATCGCAGAAAAGATGGCCGAGGCAGCTCTCAAGGAATACACCGACGATTCGACCGCGTTCGAGAAGGAGGTTTCTTGCGACGAGAAGAGCCTGAGCCCCGGACTATCTATCGTTCTCGCCGCGGAGACCGATTACAACTGCGTTCTGGGAGCCAGCCGGGTCATGGAACCCAGGACGAAAAACTGGAAGGGCCAGGCCAAGCCCTTGGTGGGCGAGATCGCGGCCGCCCTGCGGGCCCGGGCCGAGGCGGACGAGCACCTGCAGGACCAGCTCCTGGTGCTGATGGCCATCATCGCGGGAGAGTACTCCTTGAGGTGCTCGGAGCTTACAACGCACACGCTGACCTCTATTGAGCTTCTCAACAGGATGCTCGCTGGGTTGGGCGTCCGTTTCGAGGCGGAGGAGCGCGAGGAGGCGACCACGGTCAAGTGCTCCAGCCGAGGCCTGGCGCCCCTGTAAACCGACCATCGGACTCGATTTGCATTGCCGTTGTTGTGTTCTTCGACCCCGTCCTGATGGATCCGTTTCCTTAAAAACCAAGCTTGGTTTTTTCTGTTTTGGCCGTCGAGGCGAGGAGAAACGCGAGGAGCCGGCGCGGCCAGCGGGAGCGGAACCATGGTGGCCGGGCTCCTGCTGAGGCAGAGGGGCTGCACGCGGTGCCTCTCGGCGACGGGCTCGGGCCGAGGGCTGGCCCGTCGGGACGCGCCCTTCTGCTGGCGCCCGTGCCCGAGGACGGCGCGCGCGCACGCAGGACTCGCGGCTCGAGCTGCCCACGGCCAGAGCGGTCAGAGCGTGGACGTGTACTGGCTCAGCCTTTGCAAGGTCGGTATGGAGGCAGCAAAGCTCGTTGGCGAGAGGCACCTCAGCGTTGAGGACTGGGAAAATGCGAGGGCGGCGCGGGACGAGGGGACGAGGCTTCAGCGCCTCGTGAGCTCCGCGATGAGGCGGCGAGTGCTCGCCCGTTACTCCGGAGGAGGGTCAGGGAAAACGCTCGCGTTCGGGAGGGAGGAGGGCGGGAAGCCATTTTTGGTCGACGGGGCGGGAGACATCCACTTTAACGTCACGCACACCCCCACCCTGGTCGGCGTGTGCGTCGGCATTGGGGGGCCCGTGGGCATCGACTCTGAGAACGGCAGAAGAGAGCTGCGAGGGAGCGTGGGCAAGATCGCCAAGCGCTGGTTCTCGGCGCAGGAGCTGGCCGCGCTCGAGGCATGCGAGGACGAGACCGCGGCTCGAAGGCGCTTCTACCGGCTGTGGACCCTGAAGGAGGCCTTCTTGAAGGCCACTGGAATGGGCATAAGCTCGAGCGTGAGCCTGCGGGGGTGCGCCTTTGACTTTGCGGACGGTGGCGTGGGGCCGGGAAGGGAGCCCTCGACAGACATCCGATTCGAGATTCTGGGCGGCGGCTCGGACGGGCTGCGGGGGGAGGACTGGGGCTTCGCGACAATCGAACCGGTGAGAGGGGACTTCCTCTCCGTGTGTTGGAAGAGAGGAGACAGGGAGGGGGTGACGGTCCGCACCCACAGGTGCGACATTGATGAGGACACGGGGGACTTCCTCTTCTCTTGACAGGATAAGTGAAGATTAAGATTAAGATTTAGGTGTGTATCGGCGGGCTGTTTGCATCGCCAAGCGTTATCAGCTGCTGTAAAAGTCGCACTCGCTCTCGATGGTGGCCAAAAATTTCACCATGACTTCGTGCCTCTCCCCGGCGAGCTCCGCGCCCCTCCGGGTCTTCATCATGTCCTTCAGCTTCAGCAACTTCTCGTAAAAGTGTCCCACGCAGGTCTTGTACGGGATGGCCTTGCCGTTGCCCCTGACCTCGCCTCCGCCCCGCGAGGGGTCCTCCCACCTGATGATCTCGCTCCCTCTGGAGCCACCAAACATGAAGCAACGGGCGATTCCGACCGCGCCAATGGCGTCTAGCCTGTCCGCGTCCTGGACGACCTTGAACTCGGTCGGGAGCTCCAGACCGGCACAAGATCCCTTCGACTCATCCTTGAAGGACATTCTCGATATCACGAAGTTGATGAGTTCCTTATCCTCCTCAGTCATCAGCCCCCCGACGGTCCACTCGCCCAACTTGTCCTGCAGCTCGCGAGCCCTAGCCTCGTACCCCTTGTACTTCGAGTCCGCCACGTCGTGGAGCAACGCGATCACCTGCACCAGAGTCCGTGAACGGTGGCCGTTTTGGAAGTTTTCATGCTCAGCTATGTCCTTGGCGTTCTTCGCAACGCGCATGACGTGGTGCCAGTCGTGCGACCCATCGTAGGACGCGTCGTTGGATGCCTTCAGCGCGAACTCCCTCGCCTCCTTCAGCAGGTCGTCGTACTTGCCCTGCCCGGTCCCAGCGCTGCCCTGATCCATGGTCGTGGCGCCAACCATCACGATTTTTCTGTCAGCAAATCTTGTTGTGGGAGCGCGGGAACAATTGTGGTGACCCGCAATTCGCGTTGCGATTTGGGGGAACGAATCCATATATTGATCGGGAATGATGCAGGTTGAGTTGGGATAGCCCTCGAGATAGAATGTCCCGGTATGAAAAAAACTTCTACAATCGAGGATGTAGTTGTATACCTCGTAGTCGAACTCTAGTTGAGTATCACTTGTTGGCTTGCCCCCTGATAACGGGCATGAGCAAGACACAACCCCTGAACCCACAACTTTTTTTTTTCCTTTCCATCTCCTCAAGTGTCTTCTCCCGGGTCGGATTTCCCGGGCCCTGGAGTGCAGGCCTCGATTGAGTTGAGTCGGTACTGACGATCAGAGGGAAGGGCCCAGTGGGAAGGCATCGGTCTCGCGGTCGCGATGGTGGCGGGGGAGGGAGAGAGGTGGAGGTCTCTCATCCGAGCTGCAAGCGGTTACTCCTCCCGCAACGAGTCCGTGAGGCTGGCGGCGACCGTGGAGCTGGCGCGAGTGTGCAGGACACTTCTGCAGTCCGAGGCGTTCTGTCCGTTCGAAACGGACGCCGCGGGGAGGCCCAAACCTGCAGGAGAGGCCAAAAGTCGGGACGTGCTCGAGTCCCTGGTGGACTGCATTTCGTCGGGCGACCTTAAGCAAGCGAGCCTCGCGATCAAGACCTTGCTGACGGGCTACTCGGCCTCCACTTCTCGGGGATCGAACAGTTGCGTGGACCTCCTCCTCTGCGCACTTGAACGAGCATCCGCGCAGGCCTCGACGAGGAACGCGGCCGTGCGGGGAAAGAGGCGATGGAATGCCATGCCGATCATAACGGGCATCCAATTCTGCTACTTGAGCCGGGGATGGTCGCAGACGTTCTCCTTTTTTGGTGGAAGGGAGGGAGAGGGAGAGGGGAGGGAGCCCAAGTACCCACTGCTTCGGGTGCTCGAGAGCCTGGCAGAGGAGGCGGAGGAGGCCATCCTGTGCTTGAGGCTCGCAGTGCAGATGCTCTTTCACAAGCTGTCCAAGACCATCGACCAGCACGGCGCAGAGGACACCAAAGTGAAAAGGCTGTTGGAACACTTTACATCATTCCTGGCCGCCATCGTGCTCAAGGCGAGGCTGGGAGCCAAGTTCTACCACGACGGAGTAGGGGATGCCCTCGCGCTGTACTCTCTACAACAGCTTAGGGACTTGGCAAGGTCGAGGCCGGACGCTTGGGCTTTGGTGGGAAATTTAACGACGAGGCAGATGATGAAGGTGCTTCCCTTCAGGGTGGACTCCACCACGGTGACCACGGTGGAGGTGTTGGACATCCTACTCGACTTTGTTGGCGGCGAGCAGAGCGCCGAGCTGCAGAGCGGCATTCTGCAAGCTTGCTTTTCTCGGGAGGGACGAGACAAGCCCATCAGTCCCCTGCTTCCACTGCTGTGCAGGGCGTTTGACGGGAGTGGCGGGGACGCTTTTGTTGCCAATGCCGGGCACCTGGCGTACTTGGCGATGCTTGACAAGCAGCTTGATGGCGATATCATGGTTGGGCTGCTCAAAAAGTGCGGAGAGACCGGCGCCAGATCGTTGCATTTGGATGCTCTGTTGGAAACGGTCGCCCTGACCTCTTTTGCGAATGGTCTCCGTATTGGAGAGACCAAGGCGCTTCTGCCATTGAAGGTCAGGACAGGCGGGACTGTGGATCCAAAGGGCCGCTACCAGGACGAGGTCTGCCAAGGCGACCGAACCCTAGAAGGGCAAGCCGCTACGAGGGCAACGAGTTACCAGGGTGAGGGCAGGATTCCTGTTTTGATCGATGCGCTCTCTGTCAGGATCCAAGCCGATGACGCTCTTGTGTTTGCGCAGAATTTTGCTCGGCAGGACTGGGGCAAAATGTCAGGGAACTTTGTGGTGTCTGTGTGTCTTCTGCTGCTACGCCATCAGAATGTGGAGGTGAAGGGGGCCCTGTCCACCGCACTTCCACAGATTTGTTCCTCACATCCGTCCCTGGAAGAAGCTCTCGTTCTCGCAGCGATTTTTGAGCTCAAGGATGTGCTAGCCAGCCACGTGCACGGGGATGCCGGCCTGGATCTGATCAAGGACCTCGTCTCTTTCGTCTTGGGCCAAAATGGCACCCCTGTGACGAAGATGCTTGCCAAGAAAGCTCTGGATTCTATGGTGCAAGGCCATGGCATGCACTCCCGCGTGTTCTGCATCGCCATCGACGCGATCACGCAGCTTATCGAGGAGACTGGGACTGAATCGGAGTGCGAGGACTTGTTGAAGATCCTCTTCTTGGAGTCGCAGTCCAAGCGGAGCGCCCCAGTGGCGCTGGCGATCTTCATCTGCATGGACCGAGCCCTCCGAGCGTTTCCAAGAAAAGCCACCGAGTGGGTCGATGTACTTGATTCCAGGCTGAAGAGCACCGACGACAGGTGTAAGGCTGTTGCTATGTCCACGATCGATCACCTGACGGGCATCGGCGTCTTCTCCAAGGACAGTGCTCTCAAGGTACTGGCCAAAAATGTGGTGTCCACTCAGCCCCTTTCAATGAAAGAGTTTGTAAGGTTCCAGGCCAGATTTGTGACTGCTGACATGACTGAGGAGGATTGTGATTCCCTGCTGGAAAGAGTGATGGGCGCCAAGAAGGACGAGACCTACTACAACCTGTTGAGCAAATTTCCCTGTCACTTGCTGCCGCGGTTGGGGGAGAGTGAGCGCCCGCAGCTGGCTTCTGCCCCCACCTTCCAGCACGCAAAGAGCTTTGTTGCCGCGCTGTGTCTGGAGGAGACGAAGCTTCTGAGACACAAGGCAAAGGGCAAAGGCGTTGCCGATGATTCTGCGTGGACGAGGGTGAAGAAGCAACTCAGATCGTGCGGCAGGAAACTTTATTTTGGTCACGGTGGTGACAACAGCTTTGCAGGCGCTCAGGTGATGGCCTTTGCTTGCGCAGAGAATTCGTTCGACTCCTTCAAACAATTCTTTTGCAAGACGGAGTTCTTTTGTCATTCCAGACTCGCTGTTTCGTTCTACCTCTCACGCTCGTCTTGGTCTGTGTTTGTTCAGCAATGGTTGTACTCTTTGTCTAGTACCATGCCTGAATTGACAGACAGGATTTTGTGTGTTTGGAGGGAGATTGACGCTGCTGGTGTTGATGGCGAGTGCCGCCTTGCTGCACTCTCAGCCCTCGTGGGAGTATCAGAGGGTAAAGCTGATGAGCTCGCTGGGGAGCTCATCAGCCTGCTTCTTGCTCGGGAGATGGACGACTCAGCCTCGTTGAGAATGAAGGCGGCCACCAAGTTGTGCCTGTCCTTGGTGATCCCAGGTGCTGAGGAGGAGCACCTGGTTGACATTGCGAACTGTGTCTCTGACCCAGAGATTTTGGGACAAACTGTCTTCACGGCCGTCAAGCAAGAAATGCAGTGCGCGGACAAAATTGCAGCGTCAGTTCTCTCCAGATTGCTTCCTCTGCTCCCTGTCAGAGAGTTTCATGTTCCAAAGCAGTGGGCAGCAGGTGTGGGCGAAGAGGATCCGGACGCTGGTGATCTGCACGGTGTCGTTCTCGGGCTGGGTTGGATTGGTAAAGCGGCAGCGCTCGTGGGAGAGAACAGATTTGCGGGCTCTCTCAATGCTTACTTCCTGGACATCATCCTCAAGGAGCATCCAAAGTGGGGAGCCTTTACAGGGGCATTGTTTGTCCTGGGTGCGCTCACGGAAGATTGTACAGCCCGGTTGCAGAAGCTATGGAAGAACCTGAGAGGGAGCTCAGATCCCGTGCTGCAACCTCTGGGGGCCTGTCTTGGGGCATCCATCGCTTCCGATATGAAGAACAGACAATTGTGCGCAGACGCCAGGCTCGGTGCTGCAATAGGCCTGATCAGCTCACTCGGTTGCCGTGCGCTTTTGTTGCCTTGCCACGAGTTCCCTTTGCAATCCATGGATAGGGTTCAGCTCTTGCCCGACGACTTCCTTCAGCCCGGGCAGGACATCGTTGCTTGCAGCTCCCATTGGCTGGGCCAGGCAGCGGCGGTGTGCATGATGAAGGCCACCGATGTGTTGACGGAGGAGACAAAGAGCGAGTTTGGCAAGTCTTCGTACATCGGCCTGTGCCTGGAGCACCTTGAGCGCCACAGGGACAACAAGCCGGCAGCAATTTGTGCCATCTCGAGTCTCCAGGCATTGCACACCAGCGTTCTGGACACAACCTCTCTGATGCTGGGCATCCTCGGACAGACTGACAGTCCTGCTCTTTGGAGGGCCTGCCTTGAGCTGATCGCGGCGCACAAGAACACCCAGGAGTGCGTGGTGTGCAAGGAGGCCGCCAAGGCGTTCGGGGTCTTGAAGACCAACGAGGAGTTTATCAGGTTCTTGCCAGGCATCATGAGCATCTGCGGCGTGGAGGATGTCGGTGAGGTCCTTCATCATCATGTCACTTGCCAAAGCATGGGCACGTGGCTTGGCCTCTCGGAATTCATTGCCAGGGTCTCGGTGAAGAAGCCGAGGAGGTATCAACTCATGAGGCCGCAGCTTCTTGAGTGGGCGTGCCAGAGCATCAGCAGCCTCCCACTTCCATCCTACGGCACGGCGCTGCAGAACACACTTGGGTTGGATAAGGGCCTTTGGCACTGCATCGCCACGTGCATCAGCAAGTGGGAGATGGCAAATGACATCGACGAGGGCATTCCGAGCGAAAAGAGGATCTTGCTTTCACTTGCAGGAGATGGTGCAACTGCGGGCGAGGTCACTTTGGCTCAGCGATGGATGCTGGAGAAGGACGGTAGGAGCTGGATCCTCCCCTTGCTCACAGCCAACATCTCGGGGCTGGTGGAGGGCGGGAGCATCGACCTAAAGCAGTGGATGCTGGATCTCTTGGAAGAGAACTACACCGGCTCCACCGTGCTGAATCTCTTTGCCAACGTGGTCTTGTCCCTCTCCAGCAAAGGACTTGCCAGCGCGAGCATGTGGACTTCGCAGGACTTCAGCGTAGAGATGCTGCCGCAAGCCCTGGCGGATGTGTTGAGCCGCCTTCCTCAATCCTTCTGCCGTCTCTGGTGCCACCGATTTTTGAGGTCAGGACTCTGCAACAGTGTAAGAAGACCGGTCTTGGTGCCAACGCTGGCGTCGTTGAGAGAGCACTTTGGTGACGCAGATGGGGATGAAGTCTTCAGGAGGCTTTGAGATGTATTTTAAGAGACAAATGTAACTTATAACTTAGGTCCCTGGACCAGCTCCAGCAGGTGTTCCTCGCCAAGAAAGGAGTACTTTGTGTTATAAGAAAGAAAACTAAGAATTATATTAAACTCGGATCTGCTGGAGCCCCTTTATAATTCTTTTTATCGCCGTCAGCCACTGGCCGCACTCGTCGAAGTCCGTGGTGGTCAGGGAGACGTGGAGCCTCTGGGCGGTTCCGAAGTCCCTCGACGACAGGGCCTTGCACAGCTCCAGCAGCTGCGTCCTCACGCTCGGCTTGATGTCGCCGAGGTTGAGCTTCCAAAAGAGGATGCCCAACCTCCTACTGTTGTCGTCCACCTCCCTTTTCTTGGAGGGGACGCCGGCGTAGGCCTGCTGGACAGCCCCAAAGGCCTCCGTGAGGCAGGCCACCACCGGTTTCAGGTCCGTCGCGACCTTGGAGGTGTCCGCAGTAGCGATGCTGATGTTGGATGGGATCTGGGGCACCGCAGGCTTGGGCGCCGGCTGGGGGGAAGGAGGGGCCGCCGCCGCCGGCGGAGCTCCCATTCCCATTCCAGGTGGGGCCTGGGCGGCCTGGGCGGCCTGCGGGGTGAACATCTGAGTGGGCGCCGGGGCCGCCACGGGGGCGGGCGCCGCAGCCATGGGGTTGAAGAGCGATGGCTGCGGTGGCGGCGCTGCAGCTGGGGCAGCCGGCTGGCTTGGGACGTAGACCTGCCCTTGTCCTCCGTACCCAGTCTGCGCTCCATACCCTCCGGCAGACTGCTGCTGGTACTGCTGGTCGTACGAAGAGGGCTGGCTCTGCTGCTGATAGTACTGCGACTGGTCGCCGTAGCCTCCCCCATAGCCACCCCCGTACTGTTGTTGTCCGTACTGCTGAGCCTGGGGCTGGTTGTACTGTTGGGCCTGAGGCTGGTTGTACTGCTGAGCCTGACCGTATCCCTGGTCCTGCTGGGCGTAGGTCGAGTAGTCCTGCTGCTGAGGGGCAGAGTAATCCTGGCTTGCCGTCGTGGCCGCCTGGTCCGCCGACTCGAGCCTCGCCCCAGCCTGGGAGAGCCTGTCCCTGAGCGTTGTGGTGGACTCGGAGAGCTCCCCCGGGATGCTATTTAGGAAGCTCAGGGCCTCGCTGATCTGACCATTGGACGCCAGGAGGTCGGCGTACATGTTCAGCAGGTCCCCGTAGGCCTGGCTGCCCTGCTGCTCCGTGGCAAGGGAGAGGACGATGGCCTTCTCCATCACGGTGTGAAGCTGGGTCTTGTCCTGGGCCAGGTCAATGTTCTGGGACCAAAGCCTCACTGCGTTGTCCAGGTTGCCGGCGCAGATGTAGCAAAGAACCGCCGAGTCGATGTCGCCCCCCCTGGTCAGCAGCAGGTCCCCAAGGTTGCTGCAAAGGTCCGGCCAGTCCTCGGACTGGGCGTAGGTGCAGAGCAAGGCAAGGGTCTCCCTCCAGCTCTGAGGGTGCTGCTGCTGCACCAGAGTCTTCAGGTCGTTCTCCATGATCGACATCAGGACCTTCATGTAGCCCTTGGAGTTCTTGGCGAGGTAGGTCTTCTGGGTCTTGGCCCACAGATCCGCGCCTCCAACGGACGCGATGAGCAGCGCGTCGGCCATCTTGTCCGCCTTCAGGCAGGCGTCCACCGCGCCAGAGTAGTTTCCCACGAACAGAGCATGCTTGATCTCCTTGTCGACCTCGTCAAGTTTCTCCGTGACCTTCGGTGGGTCCTCCGCCACCTCGGCCTCCGGGGCCACAGGCGCGGCCTCTGGCTCCTTCCTCACAGGCGAGGGAAGGGGCGAGGGGACCCCCTGCAAGTTGTCGAAGAAATCCTCGTCGTTGAAGGCCTCAGGCTGAGCGAGCTGAGCGTTGATCTCGTCCAGGTTTCCGTCCAACGACAGGTTGGCGGCGTGATTGACAAGGCCGTTGGCGTCAGCCCTCTCCGGCTCCGCGGCCTGGGGCGCCTCCTCCTGCGCGGGCTTGTACCCGAGGTGCTCGAGCAGCTGCTTCCTCGTGTCGCCCTCGAACAAAATCTTCATGAACGCCCAAAGCTCCCTCTCCTTTGCGGATTCCCCGCACCCCTCGAGCTTCTTCTGGCAGAAGGTGACCATGGCTTCCTTGCTGGGGTCCGATGCCAGCTGAGTCAGCTCCTGGGCGTAGCTCACTAAGGAGTCGTCGCCCGGCACGGAGGTGATCCTGACGGTTGACCCCTTGGCGGCCGTTGTACCCTGCTGCTGGCCCTGATTTCCCGCCGGAGCCTGCTGGCTCTTGCTGAAAGAGATCACCCTGCCTCCAAAGCCGAATGCAGCGCCACAAGGCCTTCCCATCCAGCTTGGCGCCCTCTTGGCCACGGTCCGGTTCAGGCCCGCGCCCTGGGCGCCCTGCTGCTGCCCGTTGAAGTCGAACTCTCCCCCCTGGGCACCCTGGTCCTGCGCCTCTGTTGCGCCCATTCCCTGCACCACATCGTAGACCGACACGACGCCGTCAAAGCTGGCGGTGGCAAACCATCCCGGGGCGGTGGGGCACCACTGGGCGTCAAAGTTCCAGTTCTGAGACCGAGGCATCTCGCTCAGGACCTCCCCGGAGTGAGCATCCCACAGCAAAGTCCTGTTGTCCTTGCCAGTGCTCAGAAGCAAGCCAGGGTCCAGGTCCGACCAAGCGAGACTCAGGACGCCCTTCTCGTGGCCCCTGAACTCCCTGCACGGCGAGATGGAGTTCCTGAGGTCCCAAACCTGTAGGACGGGGAACCTGTCGTCGTCCGAGGCGACGATCACCTGCGTGGCGATCTCGGGGTGCCACTGGAGAGCGGAGCACCTCTTTCCCATATTGCCGCCACTCGAGTCGCTAAAGGAGATGACCTGCCTCTGCCTCTTCAGGTCCCACACGATGGTGCTTCCGCTAGAGGTGGTGCTCGCCAGGATGTGCTGAACCTTGTGGTTCCAGCTCAGCGCGGTGATCTCCCCCTTCTGCATTCCAGAGTCCTTGAGCGCTGGAAACAAGCTGGGCTTCTGAGGGTTTGCGATGTCCCAGATGCAGACGTCGCCGTCCTGGCCTCCGCTGGCGAGGAGGTTGCCGCTGAAGGGGTTGAACTGCAGGCCCTTCACGGCGCCCTTGTGCTTCTTGAGCGGGCAGATGAGCGCCGAGTCCGCGTCGCTGTCGGACGAAACAAAGTGGTTGGGGTTGAACAGGTTCACGCTCCCGTCCACGAGGCCTCCGGCGATGACGCCGAGGGGGTACTCGGACTCCGCGCCGGGGAGGGAGCCCCAGACGAGCCTATGGAACCTCTCGTGGGACTCCGCGTCCGTCCCCGTCTTCTGCAAGACATTGCACTGGCCGCCCGCGGAGGTTGGGTCCAGCGAGAAGAGCTCGACCGTCGCCGTGGAGGAGAAACTCATGACGAAAGCACCGGCCATCGTTCCGGCACTGAGGTACCCCATTCCGGACGAGCCTACTGCGATGCCGCGGGCAACGGCGAGAACAATACGATGGCGTCAGGAACGTGAGCTCGGCGCGCGGGCGGGGGGAGGGGTAGGGTTGGTAGGGGAGGCCGAGACGCCGGGCGGAGGGGGTGTTTGCTTACCATTGTTCGCGCATGCTTTCGGGCAGAAGGCGAAGGTCGCGCTTCTCTCGACGCGACCCAGCGGAGAAGGAGACATCTTCGCAACCCTCGACCGCCTTTCTATCGAACGCTCTAGCGGCGCTTGTCCTCCCTCAAGAAGAAGTTATGTGGTTGCTTCCCTCGCGCCCGCCCTGATTATTTGTCTCGGGGACTACGATTTCCCAAAAAAAAAAAAAAAAAACACGAGAAAGGGTTTGGCGATGCGATTGAGCAGTGGGATCGCTCGGTGGTGGAGATCCCCTGGCGCCGCGCACGCAGTCTCGAGAGAGGGGGGAGAGGGGGAGGAAAGAGCCCCGCGCGCGAGGCGAACGGCAGCCGGTGGTCGCCCAGGGCGGACGGCGCTGCGGAACGTCCCTCCCGGCTCTTGCGCAGAAAGCTTCTCCCGCGGCGGTGGTGCCAGTAACGCCGGTCGTCCCCCTCCCTCGTCCGCCCTCAACACAGGCTTGCATATGAAGTAGGCCGCGGGGGAGACGAAGAGAGACCCACCCAGGAGGACGCGCGAGGGGCGAGTCCCGACGCGCGAGCGGAGGGCTAGCATCCGGACTGGGCCCAGGCCGGCCTTCCTGACCTGACGGCGGGGCGCGGGAAAACCATGTCCGGTTCGAACTACGGGGTGCAGTACCGCAAGAGCAAGATCGGGGAGGCGCTGTTCGACGCGCTGGACTCTTTCGTGTCGGAGGGAAAGCTCACGGGGGAGCAGGCCGACGCAATCCAGGAGCAGTTCGACAAGGCAGCGGCGAAGTACCTCGGCAGCAGCCAGGTGAGGGCGCAGCTCAAGGGAGACTTGCACACGTACAGGTAAGCTAGTATGGCTATCTCACGGGCGGGAGAAAGATGAGGGCGTGCGCTTGGACGGGAGAAGGTTTTGGAAGGCTGACATCGCCCCTCCCCTCGGCTTCTACGCCGAACTTCTCTCTCTCTCTCTCTCTCTCTCTCTCTCTCTCTCTCTCTCTCCCCTTCTCTCTTCCTCTCTCTCCCCCTCCCTCCACCCCCCCCCCCACCCCCCCCCCCCCGCCCTCGCCACTCCGCCCCCTCCCCACCCGACCCGCCCGCCCCGCCCGGCCCGACCGGCCCGACCGGCCCGACCGACCCGACCCGACCTTCCCCACCGACCGGACCGACCCGACC
>Ga0160423_10000446_pt1 | contig 33500 bp, 55 predicted proteins | sample CRUFie14St8metaG_FD_108191 | JGI IMG/M metagenome (GOLD analysis project Ga0160423, IMG submission 108191) | Marine microbial communities from the Costa Rica Dome - CRUD Field 142mm St8 metaG | ecosystem: Environmental > Aquatic > Marine > Oceanic > Photic zone | place: Costa Rica: the Eastern...
AAGAAATCAATCGTTATAAAATTCAAGGAGGACAAATGAAAACAAAGAAATGCACAAAATGCGGAATCGAGAAACCATTGACCGCCGAATATTATTATAAAGATAATAGCAAAAAATTAGGCTTTGGGTCTTATTGTAGGCTCTGTAAATCTGAGTATCAAAAAAATTATCAAAAAAATAACAAAGAAAAAATTGCTAAACGAGGAGCCGAGTATCGAAAGAATAACAAAGAAAAACTTGCTAAACGAAGAGCTGAATATTACCAAAACAATAAAGAAAAACTTGCTAAACGAAAAGCTGAATATTACCAAAAGAATAAAGAAAGATGGGCAGAATACAATGTCGAGTATCAAAAAAATAACAAAGAAAAACTTGCTGAATATAAAGTCGAGTATAGAAAAAGCAAACAAGCCTGTGTTTATCAAATCCTTAATAAAGTAAGTGGTAAGATTTACATCGGCCAAACATTCCTAGGAAAACTTCGTTGGCAAGACCATCGGAGCAGACTCCGGTCCAATTGCCACGGAAACCCCAAACTCCAAGCAGACTTTGATAAATTTGGAGAGGAAGCCTTTGAGTGGTCGATAATAAAAGAGATGGACAAAGATAGACACTCACTTGTTTTAGAAGAGGCAAAAATTATAGATATTTTATTAAAACAAGGCAAAGAATTATACAACAAACAACTTAAAATTTCAAAGGAGGAGTAAATGAAAAAGAAAGTTATGATTATTGACGGTCTCAATATGTTTTTGAGATCTTACATTGTGGTTCCATCACTGGATCCGAGAGGAAACCCAAGCGGAGGAACCTATGGCTTCATGAAGTCACTACAGAAGATTTGCGGAATGTTCCAACCAGACGAGGTTATTGTCTGTTGGGATGGCGAAGGAGGCTCACAGAAGCGAAAACAGATCGATAAAAACTACAAAGCTGGCAGATCACCTGTCCGTTTCAATAGGCGTCTTATTGACCTTACACCGGAAGAGACCGAGAAGAACAAATACAATCAACAGCTGCGTCTCATGGAGTACCTTAACGATCTCCCTGTGGTACAGATTATGATTGATTACATCGAAGCAGACGACGTAATTGCTTATGTTGCTCAGCACGAGAAATACAAAGATTGGGAGAAGCTGATAGTTTCTTCAGATAAGGATTTTTTCCAACTAATATCGGAAGATTCTAAGCTGTATCGCCCGATACAAGATCAACTGGTGGATTACCCTACCTTAATGGAAGAGCACAAAATTCACCCCAAAAATTTCGCATTAGCGAGAAGTTTAGTCGGAGACAAATCCGACAATCTGCCCGGTGTTCCGAGAGTTGGTTTAAAGACTGTGGCATCTAAGTTTCCGTTCCTCAAAGAGAGCAAACAATATGAAGTTGAAGATATTATGAAACACTGCGAAGCCTTAGATAAAATGCTCAAAGTTCATGAGAGTATTGTGGAACATTCGGAACTCGTTGAGAAGAATTATAAGATAATGCAACTGTATAGTCCATCAATTTCTTTTTTGCACAAAAAACAAATAAATTTTTCTTTGAAAGAGTTTGAGCCAAGTATGAAGAAGCTTGAACTTGTCCAAAAACTCGCCTATGACGGTATTAAGCCAGATTCTTTAACTGTTATGTTTAATACCTTAAAAAAAATAACTTTAAAAAAATAAAAACTTGACAGACTTTTGGGAATGTGATATAATACTTATAACTCGGAGGAAAAATGAATAATAAAGCGGAAACGTTTCAGAGGTTCGGCAAAGCCTTTCAAGAAAAATTTTGCCATCTTATGCTTTCGGATAGACCCTTCTGTGATCAAATCACAGAGGTCTTATCTGTTGACTTTTTGGACTATGAATATCTTCGTGTATTCGTCAAGATTCTAACAGAGCACCGTTCAAAGTATAAGGTTCACCCATCGTATGAAATTATGGAAACACGTATCAGAACAGATTGCAATAACTACACCAAAGCACTTAAAGAACAACTTATCGGCTTCTATGCGACTATTAAGTCAACTGATGACATCCCCAACTCACAGTTCATCAAAGATAGTTCCCTTGACTTTTGTCGGAAGCAAGTTCTTAAAGGTGCAATGATGAAGTCTGTTAAACTAATCAAGTCTTCTTCTTTTGATGAGATTCAAAAAGTTATTGAAGAGGCTCTCAAGCTCGGAACAGACAATAACTTTGGTCATGATTATATCAAAGACTTTGAAGAGAGATACACCCTAACATCACGAGATCCTGTATCAACCGGCTTTGAGAGAGTTGATGAGATTTGTAAAGGTGGTCTGGGTAAGTCTGAACTTGGTGTAGTTATCGCTCCAACTGGTGCTGGTAAGTCTATGGTTCTCGTACACTTGGGTTCTGAGGCTCTCAAACAAGGCAAAACTGTTGTGCATTACACCTTGGAACTTCAAGATACCGTTGTTGGTAATAGATATGACTCCTGCATTTCAGAAGTTCCTTTGGGAGACCTGTTTCATAACAAAAAGCAAGTTCTATACAAGATTAAAGACATTCCCGGTCAACTTATCATTAAAGAGTATCCAACCAAGTCTGCTTCAACCGAGACTCTTAAAAACCATATTGAGCGTCTTCGTAAGAAAGGAATTGAACCTGATATGATTATCGTTGACTATGCGGATTTGTTGAGACCAACCCGCTCTTCCAAAGAGAAGCGATATGACTTGGAGAGCACCTATGAAGAATTGAGAGCAATTGCTCAAATATATAAGTGTCCTGTGTGGACCGCTTCCCAAACTAACCGTTCCGGTCTTAATGCCGAGGTTATTACAATGGAAGCCATATCAGAAGCGTTCAACAAATGTTTCGTTGCTGACTTTATCTGTTCTCTTTCCAGAACAGTACAAGACAAGCAGTCTAACAAGGGTAGAATGTTTATCGCAAAGAATCGCAATGGGCCTGATGGCCTCATATTCCCAGCTTTTGTCGACTGGTCGAATGTGAAGATGAAAATATTAAAAGCTGAGTCTGAAGAGTCAATATCTGATGTCATCGCAGACTCTGAAGACAACAAGATGAATTTCTTGAGACAAAAATACCAAAAACAACGAAGAGGATAAAATATGTTAACACTTAACAATGTAAATGTTCGAAAGTTTCGTCTTTCGGAACAGTTTATTAATAAATATAAAGAAGCCGAGGTTCCATGGGGACCTGTTGGCTATGTAACTTTCAAGCGCACCTATGCTAGAAGACTTAATGAGTTTGAAGAGGGTGCAACTGGAACAGAGGAATGGTGGCAGACTTGTCGCCGTGTTATTGAAGGTATGTTCGATATTCAGAAACGACATGCTTTCATGATCGGAATTGAATGGAATGATGCTAAAGCTCAGAAAACGGCTAAGGAAGCTTACGATCGTCTTTTCAACCTTAAGTGGACTCCACCAGGCCGTGGTCTGTGGATGATGGGTACCAAGTTTATCTATGAGAGAACTGGTGCAGGTCTTTTCAACTGTGCTTTTCGTTCAACAAAGAATGTTGCCGACAAAGGCGGTTATCTCTTTGCTTGGATGATGGATGCGCTTATGGTTGGTATTGGTGTTGGATTCGATACTCTCGGAGCAAAGTCCTTCACAGTCAAAGAGCCGAAGTGGACTAACGATACTCTCGTGATTGAAGATTCTCGTGAAGGTTGGGTCAACAGTGTCCATATTCTTTTAGATGGTTTCATTCTTGGCAAGAAGGTGCCCAAGTTTGACTTCTCTGCTATTCGAGGTAAAGGAGAGCCTATTCGTGGCTTTGGTGGTACATCAAGCGGCCCTGGCCCTCTTATCGAGCTTCATGACAACCTGAAAGAACTTCTAGAGCCAAAAATCGGAGAAGCTGTTGAATCTGTTGATCTTGTCGATATTGAGAATCTTATTGGTCGCTGTGTGGTTGCCGGCAACGTTCGTCGTTCTGCTGCTCTTGCTATTGGTCAATTTGACGACAAAGAGTATCTTAGCATGAAAAACGATCAAGAGAAGCTTTACCATCATAGATGGGGATCAAACAACTCTTTTGAAGCGAAGGTTGGTATGGACTATACATGGCACGCCCAACAGTCCCAAGCAAACGGGGAGCCGGGATACATCTGGCTTGACAATGCTCGTTACTACGGACGTATGAAAGATGGAAAGCGCTATGATGATGTTAAAGTCATGGGTTTCAATCCTTGCGTAGAGCAGCAACTTGAAGATGCTGAATTATGCTGTCTTGTTGAGACTTACCCTGCAAAGCACGATAGCTATGAAGATTACATCAAGACTTTGGAGATCGCTTACATGTACGGAAAGACCGTAACCCTTGTAAACACTCATTGGCCTGAGACCAATGCTATCATGCTAAAGAATCGCCGTATTGGTTTATCTCAAACTGGTGTTGTTCAAGCTTTCAATAAGTTTGGAAGACGTACAATGTTCCAATGGTGCGATGATGCTTACGATCATGTTCAGAAACTAGACAAGGAGTACTCAGATTGGCTTTGTGTGCCTCGCTCTGTTCGTATGACTTCAATCAAGCCTTCAGGTACAGTGTCTCTGCTTAACGGCTCAACTCCGGGTATTCATTATCCAGAGAATGAGTATTACATTCGTCGTATCCGTTTTGCAACTAACTCAAAACTTCTCCCTGCTCTTGAAGAGGCTGGCTATAAAATTGAGAAAGATGCTTACTCTCCAAACACAATGTGCGTTGAGTTCCCTGTGAAGGAACCATTCTTCAAGAAAGGAAAGCGAGACATTACAATGTGGGAGCAACTTGAGATTGCTGCTCAATACCAATATTACTGGGCTGATAACTCTGTGTCCATCACCGTGACCTTCCAAGACCACGAAAAGGACGAGATTAAAGATGCTCTAGAAATGTATGAAGCGAGACTTAAAGCTGTATCATTCTTGAAATACGAAGAGACCGGTTATCAACAAGCTCCTTATGAGCCGATAACCGAGAAAGAGTATAAAGCTATGATTAAAAAGATAACACCTATCAAAAAGATTGAAACTGATGAAGGTGGAGTTGGAACTAAGTTCTGCTCAAATGACACATGTGAAATATAGGAGGAATAATGAAACCATTTAATAGACATGTATTGATAAGACCAATAGAAAAGGAAGAACAAAAGAAAGAATCTCTGATTGTTCTTCCCACTGACTACAAGAAGCCCGAGTCTCCGCATCAACTTGCGGAGGTCTTAGGGCTATCCGATGATTGCTCCATAGAGTTGTCTGTCGGAGACAAGGTAGTGTTTGAAAAAAGAATGCTACATAAGATCCAAATAGACGATAAAACACACTATTTAGTGTTAGAAAACTATGTTTATGGGAGATTATAATATGTTACTAACAATAGAAAAATTACAAGACTTGATAAAGCAGGTCATTAAAGAGAACAAAGAGAAATCTATGGTCTTAACAGAAGATACTGACTCTAAGAGCAAGAAAAAACCAAAGGAGTAAGATGACACAATATGAAAAAACAATTCATCTCTACGATGATGGCATTGGTCGCGTTCAGTACATTTCTCATATGGGTGATGACATTACCGTCGTCAATAGTGCTCGTGTATCTTTTGGCAGAGAGAAGTACGAGCTGGATGCACGGGACAGAAAGCTCATTCGGTACCTCATTAAGCACAAACACACTTCTACTTTGGAGCATTGTGTTGTTACCTTTAAATTTGTTGTGCCTCTCTATATCCGCTCTCAGCATCATCGCCACAGAACATGGAGCTACAACGAGATTTCTAGGCGGTATACGGACAAAGATCTCCAGTTTTATTGCCCCAAAGAGTTCCGAACGCAACACAAGTCAAATAGACAAGCCTCGAACCCAGACGAACTCGCAGATCCTTACCTTTGGAAAGAACCGGAAACAAGATTAGTTCCTGCTTTTCATCCTAGGGCCTCTGAGACATACCGAGAACACTGTGCGCATTCTTTAAGGCTATTCGAAGAACTACTTAATAAAGGAGTGTGTCGAGAACAAGCTAGGGGAGTCCTGCCACAAACTCTATATACGGAGTACTATGGAACCACGAATATCAATAATCTTATCAAATTTATTAGTCTCCGGATTCATGATGGTGCTCAGTGGGAAATTGTTCAAGTCGCCAAAGCGTGTCTTGAAATCGCAAAGGATCTTTTCCCGGTTACGATCTCGGCTTTTGAGGAGATCAGTCATGGAGCCAAGGTACAAAAAGGGTGATATATTTTACTTAAATGAATTTGGAACAGTTCTGTTAGAGGGCGATAATACAGCGAGGGTCGGCATAATAATTGCTGGACCCTCGAATTATTTGGTGGAAGGAGCGGATGGTCGTTTTTTCTATTACATTTATGATGTAATGATAGGAAACCAACTAATTAAAGACATACCACAAGAATTTATGGATAGGATAATAAATGAACAACATGAAGAAAATCCTCAAGGAATGGAGGTCGTTTGTAAAAGAGAGCACACAGCCCCATCCGACTAGTTATGCCTCTCGAGATCAAAAGTATTTTGATGATTTAAACAAGAGCACAAAAGTAAAGAAAAAAGAGGCTCTTCGAATAGAAGCCGGCTATAATATTATTAGAGCGATAAGAGGTGGTCCAGATCAGAAAGGGTTTATGAAAAACAACAAAGAGATAACTCTATCTGTTCTAAATCAGTTGCTAGCACTTTCCGAGAAGTATGACAGTCGACTAGATAATGAAGAGGATCTTAACGGGCCAATAAAGCAAAGGGACAAGTTATTTACTTTATATATAACTGGTGCATTGGACGGAGAAGCTGAGCCGTCTTATGTCGTAGAGATGCCAATGATACCGGGCTTCAACAGATCAACCTTCGCCGGTGAAGGGCATTTGACAGCCACGCTAGAGATACTCCGCAATATGATAAACAACGATGACTATAACTTTGACCTGTTCAAGCCAGGTCCAAATTTTGTTAAGTTAATCAACAACCACGGCAGAGGAGCTGGACTAGGAGCATCCGGATTAACAGTGCCTCCCGGAATGGATGCAGAAGAAACAGAAGAATACAATAAAAATATTGCAATAATCAACAATTACTATCATTATGTAAAGCAAGCTTTAAGTCCCGAAGACGGTCCGAAACCGGGACTAGGCGATGCACCATTACCGCGTGATTACTATCACAAACAAATAGAGATTATGAAGAAATCCTCAGCAGCACACAGGTGGATTCAAGGAGCGTGGGAAAGAGCAATACCAAGAGCAAAAACATCTTTAGATAAAAAATATGCAGAAAGAGAAGCAGACTCGTTTGAAAAATTCGCAGATGGGTTGGAGAGAAAAGCAAAGTCGCTAGCCGATGAAATCTCCAACCCAGAATTCTTGTTTAATAAATTCGCAGATAGAAACCGATATCAGATAAGAAAGTATAAGACTTACGAAATTCCTTACTATGAAAACGAAATAGAAAGCTTAGAGAAACAGAAGTCACTATCGGCTGATGACGAAGAGAGACTAGAGAACTTAAAGGACTCTTTGGAAAAAGTAAGACGTCGTCTCGCTCGAACCGAAAAAGAACTCAAAGATATGGAGAAGACCGGTGAGTTAAGTCCGGATAGTAGTGTTGAAGCTCTTATGGCAAAAGCTAGAGCCGGAGACAAACAAGCTGCTGCTCAAGCTGAAAAGCAACTAAGAGCAATGAAAAGAAACAAAGAGGCTTTTCAAATGAGAATGATTAAAATGGGCCGAGGTTAACTTGGACTTACACTTCCCAAAGCTAATCACCGGTGGATCACTTGAGTCTCTTATGTATGCATATATGACGGAGACACCAATCGTCATATCCCAACCTTATGTTCCCTTTGAGCTGGATGTAATGGAATATGCACCTATACTCGAACTTATCGGATATGACCGAAATACAGAGGTTAAGAAGGTTGAAGTATGGGACAGGCTCTCATTCATTCTCTCAATGGCTGGTCTTGTGCTTATGCCCAACAATGTGAGAACTATAAAACATGCCGATAAACTCATAGTTTTCACCCTAAAAGACAATACAAGAATGAAGATAGGCTATGACACCTTGATAAGTTTTGATAAGCATGTAGACGAAAAACTTAAGGTATATGACTGGTTTTCTATACGCTCCGGATCAAAGGTCGAACTTGAAGAGATTAATGATGATGAAGATCTTGTGCAAAAGATTATCTTCTATCCTTGTCAACGCCGTAGTGCCATGGGTAGAGGAAGGAAAGATCTTGTTTCATATTCAGAGATTGACTTCCAAGACTTATATATCTATGAAAATTCTGAATCTTATGTTCGCCTTAAAACACTAGCGATGATGAAGGAAGCAGGTCTGCGAGGAAAGCCCAATGGCTACAACAATAAAGGCAAGATGCAATATTATGCTATCAAGATTGAGCATAGTCATCGTGAGATCCACAAGTCATACAAGCCAAAACATACAGTTGAAGAGATATACAACAAGTTTAACACAGAGAAGGAGTTATGGAATCTATCGAAAAAACTTTTACATCGGAAGGAAATTTCCACCTTGCGGGAATCATCCCGGTTGCAGGTCGTCGTCTAAACTATGACCTCCCATTTCCCGATGTTCTTCTCCCTGTTGCTAAGGACTACACTTTAATTGAGTCTGCTATCGTTGAATGTGCATATGCTGGCTGTGATACTATCTGGATCATTTGTAATGACGATACCGCTCCTTTGTTACGATATCGTATAGGGGATATGATAGAAGATCCCGCATATTACTTCTACAACACAACAAGAAATCTAGACCATAGAAAGAGGATACCGATCTTCTGGATACCGCAACACCCAAAAGACAGAGACAAAAGAGACTGTCTTGCTTGGAGTGTGGTCTACGGCTCACTTGTTGCCTTTCAGACCTCTTCCAATATTTCTAAGTGGGTGATACCAGACAAATACTATGTATCATTCCCCTTTGGTGTTGCTGACCCTCGAGAGGTGATGTCCATTCGTAGAAAATATCGAACAAATAATAACTACTACATGGTTTCTGGTGGAAAGAAAGTGGAGGATAATATCCACACCTCATTTACCTTTGGCAAAGAAGAATTTCTTGTTTATCGTCGCAATGTTCGAAAAGGAACCGGAAGGTTTAAAAGCTTCTCATTGAACACAGAAGAAAAGCCCCGAGAAAGCCTCCCAATAGAAGAAAGATGGTCTGCCCGCTTCTTTGAATTAAAGGACGTTTTCAAGGGAATTTCAACCGATAATGCGAATATTCACAATGTAGAAACATTCTATGATGTCTCAACTTGGGAAGGATATCTCAACCTGATGTCCTCCGACTTTGCCCACAAGATAGAGAGGCCACCCAAAGAAATGTTTAAATATAAAGAGTTCAATAGAGTTGCGGTTGACCGTGACTAATTAAGTTACTATGAGTAAAATTACGACAAAAAGGTTTAAAAAACTGCAAAAAGAATTAGATTACTGGGAATCTGAATTGGAATACATACAAGAGATTCTCAAAGAGTGGCATTACAAATTCGAAGAATACCACAGGCAATATTGCTTTGATAACAAAATCGATCTTAAGAAGCTTAATGCTGATAATGGCAAAAGAATCGCCCAGATAATACCCAAACCGGTAAAAAAGAAAGCACAGTTTGAAGATAAGACTGATGAGAAGCACTTCAAAAAAGTATATAAACAGCTTGCACGCAAACTCCACCCAGACTTAGGTGGAGACGAAGAAGAGTTCAAAGAAGTTGTGACTGCTTTGGAAGAGAAAAACTTTAAGAAAATACTTGACACATGCGATAAGCATGATATAATAATAGAGATGAGTGAAGAACTCAATAATATTCTTGAAAAACAAATTGAAGGAATAAAACAAAAGATAAATAAGGAAAAATCTACTTATTCGTGGAGTCTGTACTCTTGTGGAACAGATGAGAAGTGTAAAGAAAGGGTAGTTAGAAATTTCCTTAAGCACCTTTTCAATTACCAAGTAAAGAAGATTGTAATATAAACACCGGAGGATAGATGTTTAACCCTAACGATAAATTAAAACAAATAATAAAGCAGAAAGGCGGTTTTATCAATGCTCATGCTCATTTTGATAGAGCGTTTACTGTGACCGAAGAGAATATGGAGAGGGTGGTTAATTACCACCTTTTTGATAAGTGGGACTTTGTTGATAAGTTCAAGAGAAGAGCGTGTGTAGCTGATTATCTCAAAAACTTTGAGAGAGCAATACTTAGCCAAATACATTACGGTGTAGTAGGTGCTTTTACATTTGTCGACATAGACAGTATAGTTGAATATAAGGCACTTGAAGCAGCACAGATAGCAAAGAAAACAGCAGCAACAAGAGGCTTCACCCTTAAGATATGTTCACAGGCCCTCAAAGGAGTTATCAAGCCCTCCGAAAACCGCTTGCTGAGAGATGCTTTGGAACGAGACCAACTTGATGCAATTGGTGGCTTACCAAGAGCAGACCAACCATATGAACAGAAACATCTGGACGAGATATTGGAATTAGGTAAGAAATACAACAAAAAGGTTCATGTGCACGTCGATCAACTTAATTGTGACCTCGAGAAAGAAACAGAACTCCTGTGCAAAAGAATCATGCGTGCTGGTGTAGAAGGACAAGTCACAGCCGTTCACGGTATCTCCATAGCCTGTCACAATAAAGAATACCGCAGAGATATTTACAAAATGTCCGCAGATGCTGGTCTTTCTTTCATCTCTTGTCCAACTGCTTGGATTGACTCCAGACGCAGAGAAAGCCTAACTCCAACACACAACGCAATAACTCCTGTTGAAGAGATGCTTTCACACGGACTAACCGTTGCAATAGGTTCAGACAATATACACGATGTCTACAAGCCCTACTCTACCGGAGATATGTCTACAGAACTTAAGTTTCTTTTGGAAGCCTTGCACCTCTACGATATGGATGCCCTATCAGATATTGCAACTAAAAGCGGTAGACTAGTTATAGGTATGGAGGCATACAAAAATGAAAGTAGTAAAGTTCAAAGAGGGAGATCTAGTATTCTATCATGACCTGATAGAAGAGACTTTCGCAAAATCAGACAAACAACTTGGAGTTGTAGTCAAGGTGTATGAGAATGTTAGTCCATTGTTTTCTCATATGGAAGGCGGAGATAAATACCTTGATGAGTATCTTGTTGTTTGGATTGCGACTGGCTTTCGCTCAACCCTTTTAGGCTTTAATTTAAAAAAAGTGGAAATGCCACAAGGAGAAGATAAATGATATTTTTATTATTTTTGGCTTTTGCGGAGAACCCAAAAGTCATCTACAAAGAAAAAACGGAGATTGACTTCGAAGCCCTCGACATTGAAGGAAGAACAAAGAAACCGGTTATGACCAGTGTCTCCGGCACTGACCGCGCCACGTTTCACTCTCTGGTCATACCTAGACAAGACTTCATTCTAGAAATGGAAGAGTCCCTAGACGATATTAAATAAAACTTTTTGGTTTTGGCATCCTACTGAAGAATCAGTGATAAGGGCTCCTCTCGCTAGGGTGCTTTTTTTTACTTATTTTCTTGACAAATCACCATCAATGTGATACAATATATTCAACAAAAAGAGTTTAAAAAATTAAATGGAGATGCGTAGTATGAATTTTAAAACAGTAGGATATAAAGGTTCTAAAAGAAAATTGTTAGAGGATATTGAAAAATTAGTAGCAGAGGTCGAACCAACAACGGTGCTAGATGGATTCTCCGGTTCAGGCATAGTCAGTGCATATCTGAGAAGCAAAGGATATTTTGTTTTTGCAAACGACAAGATGAGTTCTTGCAATCTATTTTCTCGTGTTTTTCTATATGGATTTGATGAAGCAAAAGTTAAAACACATGTTGAACACATAAATAAACTACAAGGAGTTGACGGTTGGTTTGCAAAAAATTATTCCGGTGAAAAGACTAGATTAATCAAAGGTATTAAAAAGCACGAAAGTCGTCCTTTAGGTTTTACCAAGTCTAATGCAAAGAAACTAGATGAAGCCCGAGAATATGCAGAGACCATAAAAAATACAGATGATAAAAACGCAGTAATTTTCTCCATAATACTGGCCATGAACAACGTGTTTAATAACTCTAATGATCAAAAATCTTGTTTCAAAAAATGGACAAAGAAGTCCCTAGGAGAAGTTAAGTTTGAAATGCCAACATTAGTGCAAGGTAGAAAAGGCTTAGTGTTCACTGGAGAGGTTACAAATATAAATAAAAAAGATTACGATGTTGTGTATTTAGACCCACCATATACAAATGGTGTGCTTTACGATTCCTGTTATCACTTGAACGATAGTATGTGCCTCTGGGATAAACCAGCATTAGATCATGATTTTGCTATCCCAAGACCACAAAGAGCAATATTTCGAAAGAACAAAAAAACAGCCGGCATGTTTTATTCAAAAAAGAAAGCGAAAGAGGATTTTAAAAGCCTTTTAACTTACTTTGATGCTAAAAGAATAATCTTGTCTTATAGTGATGCCCCTAGAAATATAATAGATAAAGAATCTCTGATCGACATTTGTGAAGAAATTGGAGACTTTAAATTAATAGAAAGAGAGCACCAAATTTGCTCACAAGCGAAATCTCAAAATAAAATATCAGAAAAATTAAAAGAATTCTTTTTTGTTATTGACAAAGTGAAAAAAATATGATATAATGTATATGTTCAACAAGAGGAGGAAACATGAAAGCACTAACATTGTTTGCTAATGTTGGTATCGACGAATATTATTTACATCAAATTGGCATCGATGTTGTGGTGTCTAACGAATTACTAAAAGATAGAGCAGACTTTTATAAGAAGATATATCCAAATGTCAATATGATTAGTGGTGATATTACCGATGGTAAAGTATATTCAGAGATAGTAAAGGCTGCTAAAGGCATAGAGCTTATAATAGCCACACCGCCATGTCAAGGTATGTCCATAGCACATGCAAAACGAGCAGATAAGGACGACCCTAGGAACTCATTGATCAAAAAGGTTGTGAGTTTAATTAATGACTTGAAGCCGAAACATGTATTGATAGAGAATGTACGCGGCATGGCAAAAACTTTCATAGAGCACAACGGTAAGCCTATCAATATTATGGACTACATTAAAACCAATATCACAGCAAATTATACTGTAAAAAGCAAAGTATTAAATGCTGCTGACTACAATACTCCGCAAAACAGACACCGCTTGATTACTCTGATATCTACAAGTTCAGATTGGCACTACCCAGTGCCAATAACACCAAAGATAACAGTTAAAGATGCTATTGGGCACTTACCATCAATTGAAAGTGGAGAAACAACTGATATACCATGGCACAGCGGCAGAAAACATAATAACTGGCATGTTCACTGGATGAAACACACCCCGACCGGTAAAACAGCATTTGATAATGACATTTGGGCACCATGTGTAATTGACAAGAAAACAGGAATACCTAGGTTGATAAAAGCATTTAAGACAACATACAAAAGAATTAAGTGGGACGAACCAGCCCCAACTATAGGTATGACAAATGGATCAATCAACAGTCAAAATAATGTACATCCCGGTACCAAAAATGCCGATGGCACATATTCAGATGCAAGAGTGTTATCTGTTAAAGAACTGATTTTATTGTGCGGGTTGCCTCCCAACTGCTATGATAAGTACGAAGGCAAGATAGCAGAAAACTTTATGAGGCATGTCATAGGAGAGTGTTTTCCACCAAAGATGTGCTTAGAGATATTAAAGACAAACCCAGACATTATAAAGAAAAAAACACTACTAAATCCTTGACAGCCAAGGAATATCGTGATATAATATTAATATACTTGAGGAGGTAATATGAATAATATAAAATTTGTTGGGCTTCATGCTCATTCGGGCGTTGGATCGCCCTTTGATGGCTTTGGATACCCGCAATCACACATGGACTTTTGCTTTGACAACGGAGGTCGAGCATTAGCTCTAACAGACCATGGTAACATGAATGGATTTGCATACCAAGTGCTTCATGCGAAGAAAATGAAGAAAGAAGGTAAAAACTTCAAGCCAATCTTTGGTGTCGAGGCATACTTTATTCCCTGTGTTGAGCAGTGGAGAAAAGAGTATGAAGAGCACAAAGCTGATAAGAAAAAAGCCAAAGCTTTGTCTCAAGACCAATCTGGTACAAATGTTGAGGAGGAAGGTGCGACTAAGTCAAAAGGTCGGTCTATCAACCGTTCTCGACATTTAGTTCTCATTGCAATGAACCAAACCGGTTTGAACAACATATTTAAGTTAGTATCAGAAAGTTACAGTGAAAAATATTTTTACAGAAAGCCAAGAATGGATTATCAACTTCTTAGCAAATATAGTGATGGCGTTATTGCTATGTCTGCTTGTCTTGGTGGTATTTATGCTGGGTGTTACTGGGAGAATATTGAGAATGGCGAAGAGGCGGTTCTTAACTGCATGCGAGAAACGACCCGTACTATGGTTGGTATTTTTGGTGATCGTTGGTATGGCGAGCTTCAGTGGAATGCTGTACCTGAGCAACATGCTCTCAATAAGCTTATCATTAAAGTAGCAAACGAGTTCGGTGTAAAACTGGTTTCAACTGCTGACTCTCACTATCCAAACCCAACTGCATGGAAGGACCGTGAACTTTACAAACGTCTTGGTTGGCTTGGTCGTGGTGCCCCTGAGTGGCTCGACATGACACTTCCCGGCTCTGTACAAGACATGGACTATGAACTGTATCCAAAGAATGGACAACAGATGTGGGAAGACTATAAAAAATACTCAGAAGGATACGAATACGAAGATGACCTTGTTCTGGCCTCAATTGAAGAGACCCACAGAATTGCTTTTGAACGTGTTGCGGACTTTGTTCCAGATACCACTGTTCGTTTGCCTAACTTTGTTGTACCTGCTGGTCGCAATGAAGATGACTATCTCCGTGATCTTTCTTTGGGTGGTTTAAAATTAATGGGGAAACTCAACTCTGAGTATAGCTCTAGACTTGATTTTGAACTCAAGGTTATCGCTAACCGTGGTTTCTCAAAGTATTTCCTTACAATGAAGGCTATCTCTGATAAGACAGGTGAGGTACAACTTGCTGGCCCGGGCCGAGGTTCTGCCGCTGGTTCTCTTGTGGCCTATGCCCTTGGTATCACTCAGGTTGATCCTATTAAGTATGGACTGCTGTTCTCTCGTTTCCTTCGCTCTGATGCTACTGATTACCCTGATATTGACTATGATGTATCTGACCCTATGGTTCTCAAAGACATGCTTATCGAGCAATGGGGTAGCGACACTGTTGTGCCCATCTCAAACTGGAATACTCTACAACTTCGCTCTCTTCTTAAAGACATCTCTAAGTTTTACGAGATCCCATTTACAGAGGTGAATGCTGTAACCAATGTTATGCTCAAGGAAGCCACACCTGCTGCTAAGCGAAAGCATGGTATCAAGGCTGGTATTTACACTCCGACATTCGACGAGACCATTGAGTTCTCCGATACACTCAGAGCTTTCTTGGATAAATATCCCCATGTTAAAACGCACGTTATGGCTCTCTATGGTTCTTATCGCAGTTGCTCGCGTCATGCTGGTGGAGTTGTGGTCGGAGAAAAACTTGACCAATACATGCCACTTATCTCTTCTAAAGGTGTAAGACAGACTCCATGGTCAGAAGGACAAAACGTTCGTCAACTTGAACCTCTTGGTTTCATTAAGTTTGATATTCTCGGACTTTCAACTCTTCGAATGATTGAGAACACCATTGAAAGAATTCTTATCAAGCAAGGCAATCCAAAGCCTTCCTTTACTCAAGTTCGTGCTTTTTACGATGAGTTTCTCCATCCGGATAAAATTGACTTACACGACCAAGATGTTTACGAGAATATCTTTCATAAAGGCAAATGGGCTGGTATCTTTCAGTTCACAGAGAAAGGTGCACAGTCATTCGCCAAGAAAGTAATGCCCAAGTCTATTATTGACATTTCTGCGATTACATCTATTTATCGTCCCGGTCCTCTCTCAGCGAAGGTTGATAAGCAATATGTCGAAGCTATCAATGACCCTCTCTCTGTAAACTATGCACACGAACTAGTTGAAGAGGTTACTAAGGAGACTTATGGTTTCCTTATCTTCCAAGAACAGATTGCTTTATTGGCTTATCATCTTGGTGACGGCATCACAATGGACGAGGCTAATCTTCTTAGAAAAGTACTTACTAAGAAGGGAACGGGCAAAGGACATGAGGTTAAAGAAGCGATCAAGAAGAAATTCATCAAAGGCTCAACAGATAAGGGTCTTACTGAGACGAAGGCAGAGGAGCTTTGGAAGACCTTTGAGTATTTCTCTGGTTATGGCTTTAACAAGTCTCATGCTGTTTCATATTCCATTATATCTTTTCAATGCGCTTGGCTTTATAACTATTATCCTACTGAATGGATGTGTTCTTTCCTTGATCGTGAACCCGACACACGAAAAGAAAAAGCGATTAATATTGCTAAGTCTCATGGCTTTAGCATCAGTGATATTGATGTTAATGTTTCTGGTGAGAATTGGACGGCTTCTGGTGCCACATCTCTTGTCGCTCCCTTAACAACCATCAAGGGTCTCGGGGAGAAAGCCGTTGAAGAGATAATGGCTCATCGACCTTTCATATCTGTTGACGACCTACTGTTTAATGAAGATGTTATCTATCGTAAACTAAACAAGAAAGCTTTGGTTGCTCTCTCGCTTGGTGGTGCTCTTAAGAGCCTACAAGATGACCGCTTTACAGGAGATGAACACTTTCATGAAGCATGCTTCGAGAACCGCCCAAAAACACCTAAAAAACTGCTCGCACATATCGAGGAGTACAAAGACAAGGGTGACTTCTCAAAAGACCGTAGGATAGAGAATCTAACCGAAATAACCGGTATTTTTCCTATAAGCATGGTGTATGACGACATCACTAAGATGAAGCTTGAAGCGAGATATATTCCGCCTATTTCTGAGTTCGATGCTGACTTGGGGGCTTGTTGGGGGATACCAAGAAATGTTAATGTACGTAAGTCAAAGAACAAGAAGTGGTTCGCTATTATCGACCTGATTGACTCAAACAATGTCTTAACTAAGGTTCGTATCTGGAATGTTGATTATGAGAAGATAAGACAACAAATTGTTCTTAATGAGGTCTATGCTCTCAAGCCAAACTATTCAGATGGCTGGGGCTTCTCAACAAGAGGTCATGTCGATTCATCATGGTGCAGAATGACAATTCACATGGAGGAATAATGGAGTTTATACAGTTGAAAGGCAAGGCCACAATAGGGCAAATTGTTATGGTGAAGAGAGTCAAGTCTCTTTATCACGATAATGACACCGGTGAGACAATAGAAGAGCCTTATGAGCAGAGATTCATGGGTTTTATTTTGGATACCCATGAGTATGTTGATGATTATTATCTTATAAGGTTCTTCAATGGCATCACAGAGTGGGCATGGAAAGTTGACATGCTCGAGAGAAAAAATAAACAAATATCACTTGACAAATATCGCTAATATGTTATAATATATATGTTCAACAAAGGAGACAATATGACAAAACACAACCACGGTGCTGCTATCTCTGGCACAAAATCACAAAAAAAATTAACAGAAGTCACTTTACAGGCTGGCTTTGAAATTCTAAGAAACAAAAGAGATTTCGAAGAAGCAGAAATTGATGAATGGGGAACTCGCTACCACAAGCCACCTGCTCATTGGAATCAAAAAACCCTTAAGGGTAAACAAAGAAGGTTTGAATCCGATGGCTTTATTCCATTAGAAAAAAACGGTATCATCATAGAGCAGAAGCATTCTGATAAGCACGGCACAACAGAGGAGAAAGTTTTTTACGATCTCGAGAAGATCAGACTAGGAGTGTATGGCAAAAAGCACAAACTTTGGTATGTATTCACCGGCTCAGCAATTCACAACACACAACCATACAAAGAGTTTGAAAAACAAGTAAAACTCGATAAGCTGGATGTTAAAATAATATGGGGCTGGGAAGAATACAAAAACGAACTTAACAAAATAAAAAACATATAAGGAGAAAAAGAATGTCAGACAACAAAATAGAAACTTACGGTATTAGATATCTTGGAAGTAAGAGCAAGATACTCCCGCTTATCATAGAGGTTATTGGTAATTTAAAACTTGACGGTAAAAAAGTTATCGATGTCTTTACAGGTACGACAAGAGTAGCACAGGCACTTAAGACACATGGCTATGATGTTATAACTTCTGACCTTTCGTGGGCTTCCGAAGCATACAGCAATGCATTTATCTGTAATAACGGTTCAGTTGAACATTTACAGAAATATCTTGACGAATTAAATGAACTATCGCCAAAAGCAGGCTGGCTAACAAACCACTATTGTGATGTTGCAGCCAAGGCAGACCCGACAGCGAACATTAAAGTTTGGAAGAAAAAGAATGGAATGAAAGCTGATGCTATCCGTGATCACATTGAGACCCTTAATGTTAAACACTGGGAAAAAATGTATCTAATATCTTGCTTAATATTTGCCTTAGATAAGTTAGACAACACCGTAGGGCTTCAGCAAGCCTACTTGAAAGGCTGGAAGTCCAACAGGGTCGATAAAGATTTGAAGTTAAGTTTGTTGCCTTCTGTATCTGGTACAACCGGAAAGCACATTGTGGGAGATGCTCTTAAAATTAAGTATGAGCCAGCTGATATTGCATACTTGGATCCCCCATACACAGCAGCAGACTATTCTACCTACTATCATATATGGGATAGCATAACCAGATGGGATAAGCCACAAGTCAGCTTAAAGACCAACAGAAGACAAGACAGAGTTAAGTCGTCAGATAAGGCTGATAAAAGTATGCAAAGTCCATGGTATTACAAGAAAAAAGCATTAAAGGCAACTAAAGACTTGATAGAGCGCCTTCCTGTTAAATACTGTGTGTTTTCATATTCCGATGAGGGTCTTATTTCATATGATGACATGGAAACACTCTGTAAGAAATATAAAAGTTACAAGTTCCACCAACAAACACACAACAGACATGTTATGTCTAGAATAGGAGCAGGTGGGAATGAAGCAAAAAATGCTGATAAAAAGAAAAACATTGAATATGTGATCGTAATAGAAAAATAGGAGGTAAACATGTTAGATGAGAAATTAAGACAAAAGATAATTAAAAAGTTCAAAGGTAAAGGTGGACCACCTGATTCAGAGTCTGCCATCCTTGATAACAAGGAAGACAAAGACATAGTTGATTTATTCGCTATGGCTTCACTAGCATCAAAAATAGCTGAAAGATGCTGGCCCGCTGTTAAGTCAGCAAGAATTACTTGTACCGGAGACGGTGTGATGTATAAGATAGACCGCAAATACTTTCGTGGTCTGGAATATTGTTTCAAAGTAGTAAAGGAGGATTAGAAATGATTAAATTACAGAATGTTAATATAAAAGACCACGTAATGTGGGTAAGAGAAGAGAGTGTAACAGCGATTACAAAGGTCCCTCAGCATCCTGTTGAAAGAGGAGTTGTTCATTGGAACGTTCATGGTAATGGATGGTCGGTAATGGTCGCTGAACTACCATATAGATTAAAATGGATGGTGGAATAATGGAACATTTTTTTAACTGTCACGGTGAATGGAGCGCACTGTTCGTATTCGCCTCATCAATGCCGATTTTCGGCACATGGATCACATATAAAATAGGAGAAACAAAACATGACAAATAATTTAAAAATAGTAGTTAATGCAGATATGCGTGAAACCAAATCAAAAGAAGAGCACATCTCTGATTACATCGAGAGCCTTAAAGCAATCGAAGAGGCGATGGAGCCTTACAAAGAACAAAAGCGAGAACTTAAAAAGGAATACCTTGAAAAGAAATGGTTGTCCAAAGAAGATATATCTCTATCAGTCCGAGCCTTGCGCCTTCTAAAAGACAAAGTTGATATAGCTGCTCTTATCGATATGTATGACTCTCTCAAGGAGAAACAAGACGATGAATAGAGCCCAACGAAGAAAGTTGGGAATAAAAGGAAAGAAGCCTGATCTTGAAAAAAAGATTGGGCTTTTCGATAAACTCCCAAAGCAATGTACGAATTGCGACAAGCCCTACGATAAGAACAGTAAAGAGATGGCCATGACTTGGTCGGTTGTTGTTCGGGAACAAGAAAACAAGGTAAACCTGTATTGTCCTGTCTGCTGGGACAACGCACATAAACTATTAGAACAAATCAAGGCTGATATGGCCGATAAACACCAACTACAAAAATTAGGAGAACTTAATGAGAATAAAGCTTAAAAAACTTCACGAAGATGCTGTTATGCCAAAATATGCCCACTATGGTGATGCTGCGGTTGACCTCGTTGCTGTGAGACAGTGGGAAGATAACGCAAATAATATGTGTTATGGGACTGGTATTGCTGTTGAAATACCCGATGGGTATGTCGGACTACTCTTTCCAAGATCATCTGTATCAAAAACCAACCTTCGTCTCTGTAACTCTGTCGGAGTAATTGACTCTGGCTATCGTGGCGAGATTATGTTAAAGTTTGATAGAAGAGGCTTTGTCGATAATACATACAGTGTCGGAGACAGAGTCGGCCAACTAATGATACTACCGGTTCCATCAATACAGTTTATTGAAGTGGATGAACTTTCTTCCTCGATAAGAAATACTGGTGGCTATGGTTCTTCTGGTAGTTGACTATTTATACCATGAGTAAAAAAAAGAAAGAAGAGACAAAGCGAATTATCTTTGATGATTCCTCCAAACGACATGCAGACCTTAAGATAAGGCTTCAATATGATTCAATGACTCAAGCCGAATTCTTTCGTTCATTGATAACAGGATATCTAAAGAAAGATAGTCGCATTTTGTCTTACTTAGACTCTTACAAACAAGAGAACAAAAAGAAATATTCTAAAAGAAAAGCAAAGATACGCAAAGATGATATTAAGAAAGGAGATGACCTTCTTCACAAGTTCGGGATAGAAGACATAGAACTTGAGAATATTTTTGATATGATTGAAGAAGAATTCCCTGATTTATAGAGTTTTTGTTTTTTATATGCTATTTAAAGTAAACAGTTTTTAAGGAGAATTATGCTATGAGCAAGAAAAAACTTTTGTCCGAAGCCCAAGTTAGACGTTTCATGGGGTTAGCCGGAATTAACCCACTGAATGAAATGTCTCAATACATGAGAGATGATGAATATCTCAAAGAAGAAGAGGAAGTGGACGATGACATGCCACCCATGGCTGACAAACCAGTAGATGACATGCCACCCATGGCTGATGAGCCTGACATGGGTCCTGAAATGGATGATGAAATGGAAGGTGATGCTGATCTAGATATTGATAAGCAAGAGATTCAAGACTTCAAAGCAGCTGCTGACCAAGTAGCGAAAATGGCCGCTAAATTAGCTGATGCTGCCGGAGATGGAATGGATGACATGGAAGACGATGAAGGCATGGACGATGAGCCTGACATGGGTCCTGAAATGGATGATGAAATGGAAGGTGATGAAGACATGGAAAAAGAACTTCAAGAAGTTGACATGCAACTCACCGAAGATGAGATCGTTAACGAAGTTGCTCGTCGTGTTGCAAAACGTATCGTTGAAGCAAAACGTGCTCATAAAAAGATGAACGAAGCACTTGGTCGCAAGACTCCAAGCCGCAGACGTCGCAAATAAAATACTTGACAGTTAAATAAAATTGTGTTATAATATAAGGGTGTGAGCGACAATCTCATGCCCTTTTTTCATTAGGAGTTAATATGAAGAACATTATCAAGAAACTTGTAACTTTCGCGAAAGAAAAGAAGAAAGACAAGAAAAAGAGTAAACAAGAAGTGGAAGAGGTTTCAACAGAAGAAGCCAAACAAGATGGTGCTGCTGCAAATCTCATTCAGCAACTCATGGAAGCGGAACCAGAGTCACGAACCATCCTGTTTCATGGAGAGCTGAATGAAGAGAAGTCCGCTGAGGTTATTGCCGGCATCATAGGGCTCACAAAGGTTAAACCACCCAAGCAAATTGTGAAAGAAGGGGATATGCCTTATGACCCAATCACACTTTACATCTCTACATATGGCGGTAATGCTGATGAAATGTTTGGAATATTTGACCTCCTACAGGAAGCAAAGAAGAAATGCATCGTCGAGACCATTGGAAATGGCAAGGTTATGTCTGCCGGCACTTTAATGTTGGCTGGTGGCACTAAAGGACACCGCAAAATTTACAAGAACTGTCGTGTCATGCTTCACCAAGTTTCTGCTGGTGCTGTTGGTCCTCTGTTCAATATCGCATCTGAGGTTGAGGAAATTCAACAACTCCAAGACAAGTACATAAAATGCTTAACTTCTTGTACAAATCTCTCAAAAAGGAAGTTAAAATCACTACTTAATGAGAGAGTAAACGTCTATCTCTCAGCTGAAGAAGCTGTTGAGTATGGACTTGCTGACGAAATTATATAGAGGTATTAACATGGTTGATAAAGATTTTTATAACGAGGCCTCAGCCGCTAAACTCGGCTGGGATCCCTCGTGGCTCGGAGAAACAAACTTCGATGATAGACTTGTACGGAAGATTCGTGCTTTCCAACGAGAGCACGGACTGAAACCTGACGGGCTTCTTGGGCCTTCAACATATCGCAGACTCAAGGCCCATAAAGAGGCCCAAGAGGACTATGAGAACAATGTAAGTATTCAGCCCGGAGAGAAGGCAATTCTCTATAAGGGAAAGAAATATCCTATTAACTGGGATAAGGTTGTTCTTCCAGCAGATCCGGGCGGCATGGAACATACAGCTGGATATACTGAGAGTAAACGAAAGAGAAATGTATCTATGTTTGTTGCTCACTGGGATGTTTGTTTGAACTCAAAAACTTGTTACAAAGTTCTAGAACAGAGAGGCATCAGTATTCACTTTGCTATTGATAACGATGGCACTATCTATCAGTTCCTTGACATGAACCATGTCGGTTGGCATGCTTCGAGCCGAACCATTAACAAGAAAGCTGTTGGTGTTGAGATCGCAAATGCTTATTATCCAAAGTATCAGAACTGGTACAAGAAGAACGGCTTTGGCGAAAGACCCCTCATCACCGATGCTGAGGTTCACGGCAAGAAACTTGAGCCATTTATGGACTTCTACGATGTCCAGAAGGAAGCACTTAAAGCCCTAATGGAAGCAGTTCACAAGGCTTTGGATATTCCTTTAGAGACACCGGAAGAGAAGACTGTGGTTAAAGAAGTTCGCTCCGGAAAGTTTAAGGGTTTTGTCCATCACTATCAGTGCATCAAGTCCAAGATTGACTGCGCTGGTCTAGACCTAGGAAAACTATTAAAGGAGATAAAAGATGAGCAATAAATTAACATTAGATTTAATTGATAGGCTCATCTTGGAGTCCCTTGGCCAGAAGCCACTGGAAGAAGCAGAATATGTTACCGGAAGCCGTATGTTACCTAGACCCGACTCTGTCAGCTTGAGGGCAAAGTTTGTAAGCGATGCTATAACATCTAGGGGGAACATACCTGATGTTAGGAGTATCTTTAGTGTCATGAAGGGCATACTTGAAAACCCAAAAAACTATGAATTTGATGGAGAAATGTCAACCATGAAATCTAAATTTGATAGATTGGTTGTCATGGAAAGTTTTCATAAACTGTGTGTTAACACAATTAACAGAACAGATCGAATACCACTCTCTTCCAGAGAAGCAGGGTTCGGCATGGAAGCTTTGATGATATCTGTTCTGCCCGGTAGCAAGACTATTACTGGGAAAACAGAGGACATCATTGGTGTTGAATCTGGGGGGAAGCTTTATAGTTTAAAGTTTATAAAACAGGGAGCAGACATCTACCAGTCGATTAAGTATTTAGCAGCAACAAAAGAAGAAAACAAAAAAATTATCTATATGGTTTTTTTCAAGCAAAAAGAAGAAGAAAAAGACACAATAGGGTTTAATCTTAGAATGTTCCACCTACCCACAGAAGTATTAGACTTAGCAGAGAGTTTGCAAGACTATGGCTTAGAAACAAAACCAGAAGATATAAAATATCGCACAAAATATGCGAAAAAATATGGTTACAAACTTGTCGATAAAGGAAGGAAAATAGTTATACCACACAAGGAAAAAGGAACAGGAACAATCAATATTCGTATGCCATCGGATGTTGGAAAGTTTATGGATATTGCCTTAAAGTCTATAGGTGAACAAGCCGACAATTTATATAGAAGCTTGGATGCCTTCAAGGAATCATTAAATTCATATTACGGTTCAGAAGGACAAAAAAAAGAAAAAGAATTGGAGACTGCAACCAAAAACATAAAGATTGTAAACGATAATTTTGCAAAAGCAACAGAAAAAACATCCGGACAGATGGAGCTGCCCTTGCAGGAAAATAAAAATAAATCTAAAAAAGACCTTGACAAACTGATAGAAGAGGTTATATTAAATAAGAACAAATAAACTTGGAGGTTTAATGAGCAAGCAATACAATAAAGGTTCTTCTCTTAACGAAAAGATCCTTAAAGGAATGAATATTCTCGCAGACAATGTGGGAACAACATTGGGACCAAAAGGTCGAAATGTTATTCTATATGATAGAAAGCAAAACATACCTGTGATAACAAAAGACGGTGTCACAATCGCATCCTTCATCGAACTTGAAGATCCTTTCGAGAATGTCGGTGTTCAAATTCTTAAGCAAGCAGCAGAACAATCTGCGACCAAAGCCGGAGATGGAACCACAACAACAACAGTTCTCACGAGAGGCATCATCAATGAAGCACAGAAACATATAATAGCAGGTCGTTCTCCCATTGAACTCAAGAGAGGAATGGATAAGGCTTGTGAGGTTATCGTATCTAAAATAAAAGAAATGGCAACTCCCATCAGGACAGAGGAAGATATCTTCCACGTTGCAACCATCTCAGCCAATAACGACAAAGCAATTGGAACTCTTATCTCTAGGGCTATTGACTCTGCTGGTAAAGACGGAACTGTTCTGGTTGAAGAGGCTCGTTCTGTTAATACATCTCTTGACCTCATCGAAGGCTTTCGTTTCGATAGTGGCTATATTTCGCCCACATTTATCACGAATGAACGCAATGGTACTGTAGACTACGATAGTCCTTTACTATGCGTTACAGATGAAAAACTTGAGACAATAGAGCAAATTTTACCTACTCTAGAACTAGCTGCGAGAGAGTCTCGCCCTCTCATTATTGTCGCTGGTGATATGGAAGGTCAAGCACTGGCTGCTGTGATAGCAAATGCCGTTCGTGGAACAATGAAGGTTGCCGCTGTTAAGGCTCCAAGATACGGAGAGGAAAGACGAAACATTCTTAAAGATCTCTGTGCATCTGTTGGAGCTACATTCATAACGAGAGAAAACAATCTCACCCTAAAAGATATTAAGTTGACTCACTTCGGCCAATCAAAAAGAATCACTGTGTCCAAGCACTGGACAACAATAGTTGGAGGAAAAGGTGATGAAGAACAAATCGAATCAAGAATCGAATCAGTTAAAGCGCTTATCAAAGAAGAAGACAATCTTAAGATTTGCGAGCGACTTCAGGAACGTATTACTCGTCTTGCTTCTGGGGTTGCTGTTATTAAAGTTGGGGCTGCAACTGAGGTAGAGATGATAGAAAAGAAGCATCGCATAGATGATGCTCTAGAAGCTGTCAGGTCCGCTCAGGAAGAAGGTATTCTTCCCGGTGGAGGTAAAGGTCTGATTAATGCTGTAAAAGGCATAGAAGTTGAAACTGATAACAATGACCAAGCCACTGGAGCTGCTATTGTGATTAAAGCAGTTGAAGAACCTCTGAGGCAAATGGCAAAGAATTGTGGCCTTTCACCGGATATTGTCGTTGCTACTGTCCGAGAACTTCCGAACAATCATGGCATAGACTTTATGACAGGAAACACTGCTGACCTTGTTGATAATGGTATCATTGATCCCGCTAAGGTTACAAGGTGTGCCCTTCAAAATGCCGTATCTGTTGCCTCAACAATCATAACCACTTCCCATGCTATTGTGTCTCAATAAGACTAATTAGTGTCGGAGGATTAGATTATGACCAACAGCGACATAACACACTTGACCCAAGCCATTATGGAGTTGAAGGGTCAAATAGAGATAATGTCTGAGCGCCAAGAAGTAATGGTTGATGATGTTAAGAAAATAAAAGAGGCGGTGTACAATCCTGATGAAGGTTTGTATGCTCGCCTGAGAGAATTAGAGCAGTGGAAAGAATCACAGGCCAAAGTTCAGTGGACAATAATAACAACTGTAATTGGTCTGGTTGCAGCAACTCTGTACAAAATGATGATTTCCGCTTGACAAGTTAATAAAAATATGTTATAATATATATACTAACAACGGAGGTATAATGAGAGTTAGAATAAGTTATTCTGTGGAACTTGAAGAGGTTCCACGAGAAGTTTCTAGGATATTAGATCAAGCGTGCACACAAGCATCTGAACTTAGAGATGATCTAGATAAATTGATCTATGATATAGAACAAGAATCAGCTGAGCCAAATAGAGTTGCCAAGACTTTCGAAGAGTTGAGGGCATTGTTGACTTCTTTGGATCATCAACTGGCGGATAGTGCAATGATAATACAAGGCTACTATCAGGCAACTGCCGTGCCAGAACCAACAGGGGAGAAAGACAGTGTTAGTGAAGGGTGATTTGATAAGAGTACCAGCTAACACTCGTCTCACACAGAGACAAAGCGAGCTACATATGATAGACAGATATCAATACACAAGCAAGCCAACCATGGGAATATTTATAAAGTACGAAGGCTGCAAAACAGCCAAGATATACTTAAACGAAAAATACTGGACTGTGGAACTTGACTGTGTTCAATTTGCTGGAGGTATGGTATGTTAATAGAACTTATACAGGTGAGACAAAGAAACAATACTTACAGTTTATCGCCTGTCTATATCAATCCTCAGCAGATAGTCTTTTTATCAGAAGATCTCAGAATGAAGCAGCAATTACAAGAAGGCAAGCTTAACTTGGGCCTCAATCAAAACTTTACATGCTTCACGAGAATCAGAATGAACATGTCTGACTATGTGCAGGAGATAATAGTGGTCGGAGATCCCGGTCTTATTGAGAGCAAAATATTTGCTAAAACATCTAAACAATTACTGAGAGGTTGAAATGAAATATTATAAAATGTATGTAACAACTGGTTGTCCTTACTGTGTCAAGATACTGCAAACCATGATAGATACAAAACAAACTTTCTATGTTGAGTTTATGGACTCTAAGCTTGACCTTCTTAATGAAGCCAAAGAGAAATATAAACACCCAACTGTTCCCATCGTTATTGAAGTTGATGGAGACAATGAGAAACTCATCGGTGGCTGTACCGAGACACTGAGGCTTATTAAAGGAGAAAAGAGATGAATGAAAGAGAAGGCATGGAAGAATACATAATTCTTAAACCATGGGGTCATGAAATACGCTTTGCGGTGACCGACAAGTATTTGGGAAAGATACTTTACATAGCCAAAGGTCATAAACTGTCCAGACAGTATCATCAGCAAAAAGACGAGACAATTTTCGTTCAACACGGCATTCTTACCCTTGAGTTAGGTATGCCCGGTACGAGCACTTTTGAGACGAAAACTCTGGGATATGGGGAGAGATTTCGTGTACTTCCGGGTGTAGTCCATAGGTTCTGCGCACCAGAAAATGCACCTGTTACCTTAATAGAAGTTTCAACACCTGAGATAGATGATGTTGTAAGACTTGAAGACGATTATAAAAGAGTATAGCACCCTCCTTTGCTTGTTCGCCCTCCTGTGGACTATTTACTACAGGGGGGTTTTTTTATGTTATGGATTTTATTATCATGTGTCTTGGGAGTGACGTCTGAGGGGGAGCACACCACAATATCACTGGAGCATACAAAAGCTGTTCACTATGTGAACACAAATAATGCTTTAAAGTCTTCCGTGAAGCTGGTATCTTACAACCGAGATGGCAAAGAAGTGTCCCATGGTTCAGGTAACTATTTCAAGATCGGAGGATACCGGTTCATACTCACCGTTGCCCACAATGTAATTGACGGAAACATACTAGAGGTTCATGACGGGTATCGTTCTATTAAGACACAAGTGGTTTTATTGGATAAGGTAAGAGATATTGCTATTATAGTTCCAGAAGAAAAACTTAAGATAGCCAAAGCAGTTGACTACAGAGTAGACTTAGAAGAAGACATGACAGGAGATACCATTGTTTATGCTGGGTATCCTGCGGACATGAGTAAGTCAACATTTACAGGCACAGTAGCCAACGATAAAAGACATATGATGATAATACAATCATTTGCACTCCCCGGTTCTAGCGGATCTGTGGTTTTTGATATCAAGGGAAGGCCAATAGGTGTGGTCAATGCATTGAGATTGGGAATGTATGAGTTTAGCCCATTCCCTCAAATGCACCCAACTCTTGTATATTGTACCAAGCTAAGAGATTACGATAGATATACTGTGAAGGGGTTCTTGGAAAGATGGAAGAAATCAAGGTCGGCTCCTTAATAAAAGATATGGGTAAACTTGGTATTGTTACCAGAGTTATCCAAAGTGGAAGCTTGAATATCGAGAACCCAATCATCAAATGGCGTTTAAATTATGAAATCTACTACAGTGATGGAAGCATAGCTATAATAGGTGGAGATACTCTGCACAGGTTAATAGCCAAGGGAGATATTGAGCTGCTATGAGCAATGGAAACCAAACAAAAACGAAACATAAAAAGAGCTCCTACCCGGGTACTACCCTACCCCCCTTGTACCCCCCTCCCTCGCACCTACTCGTGAGTGCGCACGAATTCCCACTACCTGATAGTGATGAATACCTGTTGGAGTACTACACTTACATAAGAAACTACTTGGATAGACTATGGGAGTCTTACGTCATATATTGTAAGTTGGTAAATACACCGGAAGCTGGGAAGATATTTAATATTATCTTTAAAGAGATGGACTTCTTTGAGGTTGTCAATGGAAGAATCATAGAGAAGATGTCTAAGTCCTTCCGCATGCGGATACGTCATGATTATGTTATATGAATTAGGCGCACTCCTGCTTGTACATGATCCGTATAATCATGTCGATTGCGTGTGCGTGGTCCTCGGTGTTGCCTCTGTTAATGTCTACGGTGCAGAAGACGATATACTCTACAAAGGGTACAGCTTGTCCGACAATTGTCCGTACTACTTTTTCGGCTGCGATATCATCAGCCGAATTGAAGATTATTGAGCGAACTACTTGCACCACTTTTATCTAATATTAGTTATATTTAACAAACTTGTCAAATTATTTTATGAAATTTGTTATAATGAGTGCTGCAAGATTCGTGCCAATTAAACTTTACATAATTGAAAGATAAAAAGCCCTGTTTTAAGCAAAGAGAAGGCAACTTTTAAGATGTTGCAAGATTCATGCCAATTTTACTTTACATAACTGAGGCTATTTTTAGCAAGTTTGCTATATTTAAACTAACTTGCTAAACTAACTTGCAAGATTCGCGCCAATTAAACTTTACATAATTAAGACAACAAAAACCCAAGCGCACGCTGTTTAAATGCACTTTTGATAAGTATTACGCTTTTTATGAGATAAAATAAAACTAACTTACATAAACTTATCGAACTTGCTAAAGCGTTTATCTAATTCGGTCATAAAAAGACCAAAAAAGTTTCAAAAAAGATTTGACGTATCCAATTCAGCATGATACTATTGAGTATGTTCTTAAAAACATGGAGCGAATATGACGCCATACAAAATACACAGCCTAGTAAGACGTAAAGGCTCAAAAACTATATTAATGATCATAGACAGGCGACTGTACAGATATAACAATTGCAAAAAGTTGTACGTAAAGTATACATTGATTGAGCCGCACAACCCTGATTATCATACTACATCAGGCCATGAGGGTATAGAGCCGCTGGAGGCGTCATGAACAAACTTTGCGTGTACAAAAGTGAACATTTTAAGTTTAAGGGCTATGGTATGATAGTGGGAGAGTATAATAAATTTTATGTTGTACGCTGGCTTTTAGACCACAGAATACAGATAATAGCTAAAAAAGCATTGGAGGTGCTATGAAGCTATATAAAATGAAAGTGGGTGACTTGGTTGTTCAAAAAGGCCATGAAAAGGACAAGGGTGTCGGCATAGTAGTTGAAGAAGAGCAAGCTAGTTCGTTACCCTATGTCGTTAGGGTTATGTTCAAAGATAGTATTCTATGGTACACAAAAAAAGAATTAAAGAAGGTGTGGATATGAAGCGTGGTGATTTAGTATTGACCTTATCTAAACCAAAAAGAATGGGCATTGTCTATAAAAAGGGGACTTGGCGCGGTTGGTATGTTATCTATTGGCCAACCACAGGCGAAAAGAATCAGTATCATGAAAATACTTTAAAGGTGATTTATGAAGCAGAATAAATTATATACATTCAATGATAACTTGCCCGTCCATATAGCGTCTTTCAGGGGAAGGCTCTTTGTGATAACCTTGGAGAGTGAAGAGGACAACACAATAGACGTCCTTATGCTAGACGACTATTCAAAATGGTGCTTTGCATATCATGAATTCAACTATTATTGCAAAGAGATCAAAATAAAATAAAATAATACTTGACAACGAAATTCAAACCAGCTATAATACTAACATAACAACAACAACGGAGTTCATCATGGCGATGCTTAAACCTGATATGCAAATCTTCTTTGCTAACAATGGTAAACCAATAACAGCAACAATAACAAAAGTAAAATTTAGACGCTACTATACCAAGGTGAAAGACATTAGGACAGGACAAAAGAAGCGAAAAGCTAAATCTATGCCTTTAGCAGTATGCAAGGTGATTGTTTCACTAGATCCGTCTGTATCGGTAGGAGAAGAGTTTATCATAGCTGGGTACAAGCTTCAGAATGTTATAATAAAGAATGAACGTATGCTTACATTCAAAAGCGACTATGTAGCGGATTATGCCAAGGATTTAGGCAATGAATGGGTTAGGAAGGTGATCAATGCAAGTAGGTAACAATAAAACGAAAGGATTACAAAAAGGCCACAGTGGGGCTATGGATAGTATGGCTAAAACTATAGATTCTTCTTTGCGTGACATAAGGAACGAATTGTATGAAGAGTTTAGGAATATAGAGGGTATCACTATGAAAAAAAAAGTATTTTATGGTGCTTCAAAAACCCCTTGTCAACCCGATGGTGGAGCTTGGTATTACAATGGAGCCTTGTTAGCAGTTTTTGAAGCAAAAAAGCAGGCCAATAAGGGAAATGCGATTGAAAGATGGTACAAAAATGCTTATATCTGTAAGAAGATAAATAAGCAGGTATCATATGTTACTTTTTGCTGTGGTGAGGGAGCTACTACTGATGGTGTAATGGCTAAAATACTAGACGTAGCGCATGATGGTATTTTCAACATTTATCGTGGTGGTGATAACTCTTGTTATTTATCAAAAGAAGGTTTTGCAAAAGAGTATTTAAAACATACTATGCGTGAAATTATCCATGAGAGAATACAGCATGAAAAATCAAAATAATACTTGACAACTTTAAGATAACCGTGTACATTATATACATTACAATGGAGATGTTATGAAAATAGGTAGCTTAGTATCCTTTACGGTTGATAGTGGTGAAAAATACCTAGGCATAGTGATGAGATACAGGTCATGGGATTACCAAGTCAAGGTCTTATGGTTTGTAGAACCCACTGTGCCAAAATGGACAAGTGAGCGAAATTTAAAAATAATCTGTGAAGGCCAAAATAAATTTGACAACGACATTCAAACCAGCTATAATACTAACATAGCAACAACGGAGGTGATAAGGTGATTTTCAAAACAGGTTCCTTGGTAACATCTGTTATCATGGGAGATAGCATAGGTATTGTGGTGAGCCAACTAGACAATCAGGATAGGTGGGTTATTTTGTGGCCTGATGGCTATGAAGCTATATTCTGGGGCTGTTCATTGGATACAGTCTTATGAAACTAGGTGATTTAGTAGTGTGCATAAGTGCAAGAGACAAATCAGAGAAGCTAGGGATCATATATATGATTACCGGTACTGGCTGGTACAAAGTATATTTACAAGATGGAACTACAAACGGTGTGTGGTCACCTTGTCATATGAGGAAGGTTTGAAAATGTATGTAATAACCGGTAGCAATAGTAATCATTGGTTTAGAATCAGAGTTACCAATATGAAGAGAGCGATAAGCATAGCCGATCAGAAGGCTGAGGAGGGCTATGATGACATAAAGATTGAAACATATACAGAACAATTAGCGCTACAATTGGAAGGCGATAAAAAGACAAAAACAAAATAGTTGAAAATAATACTTGACAACTCCAATCAAACCAGCTATAATACTAACATTCGCAACGGAGAATAAAATGAAAACGAAAATGCAAGTAGGTAACATTGTAAGAGACATTAGTGCTGATGAGATTGGAGTGGTTATTGATATAGAATATGGGAATGAATTGTATGTAGTTCATTTTAGTAACAGTGGACGACAGTATCTTTTAGCTAGCGAGCTTGAGGTGATAAAATGAAAATGAAAGTAGGTGATTTAGTTAGGCTAGGCGATAGCTGGAGAGAAGAAGATAGGGTGCTTGGTATTGTCACAAAGATATATGAGCATCAAAACAGACCTTGTTGTGATATATTCTTTCCCGATACACAGCTTGCAGGAGAGCTGATTTATTTATCTGAATTGGAGATCATAGCATGAAAGTCGGAGATTTAGTAAGACATGCCAATGATAGTAGCTATGAGGGTGTAGGTATTGTAGTGCAAACTGTATGGGTTATGTACAAAGTTCGTTGGCCTGACGGCTCTGTGCTTCCACACTATCCGCACAACTTGGAGGTGATAAGTGAAAGTAGGTGATCTAGTGAAGGCGAAGCACAACAAAAGCATGCTAGGTATTATTACAAAGATAAGCCGCAGCCACTATGGTTTTAAAGAGGTTATAGAGTTCACAGTTTTGTGGAATAGTGGGGTTACGGACATATTGTATAGGCCATATTTAGAAGCAGTCAATAAAAAATTAAAAAAAGCTTGACTATTCAGAATTAGCATGATACATTACCTACATCAACCACAACAACGGAGACAACATGAAAGAAGGTGATTTAGTAAAATGTATATGGGGAGATATAGGCATTGTCTTGTGGCAAGTAGGTGTTGAAGATCGCTACATGGTACATTGGAATAACGGAGAGCGATATGCTCTCAATGGCAACAACTTATTTTACATTGGAGAATAACATGAAATTAGGATATGCTTGTATCAACAAGGGCTTATCAGAACAGCCAAAATCAAAACGTGTAACAACTAACAGAACATTCCGCAAGGCTACGTTTGAGGAGAAGGGTTTACCTCATGCCTCCGCTGTATTCCTTCAGAACGCAC
>Ga0160423_10000448_pt1 | contig 33479 bp, 34 predicted proteins | sample CRUFie14St8metaG_FD_108191 | JGI IMG/M metagenome (GOLD analysis project Ga0160423, IMG submission 108191) | Marine microbial communities from the Costa Rica Dome - CRUD Field 142mm St8 metaG | ecosystem: Environmental > Aquatic > Marine > Oceanic > Photic zone | place: Costa Rica: the Eastern...
AGAGGAAAGGTAGATTTCCACCGGAAGGTCGTGCAGACATTAATTTGCTCCACCTTGAACAATATGATGACCTCTTTAACCGGGTTCAAAAGACAGCCAGAATTCTTGAAAAAAGATACAAAACGGAGGTCACACAGTGACAGATTTGCATGAAGCGGCGGAAACTCTAAGGAGAAAAAAGATGGATCTCAATGCGGTTGAGAATCAGGGAGACCTGAAGTTAATTGAAACAGCGACCACGCGTCGGTATGAAACTGACAAGTGGACTGTGTACGTCGATGAGGATGGCATTCCGTCTGGATTCGAGCATTCCCAATATGGAGACGAAGGCGGCTCGGGCGGTCTGTGGTTTGATGGCACGCACTTGGTGGATTATGACGGTGTCTACGATTTGCCAAAGGGTGTGATTTCAATCTGCGAACGTCTGGGTTTTAACATGGATTACGCGAAGGCAGATGGCGATGAATAAAGAAGAAATAAGAAAATGGGTCGAATCATTTCATGCGGTGGAACAAGAAGAGTTTAATCATAAGGTTCGAGAAAGGGTCTTAGTGGAATTAGAGACCACTGTCTGGGACAGTGATTGGTTTCACGAGCTAGTAGAGAAAAAAGTCAAAGAAATCTTAGAGGAGAAAAATAGCGGTGGCTGAAGTAAAGGTTTGGTTGGTGAGGAATCACAATCTGAATACGGTGCAGGTATTTGAGAAGTACCCGCACGTTCGCAAATACGTTCTCGCTCATTCTCATTGCGATTTGGAGTTCCAAGAATTTAGTTGGAATTATAAAGGCCAGTTGGTTTTGATTATGAATGAACTGTTAAAGATAGGGAGGGAAAATGTTTCTCTTAGTTTGGACTGAGATCCAAGAATCGGGAGAGTCGTCAGAGCCTTGTCATGAGGATCATTGGTTTGCATATGAAAGCTACGTTGAGTGTGCTGAACATTATGACAAGCTGTTGAAGCTGGATGAGGTATACAGTGCATCGATTTGCACAATTGTTAAATCCACGGACTATGACGGAATTGAGGTAGATGTCTAAAGTCCCGGAGGTAGAGCGCGACAAAATAAGTGACGCGTTAACAACAAAATGCGCGGCAAAATGGTACGCGTTTTTAGCAGAAGAGGCTTACTTTGAAGGGGACCTTGCGGTACACGATGAGTTTATCTGTCTCGCAAAGGCTTTGAGCCGAAGCCCGCAAGGCTCCGTTTACAGTAAGAAGTTAGAAGAACACATAACTAAATGGGGTAAGAAATGAGTGAGCAATACAACGTCATGTTTGATTTGGCGTTCAGCATCGTGGCAAACGATGAGCGTGGCGAAACGCTAAGACCATCTGAAATCCGTTTTGCAATTATTGAACGTGCGATGAGCATACCTGATAACGAGATACAGGAAGCTATTGGCTTCTGTGATTCTTATGTAGTTGAGGAGATGAGAAATGAGTAAATCAAAAGACTCAATCTTCTGGCACATCAGCGTTTTGTCTGCGATTGCGGGGCCTATACAAACGATGCTTGATGATGACACTGGGTTCGCTTGGTCTGTCAGTGGTTATGAAAGTGAGTATTGGCTTCGACTATTCAAGAGAGATGAGGGGAAGTTCTTCATTCACATAGATGACCGTTATGGAGATCAAATAAAAATGATGGCGGTTGCAGGGTACATACAACACTGCGGAAACGACATCACATACAACATCAGTAGTTGGGATGAGTTAATGGACGAAGCGAAGGACCAAGGTCCCGGGGTGAGGCACTGATGAGCAATTATCCAACACACGACGCGATTAGCGGAGCGTCAATAAACTTAACGTCTTTTCATAAAGCGTTTGGTAAATATCTTAGGGCAGAGGCGGTAAAAAATCACAAGAAAGCATTACAAGAAGGCTTCTTTGGTGAAGAGGCGAAGCGACGTAGCAAATACGCCGATGATCCATCATCTGGAAAATTTGCAAAGATGATGTGTAAAAACTTTGAAGCACGAGAAAAATTTCTCCTCAGAGAAACACAAAAGGTTTTTCAAAACGCAACCAAGATAAACATTGGGAAAAGCCTGATCGAACACGCTGTAGAAGCTACTGAAATGCCGCCAAAGGATCTGTTGAATGCGTTCATGACGGGGATTCCCGCGTTTAATTCGATGTGGATTGAATGGGATATGGGGTTTGGCTCAGACAACATTAAGATTTTTTCAGACGTTGGCGAGCCTCGTTCAGGATCACAATTTAGAACTGGTTACCTAATACAGAAAGTTGGTTGGGCCGGTGAGTTAGAGAATGATCTTAGTCTTGAAGAAAGGACTAAACGGTCAAATGCCAAAAACAGAACCAGTACAATTAATTCGATGTGGACTCCTAGTCACCGCATGACTCCACAAATGGGTTTTGAAAGTGATTGGTTTGAGTTTCATAAATTTATGCACTTTCCTGAATCAGATAAAAATATGCTTGTGGCACCTAGATGTGGCGTTTTGTTTTCTTATGGTCAGGAAGAGGGAGTAACTCGTGTTGAGGGAGGAACGGGCGTTTACATGAGTTTGCGCCACGCTTCTCCTGCTCACCTAGAAAAGGTCAGAAAAGAACACGGTGCAAACGTATTGACATCGGACTATGTTGATCACTTCTCTAATAAGAAATCTCAAAAGGCTTTTCTGAACGGTCTGATTTCACGATTTGGTTTTTGTCAGCATTTGTTTGCTCCCCTTTTAGAAGATCGATATGCCTCAAATTGGCAGGGAGATTATTTAGGTTATTTTGGTGACACTGGTCAAGAACTCTTAGAGATCGGCGGATGGTCTATGGACTTACGTTTCGTAATTGCGGTTCTTGGTCTACTGAACTATCAACGTGAAGTAGAGCGCGACATAGAGATCGTGGATAACGACGATATCGAAAAGCCTTTGATACTGCACGAGCCTATCAACGAGGTAAAGGTTGTCGAAATCAATTTACCTAAAGATGAAGGGGTCAAGCTGTATGGAAAGATATTTAAACAATGCATGGTTCGCCAGCGTAGACACTTGAGACGTGGTCACTGGCGAAAAATCCACTATAAGAGTGGGTTAATCAAGCGTAAATGGGTTCAACCATACTGGGCAGGTGATGCCAAGTTGGGAACAATTATTCACGACTATCATCTTGTAAATAAAAAAGCAGGTTAGGAGGTAACCATGAGTAAGGTCGGTGATTGGGTAATTGAGATGCAGGAAGACTGCACTTATCTTACCCGTGAACAGTTCAGTCAAAAGCACGGCGAAAGGTATGTGTACATTTGGGATGAACAGTTCGATGAAGTGCCAGATATGGGGGATGAAGAATGTTCGTCTTAGTCGCTCTTATCTGTGTGTTAGACGATACTCCACGGGGCCATCATTGCGACCCCGTTGTGTACCCCACGCAGTTTGAAACACTGGCTGAGTGTAAACAAGCCAAGTTTCATGAAACGATGTACGCGCTCCCACGGAGAAACGAGAAGATGGCAATCGGAGATTGTGTGTATCGTGAGGTAAAAACAGTTACAATGTGAACTGTTTATGTAATTAGAGGATTTTATATGACAAGTAAGAAAAAATCATTTAAGCCGATGCAGGTAGAAAAACTGATAAAAACGGTTCAGGACACAAAGCAAAAGTCTGAGTTTAAGACCGTTGCTTTGCCTATTGAGGCATACAATCAGGCAAAAGAAATGGCCCAGCGTGATCAAAGATCAATCGCCCGGCAAATTAGCGTTATTGTTAATCAGGCGTACAGCATCTGAGTAAACTTATATATGAGCTTGCACGCAAGTCGGGAATACTCCGCAATGAAGACCTTGTTCGAGATATGGAGAGAATTGAAGGACGAGGTTTCATTGCTAATTTAGCCGAGCTAACAGAGTTTGCGCGGTTGGTTGGACAAATTGCACGAGAAGATGAGCGCAAGCGACTCAGTCCATCAACCCGTCCCGACGATACTGCTTGATAACATCCACGATGCCCGAATTGCCCCGAATCGGTCGTTCGATATCAATAATTCCACCGCTCCGAAACATTTTTACACCCCCGATGTTTTCCTTGCCTATTGCGGGCTCTGTCCCTGACCAAGTAATTCCTGGGCGTTGAACGACATCCCCATTTTTGTCGGTAAATTCTATTAGGGTTGCCTTGTAGTCTTTACCCATTCGCTTAACGGCTTCGCGAATATTGTTATTAAATTTATCTGGGTCATACAACGGTTTAGCGACACTACTTCCAATGTCGTCTGGAATAGGGAAAGAAACAGAGTTTTTCCCTCGCTTTACTGCCCCCATCGTGGCACCGATGATTTCTATTATCTGCTGTGCGTTACCGCGCTCGCCCATTTCTGGATATAACTCTGGAACTGCATACATGTTATCATTTGGTATATTAAGGCGGCTCCGTCCGACTCTTTCTTGAAGTTTCTTTTGTTTACCTCGTATGCTTTTTCTTTCAGCAAGTAACGAGGGATCACCTTCAGGCAAGTCTGGTGTTTTTGAATCTTCAATTTTCCAGTCCAAAGAAACAAGTTCACCTTCAAGTTGTATTGCTTCAACATCATCCAGTGCCGCAGTTTTGTTAGTAGGACCAAGTTTACGGAGATCGTCTGCATAATCCGACTGAAGTTCTGCGATATGCATTCCTTCTACCGAAGTTCCATCTGGAAGAGTAGCGTCTACATCTGCATAACGAGCCGCAGACATTGTTGCGGTAGACGGATCTTTAATTTCTAATGCAGAATGTTGCCCCGGACGGTATACATCAGGTTTAAACCCTTTTTTAACTAATTCTTTATCAAGCTGTTTAGCGTCCGCGGTGATTGTATCTTGCAAGGCTCTATTTCTTTTTGCCAACTGATCTTTTATCCCCGTTGCGGCAATACGAAGTTGACTATATTTAACTTTGGAGCCCTCAGACCCAACTTCTAACGAAGGACGGATTACTGCATCTGCAACAGGTGGTTTTTCAAAAAACTGCCGAACCGAAGGATCCGCATACTTAAAAAGAAGTTTTTCTGCTTCTTTTTCAGCATCTAAAAGCATGTCTGGCGTGTTCGCAATCTGTGGGCCGATGTAAGCTGTTATTTTGTCTGGGTGATCAAAACTATAAATCATTGATCCATCTTTGTCATAACGTGCAAGATTGTACACATTGAACCCATCAGTCCCTTCAATCCCTTTTTCTTTTAAAGCTTGAGCGGCTTCTTCAAGACCTACATAGTAGTCCTTAGCCTGCGAGGGAAAACCATCAGACGTAGAGTCAAGTACATCTGACCGTTTTATAAGAATCTTTTTAGCAATTTCAGGGTTTTGTTCCAAGAAACCTTGGATTCTAGCACTTTTTGATCTAGCAAATGCATTTTGGCCGAGCGGATTAGGAAGCTTTAATGGCTGTTCGTTTTGTGCCAAACCCGTGTAGAGATCTACTAACGAATTTAATTGTCTTTCCTCCACGACTTTATCAGCTAGATCAAGTTTTTGTTTATACAAATCATCGATAGGTTTTTGTAAAAATTGTAACTCTGGATTGTTTAAAATAGCTTGATCAATAAGAACTTTATTATTTTCAATGTTTTTAAGATCATCAAATCGATCTACAGACATAAATTTTGTTATTTCAGACGAAAAGCCGCTGTCTAGGTATTTACCAGTTGGAAGAACATCAACTCCAATCTGAATAATGCCGAGATCTTCACCCGTAAGATTATCAAACGAACCATAGATGTAGCCTGCATCGCCAGGTTCTACAACCTCTATCCTTGTACGGTTTTCTGGAGATACTTTTTGATATTCGTCCCGAAGTGAAAATTGATTAACACGCCCTCTTTGATCTGTTTGTGCGGCATCAACAGCCTGCTTTAACATGATCTTGTCCGTTTGAGGTAAATCAGAAGCATTGATCTGGTTTAACAAATCTTTTTTGGCAAAGTTGCCTTTGACCTTATCTTCCAAGAATTGTGCGCCACGGGTTACAAAAGGTTTTTCTGCTGTTGCTGGAACACCGAAGGCTGTCAAGGTCCCAGGTTCGGCGGCCAACCCTGCAACTCCCGCTTTAGCGGTGCGTGCGGCAATCGGAGCCGCACCAGTCAGCGCGACTGTTGGATCCATGCCTGCGTCGATACGTTCTTGAATTACCTCGTCCGAGGTTAGTGGGCGGAGTTCCCCATCAACAAACGCCATTTGGCCGGGGCTAAGAGTAGTCGAAGCGACCATGCGCTTCCCCATTTCATCGAGCACTGGGGCAAGCTTTTCGTATGTACCGGAGGGGTCTTTGATTGCGCTAGCGATACCACGCCCGCCCATTGCGATGGCCTCGAACAAACCGGGAGCCGCAAGTTCGCGCTCACCAGTCTGGAGGTTCATTGGGTATGGGTTAAGAGCCTCGATGCCCGCTTCAATTAATTTACTGGCACCACTTATTTTTTGTCCTCGAGGGAAGATGCCTCTTTCATACTTTGGGCCCCGGACCGATAGTACGCCTTGCTTCTCTGCCATTACGGGTTTTCTCATTGAAGTCTACCCGAACAATGTTATCGCGATTCAACGCTTTAAGAAATACTTTAGCAATATTAGGAGAGAGACCCGTTAGATTGACTATCTTGTCTGTGGCCTGTTCCATATTGTATAAGCCCTTACAATATTCCCAAGATATCTCCATCATTTTGTCGGTTTTATTTGTAGCCATTCTCGTGCTTCCTCTCCCAACACAACAGCACCAAGATCTATCTTATTACGAAGAGCCTGTACAATGCGCTCATCAATTGTGTTTTCTGTGATCAAGTCAATGTATGTGACTGAATTTTTCTGTCCAATACGGTGACAGCGGTCCTCAGACTGTATCCGAGTTTCAAGGTTAAAGTCGTTAGCGTAATAGATCACGGTGTTTGCTTCTGTCAGCGTCAGGCCATAGCCTGCTGTCGCGGGATTACCTACGAAGAATCGTAGCCCAGAGTCAGGGTCTTGAAACCGTGTGACGATTTCCTGCCGCTCATTATCTGGAGTGTCACCATAATATGTAGCCACTTGAGTAGGAAAGTTTTCCTCTAAAAGTTTCCCTAGACGTTGGATGTCATTTCTGAACCGCGACCAAATTAATATTTTGCCCGAAGTCTCTGTAACGATATCAAGCACGGCATCAAGACGTTTGGTTTCCAACTCAATGAGTTCTCCGTCATCTGTCATAAGATGGCCCGATAGCACCTGTTGCAGTCGGATCATTTGTGTCATGACGTTTTGCGCGGTGACTAGTTCTCCTCCATCAAGCAAGGTCAACGCCTCGTGACGTAGTTCGTCATACATTTTGCGCTGATCGTCAGTCAAGCCAACGTATCGAATGGTGTATGTCTTTTCTGGTAAATCTAAACAATCCTTTTTGAGGACACGGTAACTGAACTGATTCACTTTCTCTGTAAGCTCCTGCAAATGTCTATATCCAACGATTTGTTGAAATGAGTGATGCCCGAACTGTCGTTTATTAACGATAGCGTAACGGCCTTGATACGCATAATAACTGTCGAACCCCAGGGTTTTAGGGCCAAGGAATTCGCATTGAGAGTACAGGTCCATTGGTGAGCGGGTCACGGGTGAGCCCGTCAACAGCCTGCGGTATTTGAACTGATGTGCAATTTTGATCAGTGTCTTCGTTCGTTTGGCTTTCGGGTTTTTGATAGTAGTGCTTTCATCGATGGCAATCATGCCTTTTGATCCAAACTTTTTAGCTAACCAGTCCCCAGCAGATTGTCCTTTACTTGTTGAGAACGACTCGACATTCATAACAAATATAGTTAGTCCATCAAACTCCTGACGAACGGAACGCATTTCTTCTAGTTGCTTTTTGTTCGGTCCAGTGACCCAACGAATGACGCGATAGTTCACAGCGTCGGACATATGTTCTGGTAACTCTTTTGTTACCCAGTTTCGATACACACCTTTAGGTGCAATAATCAAACAAAAGTCTACTTTGTCTTGCACAGCAAGTTGACCTAAATTATCGATCAGCGTTTTACTTTTGCCGGTTCCCATTTCCATAAAAAAGGCAAATGACTTACGCTCTCCAGCCCTGTCGATAGCTTCTGTTTGATGGTCATAAGGCACTGTTTTGAATTTATACTTGACAGCCACTTTATCCTCCACTACTGTCGCATTGTGTCCGATACACTACCATATGTTTTCAGATACGCAAACTCACAAAACCTGAAGAGGATGTACTTATGACTGAGTTTTTCGAGGAAATGTTTGAAGCGTCAGATGATCTCAAGTCTGTTGACGTGGATACAACCAAGGCACTCTCGAACCTTGTAAAGCAACTTGAATCTGTGGTTGCTGAAATCGACACCGCTGAAGCACACGTCAAGCGATTGAAGCAGGAGCAAAGGCGGCTACAAATGGAAGCGATCCCAGTGATCATGGATGAGATGAATGTATCTCGATTGGATGTCGGTGATGTATCTGTCACTGTTAAACCATTCGTTTCCGCATCGATTCCACAAGACCGGAAAGAAGAAGCTTATGAATGGCTTCGGAGACACGGGCTTGACGACATCATAAAAAACGATGTGGTTCTATCATTCGGGCGTGGGGAGGACGATACAGCAAACAAGCTTATGCTTGATTTAGAACATAAGGGATTTCACCCTGAGTCCAAAACCCACATACATGCGTCAACACTCAAAGCGTTTGTTAAAGAGCGTGTTCAAAACGGAAAGCCGATTGATCTCGACCTGTTCGGGGCGTTCGTAGCTAAAACCGCAGATATTAAGAGGAAGTCACAATGAGTAAAGCAATAGCTGAAAAGCAAGAAGCAGGCCTGCCAAGCGCAGACGTAATGGACCTTATTACAGAGCATGAAGGAGTGGGTCTCGATTATGAAACCTCAGAGCTTCAAATCCCGTTTATCAGGTTGGCTCAACCGGGTAGCCCTCAAGTTAAAAAAAGTAAGCCAGAATTTATTGAAGGTTTGCAGGTTGGAGACATCTTCAACACCGTCACCGGTCAAGCGTTTGATGGCGAAGAGGGCATTGAGGTTATACCGTGCTTTCAAGAAACGAAATACCTGAAGTTCACGCCTCGTGATCAGGGCGGCGGATATCTTGGTGAACTGGCAAAAGATGATCCTGACATCAACCGCACTACGCGTGTTGGTGCCACTGAAACCCTTCCAGACGGCAATGAGCTCGTCAAATCTGATCAGCATTACTGTCTAATCATGAACCCATCAGGAGCACCTACCTTCGGTATCGTGGACATGAAGTCATCGTCACTGAAAATTTCACGTCGTTGGAAGACTCAACTGGCAATGTTGAGCACTACAGATGCAAACGGTGTGGCTCGTAAGCCAGCTATTTTTGCAACAAAGTGGAAGCTCACCACCGTCGAGGAGACCAATAATGACGGCTCGTGGACGCAGTGGTCGGTCGCTCATGCTGGCTTCGTCCCCGATAAAGAAACATTCCTTATGGCAAAACAATTCCGTGAGTCAATACAAAGTGGTGCCGCACAGGCAGTCAATGAAAACCCGTCTCCTTCAGGTGACGACAAAAAGAAAACAGTTGACGCACCATTTTGATTGATGGGGGCTTCGGCCCCTTATTTTTACGGATAATGCTATGTCACAAATAGAAAGATTCATGGCGGCGTTTGAGGGATCAGATGCCGCACATGGACAGACAACCATTGGAAGTCAACGTAGAAACGGTAAAACGGAAGCAAAGAGTTTCGTGGTTCGGGAACTGTTGACTGAGGAAAAAGTCAAAGACCACCTTGAAGGGAAGCAGGGTCTTGGTGCTATTCCAATCAATCGTGAGAATAAATGTAAGTTTGCCGCTATTGATATTGACACGTATCCCATAGACCACAAAGAACTAGTTGTAAAGTTAGCTCTCATGAAGATTCCAATGATCGTGTGCCGCTCAAAATCGGGCGGCGCACATCTTTTTTTGTTTTTGGATGACTGGTATCCAGCCGCAGAAATTAGGGAGTATTTAATTGAGATAGCGTCTGCCATTGGTCATTCCGGTTGCGAAATATTTCCTAAACAGGACAAGATTCTTTCGGACCGTGGAGATGTCGGAAATTTTATTAACCTGCCATATTTCGATTCAGAACAAACAATGCGCTATGCCATTAATAAGACGGGTAAGCACTTAGGATTAGATGATTTTTTAAACTGGATAGATCAAAACAGACTGGCTCTCTCAGATCTCGAGAAAGTGGATTTCGGTACACAGCGTAAATTTATGGAGGACGGTCCACCCTGTTTACAAGTCATCGTTTCAACGGGGGCTATGGAGGGTGTCCGCAACAAAGTTATGTTCAACTTCGGCCTGTATCTCAAGATGAAATATCCCGACGAGTGGCAGGACCGCTTTGAAGAAGCAAATTCAAAATATTGTAAGCCTAAATTACCCGCATCTGAAATTGTCCAGCTTCAGAAACAGATTGAAAGGAAGGATTATTTCTATCAGTGCAGTGAAGAGCCCATGTGCAGTTACTGCAATAAATCACTCTGCAAACGTAGAAAATTTGGTATAGGAAGTGGTGGCGACACAGACATGCCACACATAGGTGGCTTAACCATCTTACTATCAGAACCTCGTTTATACTTTTTAGATCTCGATGGTCATCGGCTAGAACTGTCAACAAGGCAGTTACAAATTCCAATCAAGTTTCAAGAAGCTTGTATGGAACAGACAAAGTATATGCCTCCTCTTATGAAGTCCGGTGACTGGCAAGTGCTGATTAATAGTTTGCTGAAAGATGCCACAGAAATTGAGGTCCCAGAAGAGTTGACGATTAGCGGACAGTTCAAAGAATTAGTTGAGAACTTTTGTACTTCTCGTATCAGAGCCAGATCTCCCGAAGAATTAGAGTTGGGTAAACCCTGGACCGATGAGGGTAAAACGTATTTCAAGATAAAGGGATTACAGGAATATCTAAAAACTCACGGCTTTAACAGTCTGAGCAGGCCACAAATGCAAAGACGATTAGAAGAAATGAACGGTAACGCTAAATGCAACGGCTTTTATCGTTATAAAACTGAAAAAGGGGTATGGAAAAATGCCCGTGTCTGGTGGATACCAGAAGTAGTCCAAGAAGAAGTAGTTCTGCCCATAAAGGAGGAAATGAATGCACCCTTCTAAAGATAGAATGTTAAAAGTGTCAGAGCTTGCCACCTTTCTTGGCGTGGCTCCATCGACAATTTATCGATGGCTTGAGGCTAACAAATTACCACAACCATATGCATTAGGTGAGTCTGCTGTCCGATGGAGGATGAGTGAGATAGAAGCTTGGTTGGAAGAAAAAAAGAAATGAGTGAAAAAGAGACTTTAATCTTTGGACCCCCAGGTTGTGGCAAGACATACACTCTAATTAATATTGTAAAAAACGCGTTACAGAAGGGCACATCTCCCGACAGAATTGGCTTTGTATCTTTCACTCGTAAATCTATTACTGAAGCAAGAGAAAGAGCAGGTGCTGAACTCGGTTTAACATCTCAAGATACCCCATATTTCCGAACGTTACACAGCATGGGTTTTATGTGGCTTGGCATGCGTAAGGATCAAATCATTAATATTTACGATCTAAAACAAATCGGCCTAGAAATGGGCATGGTGTTTGACAACAAAGAGGTTTACGACGAAGACGGTCAACTACAGTTATCAGCAAAAGAAGGTAATAAATATTTAACACTGATCCAACGTGCCAAGATGCGGATGATCTCGCTGTTAGATGAGTTTAACGACAACGCAGATCATAAGATGCATTGGCAGTTGTTGGTTAAGCTAGACAAGCTGTATCAAAACTACAAACGTGAAATGGGTAAATTTGATTTCACAGATATGATTGAGCAGATGGTACTACAGGGCACTGGTCCTAATTTAGACATACTAATTGTTGATGAGGCTCAAGATTTAACACCCTTACAATGGGAACAAGTAAAAGTATTGTCTCGTAATGCCAAACGAGTATTTTACGCTGGTGATGATGATCAGGCTATATTCAGATATACCGGCGTAGATGTTCGTAAAATGTTAAACGCCTGTTCAAATAAGCAAGTTCTTGCACAGTCTTATAGAACACCTCGTGCTATTCATCAGCTTTCTGCAAATGTTGCTGACAGGATAGAAACCCGAGAATCAAAAGAGTGGAGCCCCAGAGATGAGCAAGGCAACGTCGAATATCACATGTCCATAGACACCCTTGACATGAATCAAGGATCCTGGACTGTTATGTCTAGGACCGTTAAAGGTTTGAATGATGTGGTCAGTGAATTGAAGCGTGATGGTTCCATGTTCTTAAAAAATGGGCGTTTATCCTTTAATCAAGATCTTCTTGAAGGTATGACGACTTGGTCACGACTTGGTCGCGGTGAAAAAATCGCTGTAAATGATGCGATAAAAATGTATGGCTTGATGCCTAAACAAGGAAATAACGCCAGGATTCAGCGCGGAAAAGCCAAATCGTTAGAGACGCTTGATCCTGTTAACTTACTTAGTTTTGAAGATTTGACAGCAAATCACGGACTCCTAATCCCCAAAACAATGCCAGCACAAGAAGCCTTAAATTTGAGTGATGAGGATCAATTGTACTGGAACGCTTTGTGCCGTAAATATTCGGACGGCATCCCACTTGATCCAAAAATTAAATTATCGACCATTCACCGTATGAAGGGTGGAGAGGATCAAAACATCGTACTGTTGTTAGATATGGGATATTTGCCGTATCAAACTTTAATGAATCAACCAGACGATGAGCACCGTGTTTTTTACACCGCGGTTACTCGAACTAAAGAAAACCTACACGTTATAAATCCACAAACATCTTATGGGTACTTACTATGAAAGAAAAAAAGGAACATGAACATGCAGAGGCAATCCGGGCGTATGCGGCGGGCGAGAAGCTTGAATTCCGCCCGAAGAAGAAGAAGGGCCACTATGGCTCTACAGACACATGGTATCCCTGTGACCTGCCAGACTTCCATCCAAACTTTGAGTACAGGATCAAAAGAGATGCTTAAAGCAGACGGTTTTGATGACTGCATCATTGGTTTTGCCGAAGTGTGGGACGAAAATGAGCGAGTGTGCCGTATTGTGTATAACGCATCTAGTATGCATCAAAAGTTAATGGCTCAAGGCATGTCGTCTGAAGAGGCTCAAGAATATTTTGATTTCAATATTGATAGTGCATATGTAGGAAAAGCTACTCCGATTTATATGTGGCCTGGTGATAAGGAGATAGTAGAAGAGTTTGCGGAGACTTTAGATGGTTAAAGACACAAGCACGATCAACTGGATTGATCGACAAGAACTTGATGAGATGGAGATTGATTGGTCCGCCCCGGAATTCTTCCCTGACTTAACCCAGTCCAAAATTATCGCAGTCGATTTAGAGACTCGGGACCCTAACCTCATGTCACTTGGTCCGGGATGGGCGCGGGGCGATGGTTACGTTGTAGGTATAGCGGTTGCGGCAGGTGATTTCAACGGTTACTACCCAATACGTCATTTGAACGGCGGTAACATTGCTCCAGAAGTTGTTTTGAAATGGCTTCAAAAACAATTAGACACACCACATATCCACAAAGTTTTTCACAATGCTACATATGACCTTGGGTGGCTACATCATGAAGGCATAAAAGTTAGCGGAAAGATTATTGATACGATGGTCGCCGCGCCTCTGCTCAATGAAAACAAATTCAGTTACTCACTAGACGCTCTTGGGCGAGAGTATCTAGGTGAGCGAAAGAATGAGCGACTGTTACGTGCCGCCGCTAAAAACTGGGGCGTGGACCCCAAGGCAGACATGTGGAAGTTACCGGCTAAATTTGTTGGGCAATATGCCGAACAGGATGCCGCTTTGACATTGCGACTATGGAAACACTTTGAATCACAACTATACAAAGGCGAGTTGATGTCTATCTTTGAGTTGGAGACCAGCCTGATTCCGTTGATGTTGAAAATGCGGGCTCGTGGGGTGCTTGTTGATTTGGACAAAGCCGAGCAAACCAAGGTAATTTTAGCAGGACGTGAGAAGCAGATTCAGGATGAAATAAAACACGAGACCGGGATTATGGTTGAACCTTGGGTGGCAACCAGCGTGTCCTCAGTATTGGATCACTACCAGATACCTTACTCTCGTACAGAAAAATCAGATCAGCCGTCAATTACCAAAGCGTTTCTACAAACCTGTCCTCACGAAGTGGCGGGAAAAATACTTAAATTGCGTGAGTTAAACAAAGCGAACAGCACGTTTATCGAATCAATTTTGCGGTATCAGATCAACGGTAGGATACATTGTGAGTTTCATCAACTTCGTAATGATGACGGCGGCACGGTGACTGGGCGTTTCAGTTCCAGCAACCCCAATCTTCAACAAATTCCTGCTCGTGATCCAGAACTCAAGGCCGCTATTCGAGGTTTATTTATTCCGGAGGAGGGAGAGAAATGGGGCTCGTTTGACTATTCGTCACAGGAACCACGACTGCTCGTTCATTACTGTTCTCTTTTAGCAGACAAAAACCCAGACGCATTGGTGGATGTGTTAGTCGATGCTTATCATGCGCGTGATCCAGATTTTCATCAAATGGTTGCAGACATGACGGGTATCGAAAGAAAGCAGGCCAAGATGGTGAATTTAGGAATTATGTATGGAATGGGTCGAGGCAAACTTGCCAACACGCTTGATATTTCTCAGGAAGAAGCAAAAGAGTTGCTTGATACCTATCACGAGAAGGTTCCGTTTGTAAAACGTTTAGCAGATATGGTGTCGGCTCGCGCCGCCAAACACGGACAAATTAGAACTTTGTTAGGGCGCAAGTGCCGGTTTGATTTATGGGAGCCAAATAGTTTTGGTTATAACAAACCATTGCCGCATGAAGAGGCTATCAAAGAGTATGGCCCTGGGATTCGTAGAGCATTCACATACAAGGCCCTTAATAAGCTCATACAAGGCTCTGCGGCGGATCAAACGAAGAAAGCAATGGTTGAGTGCTATAAAGAAGGATTAAACCCTCTACTGACCGTACACGACGAACTGTGTTTCAGCATCAGTTCCGAGGAGCAAGCATCGCGGATCAAAGAGATTATGGAGACATGTGTCGAACTTCGAGTGCCAAGCAAGGTGGATCAAGAGTTAGGTGACAACTGGGGTGAGGTTGGTTAAAAGTCTGACGAGTCCTCACCAGTTTCCATCATGTCTCGTAAACGTTCTGAACGCTGTCCTACTTGAGATGCCCACCTGGAATCCATCATCTGGATTGAGGCCTCTTTGTAATCCCCATCGTCTAGAGCCTGGATCATTTTTTGAAACTGCTTAAAACGCGGCAGGCCGAGGTTAAATACCATATCTACCACGACGCGCTGACGCACTTCATCAAGGTCAGCGTACCAATCAAAAGTTCTGACCAGTTCGTCGGTGGCAATGTTGACATCGTTGTTAAGAATATAATCGATCTCATCGTCGGACAGTCCTCGTTCCTCGATGTTCCTACCCACGCCTATAGTTAAATATCCGGCTGTACATCGATATGGTTTTCTCTCGACCCCCTCATGTAGCCGGAGTTGAGCAAAAAGTCTTTGTCTATCCATTATTGACTCCTTTGCTGTAGCGTCTGCGCCAACGCTTGTGTTCTTGGATTTGGGTTAACAATGGGTGATGTTGATAAGTTCGACGGTGCTTGTGGAGCAAATGGATTCAAACTTTGAAGACCAGACTGCACGGCGGGCAGAACTTGTTGTATGTTTGGTGCCTGTTGTTGAGCCTGTTGTTGAGCTAATGCCATACTTGGTGCTAACTCTTCTTCCGCTTGTTTTACGTTTCCACGAATAGCTTGTGCTCCAAGCTGAGATGTAATCTGTAAAACGCTTTGAAAACCCTGACCAATTGGATCCTGTGTTCTACGGCTTCCCTGCAAGAACTCTTTGACGGTTAATTTTTTTCTTGAAGCCATCATTGCTTTCAACACTTCAGGTCTGCGAAGAAGCTTAGACATAGCCGCATAACCAGCACCGGTGGTTAATGTAGCTATGGGATTTGTTAAAAAACCAACAACACCTAATGTCAATGCAATTTGTGGAGCGGCTAATCCACCTTTTCCTTTTATGGCGGCGTTAGAGGCGCGGGTCATGTCATCTGAAAGAGAGCTAAGACTGTTATAGGTTCCCTTTCCAAACAAGCCATCAATGTGACTTTCTCCATATGACTTAATTACACTTTGAAGTCGTGTTCCAAGAGCCCCGGATTGAAAGTCCTCTAAAAAATTTCCTGTTAAACGGATCTGTCCGCCGTCCTCAATTGTTCCACCAAGTTGTCGAATTATTCGACCCATTGCGACATCTTTTGCTTGTTCAAGAACTTCTGGACTTAATGCGCGTTTTGCTTCAGTAACTGCCTTTTGACTTGATAACAGCAAACGGCCTATTTCTTCAGTGTCTCCAACTTCAAACGCTCGATATATCTGTGATTTAGTAGCTTCTTTTTGTGTCTGTGTTGCCTTACGAAGTTCCTGTATTTGATCTACAAGTTGTCGATTTTCAAGACCAGCAAGAACATTAGGAGCAATATCTGAACGTCCTTTTTCGAGTGCTTCAATTAAATTATCTAATTGTGCTTTTTCCTTAGAAAACAGACGGTTGATAGTAGTCCCTTTTTGCCTGATTAATCCCGCTAACTTCACAGGATCAACCACTTTTTGACTTGTGACATCGTCCTTCATGCGAGCTTTTTCCATCATCTCTTTAAGGTACATAGACCCAAGACGTGTTCTTATTTCTTCAGCGGCCTCTGCTCCAGTGCCACGAATAGATGCTCTTGCCTTAGCCTGTTTTTCAAACTCATTAATTTGACGCTCTACATCTAATCGAGTCCTGTCATTTTTTGGTAGATTTTTAACAGATTCAAGAGCCTCTTCAGCGGTCATATTTCCAATTCGTTGTTGTCCCGCGAACCTTGCTGATTCGGCTAAATCGGTTAGTTCAAGATCCGGAACACCTCGAATCGCACGGAACAACTGACCAAGAGCTTCCGGATTATCCTCGGATATAATCTGCTTATACAAAAAAGGCATGTTAATCTGACCTTTTCGTGCTTCTTTAATTACTTTAAGAGTCGTTGGATTATCAAAACGCCGCATACCTATACCGTAAATGCGGTTCGCTCTTCGTAATAAATTGAGCCCTTCGGCCACAGTGTCCATAGCTAAACCCATATTGTTTACTATGGCTTGTTCGTCTGTCATTAGGGATGTAAGACCTTTAGAAGCCCCAGGAGTTTCCATTCCTGCGCCTTCTTTCATCATCTCAACAGTCTGTTTCATACGAATTTCTGTTTCAACAAAGGCATTGTTAGCCGCTGTTTTTAACCTTTGCATTGCGGCAACAGAAGCATTGTTTACTATGTCCGGGGTCGCTGTGGCCTCAACCAACTGTTTACGTATACGTTGCATCTCAGCCGGGGTCACATAATCATTCAATGCTAAAATTCTTCGACCAACTTTTGATGTCAAAATATCCGCACCAAATTCAAGATCCACTTCTAAAAGCTCATCCTTTAATGCTTTTGTAGAAACAATTTGTTTATCGTTTAAAATTTGATTAGCACTGGTGTAAAGTCGATCAACCTTTTCATCAAACAAAGATTTTCGTAGCTGTAGTGCATCAGCCAACTCTTTAGACACGTCATCACCCTGACGGAGAGGAGCCATTACAGCCTCAATTTCATTCTCAATTGCTTTATCTAATGTTTTTTGAGCATCTGCAAGAGCATTCTTTGAATCACCGTAAAACTGATCAATGTCCCTCATGACCGCATTTTCAAAATCTTTAAGTTTTGTGATGTCTACAGAGGCTACTTCTTGTAAGTCGTTCATTAAAATACGCAGATTTGTTTCTGCCGCTTTTTGATTTGGAAAGACACCTTCATAAACAGCTTGCAAACGATTTAAGATTGGTCGGAAATCTTCTGAAGTTGCACCAGCTACAGTAGGGCGAATACCTCGGTCAAGCATTTCTCTTGCTTCTGCTCGTAACACTTCGTTAGCTTTGCCACCCGGACCCTTAATAAGACGGCCAAAGAGATTGGAGATCGTGCGACCAACACCTTCTCCTATAAGCGCAAAGGCTCCTTCAAAAGCCGCGTCTCTTCCAACTTCTGATAAAGTCTGACGCTGTAAACCTTCGGCAGATTCAATAGCTTCATCTAACAGTTTACCTGCGGAAGAGGCACCAGCAACCATTAAAGCACCGGGAACAAAACCAAGACCAGAGGTCATTAGTGAAGTACCAACACCAGCGATGATTGGCAAACCGGCCTGTCCACCAAATTCTTTTACATCAGCAAAACTAAGGCCTTCTTCATCAACAGCAACATCAGGACCTGAACCAAGGTTCAAACGTTTACGTCCTTCTTGAGTAATAATGAACCGGCCAAGCGCGTCTTGCCGATATCCTTCTGGACCAACCGCTCGACTTAGATAATTAGCCTTCTCTTCGTTGGTCTCCATTCTTCCAAATTGAAAGCGAGAAAATCCTTCTACTCCGTCAACACCCGACGTGTAGTCAACCCCAGGTTCTTTATAATTGTTAATAAATTCTTCTTCAGTGAGTTGCTCGCCGGTCGTTGGATTGATGCCCTGCGACCGCTTTAAACGCGCATACTGTTGAATCTCTTCTTTAGACGCTGTTGCTAGATCAATCTCGGGAGAGGCTTTTAAAGCGGCGTCTGGAAAGAACGTGCCTTGAATTGCGGCAATTTCTTGCTCGTTTGGCTCGTCTCCAGAAATGTTGACTTTAACTTGCCCTTGAGGAGTGTTGACTAATATCTGTCCCATAAAAACTCCTACTCAGAAACATCGTAAACAGGAAGTCCGTTTTCTTCGCCAACCTTAACTAAACCAAACCCACCTGCTTGACTTTCTGATAGGTAAGGGCCTGCGGTAGCCAATGCTTCACGATACACGACTGGCCGTCCTGAGTAGAAGGTCTTTCCAGCACTACTTTCGATAACGTCTCGCATTGTGTTGAGAGCCCTTCTATTTTTGTTTTCAACTTCAACCAAGGTTGACTGAACCTTTTGAAGCAACAGGTCCTGATCAACAAAAGCGTAATCAAAAAGCCCTGCTCCATAGTAACCAACGATTTCTTGAGCTAATCGACGGTCCATGTCCGACATTGTCTTAGAACCTTCCCCAAGCAGGTCATTAACCATCTTGTTAGCAACCTTTTGCATTGCTATATCGTAGGCTTCTTTTGACTCAAACTTTTTACCTAAATCGACATTAACCGAGTTAGCAACGTTGTTTATAAAAGACATACCTGCGTTTGATAACCCGGTCACTTCACCCTCTGCCACACTAACAATTTGTGAGTTGAGAAGTTCTCGGAGTTGATTAGACGATGAAAAATCAGTCGCCGCTTGAGTCATCCGTTCAGAGTTTTTACGGTACGCTTCGTCTGTAATAATTCCCTTATCTTTTTGTTCTTGAAGAAACTTTTTATACTTCACGTTCGCGTCCAGTGAAGCTTTAGCCATTGTAGGCAGAGTAACTCCTGGAGGAAGACCTTCTGCTTCAATAAACCCTTGCGGAATAGCAACGGTTTCGTTCTTTTTGTATTCAATTCCGTTGAACTCCATATCCTTATCGGCTACCCAGTAAGTTAGCTTGCGACCTTCTCGAAGAGCAAGACGGCGTTCAGCCCGCTGTTTTCCAACCTCACCTAAGCCATACTGCAATGCGGACAACTGAATCTGACGATTAAACGCGTCTCGTTCACGCTTGTCTTTGATAAAGTCATCAGCCCCCTTTTCGAGGGCTGAAGCGATGTTTTGAACTGCGTCAGGACTTTTACCTGCCGCCATTGCAAAACCAATCTTCGCAATCGCAAGCCCTTGGTCCATGCCTTCATACTCAGGGGTGTTCTGCGTGAACTCGGCCATTAAAGTTTTTAATTGGTCTTGTTGCTCTTTTGGAGTACCTGCATCAATGATCGCAGAAACTTGAGCCTTAGTTCCGTACTTGCCTTCTTTAGCTTCTTGCGTTGCAGTTCTTTCGGGCATTGGACCTTGAGCCACAGCTCCTTCAAGATCGCTTTCATCAAAACCTGTAACTGGATCTGTTTCCTTAAATTGTGCCGCGCCAGCGGCCTCTGTCGCCGCCGCTCGTTCCGCCGCACTTCGAGCAGTGTCGTCTCGCTCTTGTTGCGTAAGATTTTCCGATGGCATATCGAATACTGGTTCGGGAGCCGCGAAACCCGGCCCCATCATATACTGTTCTTCCGTAGTTGCTCTATTTGCCCCAACTTCTGGTGTGGAAGACGGAAGGCTTAATCGAAACTGAGATCTTGTTAAAGGTCTATTTCTTACCTGATCTTCAATTGCGGCCCGTTCATTTCTTCGCCGAAGAGTACCTTTAAAAGGAGCGTCCGCAGTCTCTGGGCTAATAGCACCCGCGATTCTTTGTCCAACTTCTGTTGAAGCAATGCCTTCGTACAAGTCTTGGATAGGGTCTGTAACAACAGAAAGACCTTCTCGTATTTGAGCAGGAACGCTTTCGGTTACATATCTAGAAGCATTAAAACGATCTAAGTACGCTTGCTGTTTTTTAGGACTCATCGCATCAAATTGTTCTCGCGTAATTCCTGGGGCTGTATTCTGTCTGGCCTGATATGCAGGAAGCTGTTGTGCCATCGCTTCGGTGTCGAAGGGATTAAAACGTTGCTCAAGAGATGATGCCGCGGTTGATAGTACGGGAGTTTTTCTTAATGTTCTAGACAAGATTCCAGGTGTTGTTGGTGGATTAATGACCATTGGAAATTTATTAACATAGCCCGGACCAACGCCAGTTCCAGGTTGCAGGACAAAGCCTCGACCTCTGGTTGGAATACGAACAACAGGGCCACCAACGTTATACTTAGCAACCGTGTTCATCAACTCCACGTCTGATGCCATGATTCCGCCGATATTTCTTAACTTGTCTCGAGCGGCTTTTGATTTACGAAACATCTTACGGTTGTTTACGTTGTCCATTATCAAAACAATCTCCCAAACAATCCGCTAATACCGCCACTTCCAAACAATCCTGCTTCTGAAAGGCCGTATAAACCCATCCCAAGACCTCCTAACTGAGATATTCTTGAGGGGTCTGGTGCGGTAGTAGAAGTTACAGTTGTCTGAGAACCAGGAACTCCACGTAAAATGTCGGACATAAAGCTTACCCGTTGATATGGTTCGTACTGTTGTTCAAGGGCCGAGGCTCGTTGTGCATCTAACTCGGCTTGTGCCTGACCCTGTTCTAAACCACCTAGCGACATCAGTGCATTGATATCACGCTGTTGTGCCGCCTGCGCTGATTCACCCAACGCCGCCTGTGATAATCCAGTTTGACCAAGCTGACTACCTAGAGCACCAAGTCCTTGACCTAAAGCACCAAAGAGTTGAGCACCGGATTGCAAACGAGCCATTTGATTTTGAAATGCGTTTTGTGCCTGTTGTTGCGCCTGTTGAAATCCTTGAGACCGAAGTTGAGCACCTGTCCGGGCCTGCTGGTCCATGACGTTACGGGCAAGTTCCTGTTGTGCAATACCTTGTCGAGCACCACCAAAAGCACCAGCACCGACAGCATTTGCTCCAATACTCTGTTGTGCAATAGCTCCTTGACGACCGATATCTGCCTGTGCTCTTTGCACCACATCTTCAAGATATGGGTCCATAAAGGCAGAGGCAGATCGGGGATCGTAAGCGCCTATTGACGCACCAATTAAAGGAGCACCGGACATGGTCGCACCGATACCCTGTCCAATGGCTTGAGCTCCAGCACCAAGAGTGGCTTCACCTGCCTGCATCATCGGAATGTAAGACCCAACACCTGAGTAGCCTAGGTTAATAGCCGCTTGTTGACCGGGGCTGAGTCCGGCAATCTGTTGACCAGGAATTGTTACAGGCGTTTCGCCAATCGTTCGAGCGGTAGCAAGCAGATCCTTTAAATAGTCCTCTTTATACTCAGGAAGCTGTGTGCTACTGGTTGTGGTTGTAGTAGCCATTACGCCATTGCCTCGTATTTCTTCATCATTTCATACATGGCCGCGGGACCTCCTGCACCCTTGACTGCCTTTTCAGTAAAGACAAATTCATTATTAGATAGTCGAGCTTCTTGTACAGGCTTTCCGTCTTGATAAATCATAGCAGGAATTGAGTCACTGGTCCCAGTTCCGGGTCCGTTTATCATGCCACCCATTGCATAACCAAGGCCTTGCATACCTTGCATATTCTGCATCTGTTGCATGTATGGAAAGAGACTGGCGATACCTAAATTCATCATGGCACTATCTTCACTGTTCCTGAGTCATTGTACAAAGCCCCTGTTTCAAGGCCTGCGGCTGATGTTGGTAGTTCAGTCAGCGTAATCTTTGTAGCACGAAGCTCACCAGGGTTACGTACCTGCTCTATGTAGAATTCTAACGCTCTCAATAGGTCTTGCATATACATTTGCGAAAACTCCTTGGGTGCGTCGGGTAATCGAGGTGGCGGTAAAATACGTTGTGCCATCAGCGTTTACCGTCTTGTCGTTGATCAATCTTGGGTGTTCCAAGCTTCCATTTAGTGCCCAAAGCACTAGAATCAACACGGAGAGCAAACGATCTGCCTCGCGACCTGACATGAAGTTGATTCGTAAATGTCTCAACTGGAGAGGTTGTTAAACGAGCGACATCTCCAGTATCTGTGTCTTGAAACCCACCACCCGGAAAATTCTTTGCTTTCAACGTAAACGTTGCCTGTGGACTGCTTAGTTCGCTGGACCCCGTAAACGTAAGGTCAGGAAGAACTCGACGAATGTATACAAATTTATCTCCGTCTCCAATATCGATAGGGGCTGATTCAATGTGTGAGTTCATTGCTGAACCATCGTCATCGTACCCAAATTCATGATCATACAGATAACCATTCGTTCCCGCGGCAACAGGAAAACTTCTGATGCCTCGATCTAACCAAGCTGTTCTCGCAAGAGTTCCGTAATACCATGTCTGTTCTGCATAGTTATAAACAACATAACTGTCGTTCTCTCCCGTACCACCCTCACTAACAGCGTTGTCCAGTGACGGATAAAACCACCAAACCTCACTAAAGGACGAGTTGATGCCTGCAATCACCTTGTCTTTTTGCGCTGAATTAAAATTATCAAATATGTGTGCTTTTACGGCGCACGGTAATTGTTGTGTCTGTCCAGCATACATGTAGAACGAATCAACACCCATCCAGAACGTCACATCTTCTGTTGCGGTAGCCGCGTTAGGTCCCATGATCGTAATGTTGTTAGACAGTTGTTGAAGACCAAACGTAAACGGAGGTCCTAAAAACCGTAACGAAGACAACGCTGTGTCTGTCCAGACAAGAATTTCCCGTTTAGTTTCAATAGCTTTTACAAACTCAGATCCAGAGCCAAGGCGCAAGTCACCCGCTGTTGTGGTTGCTGTTGCATTCCAATTGGTTATAGATTCCTGGTCTGAAAACCGTATGAGCATTGGATCTTGAATTGTACTTCCTTGCGGGTTCGTACCAAAAGCCAAGACATGACGATTTGTGTCAGACACCATGATTTGTTTTGCCACTATTGGAACCTCATTGGCTCCTGATAACGTTGTAGCCTCAACGGCTCGTGTGCTTAGATTATTTGTTCTGTCCCAGTAGTAAATACCGGCATCCCGTGGATTGATAATCAGGTCTTCACCAAAATTATCATGAGACCATGTCCTAAGCTTGGTAGTAGTGCTTAATGCAGAAGCAGAACCCCATGTTCCACGACCCCAAGTACCCGCGCCCCAACCGTTACCTCCAACCATTGAGTCAAGACCTGTGTTGATCTGATATACGGCAGTGGTTCCGTTGAAAGTAGCCGTCATGTTGGTGCTGTCAGCAGTGGCGGACTGAGATATTAATATTTGAACACCGCTACTTATTGTAGAAACAGTAGTGCCTGATGCAATGCCGGTTCCTGAAATAGTAAAACCAACTGCAATCGAAGCTGTACTGTCCATTGTCACAATTTTACTGGCCGCGTCGTTGAAGATACTTAAAGTCACGCCCGTGCCATCTGCCGTGGCAGACTGAGACAGAGTCAAAGTTGTACTGTTTGGAATAGCTGAAATAGTTGTACTTGACGGAATGCCTGCACCGGTAATAGTGTCTCCAACAGTCACAGCAGAAGAATCAGAGACTGTAACTTTTTTACTTTCCGCCACGTTAAAAAAAGTAGCAGTAATGTTTGTTCCGTCGGCTGTGGCAGACTGAGATAGGGTCAGAGTTGTACTATTATCTACTGTGGCAACGGTTGTATCTGACGGGATACCTGTACCGGTAATTCCGTCACCAGCGGTAATCAACGACGTGTCATCCATCGTTACAGTTTTGCTTGATGCAAGATTAAAAAAAGTACCGGTTACAGTCCCGTCCGCCACAGCAGATTGCGATATGGTTAAAGCTGTGCCGCTATCTACAGAGGAGACGGTTGTACCGCTGGGAATACCTGTGCCGGTGACCGTGTCTCCAGCAGTGACGGTAGATGTGTCACTGAGCGTTAATGTTTTACTTGCCGCTAAATTAAAAAATGTAGCAGTCATGTTCGTACTGTCAGCCGTTGCGGCCTGAGATATTGTAAGCGTCGTGCTGTTATCTACAGAGGAGACGGTTGTACCGCTGGGAATGCCTGTTCCACTAATTGTGTCACCCGCTGTCACCGCTGATGTGCTATCCATAGTCACAGTTTTAGCGGCGGTATCGTTAAAGAATGTAGCGGTAATGTTTGTACCGTTGAGAGTGGCATTCTGACTCATGACGATAGTAGTGCTATTCGTCACACTAGATACTGTTGTGCCACTAAGAACACCGCTAGCTGAGATCACGTCTCCAGCAGTTATTCCAGACGTGCTGTCCATAGTTAAAGTAGAACTACCAAGCGTAATATCTACCGTGCTGTTCGACGTTGTTCCGTCAGAAATATCTACCGTGCTGTCTGTAAAAGTGCCATCAGACGTTGTGACAGATAAAGTAAACGTGCCATCAGACGTGTCTACAGTGGCATCTGTTATGAAGCCGTCAGAAACATTTCCAGATAAAGTAAACGTGCCATCAGAAATATCTACCGTGCTGTCTGTAAAAGAACCGTTGCCTGTGTCAGATGAGTTTGCAGTAGCAGACGCTGTAATTTCATAAGAGTTTTCGTTAATTAATCGAACAATTTCATGTTCTTGATTTAAAACTGTCGCGGTAATGTTGCCGCCTAGTGTAGAAACACCGGAAAACGTAACAAAATCGCCCTCTACCGCGCCATGATTAGAGTGACTTACTGTAATAGTGGTTGATGCATTTGTTGCTGAAAAGGTAATGGCCCCAGGACTTATTGTAGTTCGTACAGGTGTGATATCACTTAGTTGTTGGCCTTCTTCTATGTAGTATTTTTTATGTGTCCCAACTCCCAAATACCGAGACCCATCTAAAGCCACCCAACTGTGCAGGGCTCTTGCTGTGCCTAAATAGGTTGTTGGATTTATTTTGCTCCAACCACCAATCTTTTCAGGATACCCAAAGCGAAAACGTATCTTGTCTCCATCAAGCCATCCACCCTCGTTAGAGTATGAGGTAATCTCTTTGTTGATACCGGGCTTAAACTTTAGGTTTGCTAAAGGCATTAGGCTTCTTCTACAGTCGTAAAGTTAAGAGATGCGAGTTCTCCTAATCCTGATACAGCGGTGGTGACATACGCGGTCGTTGCAACTTTTGTAGAATTGTCAGAGGAACTTTGAGTCGTTGCGACAACTCCGTCTGCTAAAGTTCCGTTAATACTTGTAGAGGTTATTGATTCAAATGTAGACGGTCCTCCAGAGGCGATTGCAAGCTCGTCTGTGAGATTTGTAACAACAGCCCCGGAGCCTGCTCCATTGGCGAATATAATTGCAGAATCTCCAGCAGTAACCGTAGCATTGCTTCCAGAACCTTGAGAAAAAATAGCGTCTTGATTTGTTGTGTTGTGAACGAAGTAAAGTTTGTGCTGATCGTTAGGGTTTATAGTTATGGTGTTGGTGCCAGACGGAGATCCTGACAGAACTAAAACTTTATGCATTCCGTCTGACAAGGTGCCGTCAGTAGTGCTCAAAGTGTGCGTGGTGCCAGATAATGAGAGCGTTACGACCCCACTTAAAACTCTATCAATGATGTCAAAGTTTAAATTAGTAGTGTCGCCCCAAGTTCCGGATTGTTCCCCGGTTCCTATCTTTTCAATTCCGTTGTTTGCGGTGTACGAACTAGGCATTTACTCCACCCTTTCTGTCCAAGTTTCATTTGTAGAAGGAGTCACATCTGTCCAAGTATCGCCTGTATGGGTGATCTCGGACCATGAATCTGAAGCTCCCGTAGATATATCAGCCCAGGTTCCCCCTGTTGGTGATATATTTGCCCAATTCTCAACCGTATCTCCCGCAGACACAAGCTCCCATAACAAAGAACCTGTAGCTGTTTTGGTAAATGTTACTACAAAATTACCACTAGACGTAAGAACTGATGAAGGCACGGCTGTTTGATCAAAAGCAAAAGATTGACTTGATTGCCCTGATAGAACAAATATACCAGCGGCTGTTTGATCAAAAGCAAAAGATTGATTAGTGACTCCTGGTTTTATTTTTACGCCAGCAGTTGTTTGATCAAAGGTCGCAGATTGTGACGATCCCGCTGTTCCTACAAATATTGCAGTGGATGTTTGATCAAAGGTCGCAGATTGTGACGAGCCTGTTTGTCTTACACGAGTTCCGGCACTGGTCTGATCAAAAGTAAAGTTCTGTGAGGCTACAGCCGATGCTAAAAGAATGCCAGCGGTCGTTTGATCAAAAGTAAAGTTCTGTGAAGAAATAGCCGTAGCAATCAGGTTTCCGTCCGTTGTTTGATCTAGAGAAGAGGACATTGAAATGGTGCCAACTAAAACACCAACACCAACAGAAACTTGTGTTGCTGTTCCAATCAAAGAGGATTCTCCGCTGGCTAACAGGTTTCCGTCCGTTGTTTGGGTAAAAGAGGCTAGTTGAGTAGAGCCTGTTTGTCGTAATCGAAGACCACTGGATGTTTGATCAAATGTTGCTGACTGACTAGAGCCTGTTTGTCGTAGTCGGAGACCGCTAGAGGTTTGCGTGAAACTAAAGGATTGACTAGTTACTCCACTAGTTACGGTGAGCCCATCACTAGTTTGATTAAACGCTGTTGATTGCGAAGAAGAACCAAGTGCTCCTCGTAACCCGGCTGTGCTTTGTGTAAACGTTACTGATTGAGAAGAAACACCAGATGCGGTGAGCCCTCCTTCTGTTGTTTGATTAAACGTTGCCGACTGAGAAGAAACACCAGATGCGACAAGTTTACTCGAGGTTGTCTTGTCAAAGGCAAAAGATAGGGAAGAAATACCTCCTAACACACCCACCCCAGCAGTAACCTTAGTCGCGGTTCCTGTCATTGATGAGGAAGAAGTGCCTATAAAAATAGCATTAGAGGACTGATCAAAAGCAAAAGATAGAGCGGCAGTGTTGAAGGCAAGAACTCCACCACTCGAGATTGCTCGTGTGCTTATAGGAGCATTGCCTAACATTTTTAGATTTCGTCAGGCCAATCGTTAATCGGCGCATTACCTGTTGGAACGCCTTTACCGTCAACAGGCACATCATACAGAGCCATAAACTTTGCATGAGTGTCGCAAGCAGTTATCGCATCCTCGATAGTTTTGCATTTATCGCGAACAGCCGTCCTGTAAGTTGCAACAGATGATGGTATAGCAGTTCCCGACTCTGCCTTGCGAGTAACATACCAATCCGTTTTCTCTAATAAACCTTTCGCAAATTCTTTTGTGTTAACAATTGCAACTGATTTGAGCCCCAGGATAACAACTTGATTGCCGTTTTCATCTTTGCGTTTATTGCCGTTTTCATCTGTTGCGTCTTCGTCGTCAATCTTTCTTTCGACCAAGTTTTTTTCTTCTGCGTCCCACCCATGATAAAACCTATTATCCCAAGGCTTCGGGTCAGCAACCTGAACTAGTCCAAAAGATTTTTTTACCTCATCCGACCACACAGCCCAGTTTGTTGGATGTTTAATACCATCAGTAGAGACCCAAGATCTCCCTTCTTTAATTGTCTTACCGTTGTGTTGCCACATGAAATTCTCCTATCTCGCGTTAGAGTACTTAAAAGGTTGATCTGCAAACGCCATATAAATATATCTTTCGTTACTATGATTCCAGTTACCTACGTTGCCCCTCACTCTGAACCCGTTAGAGAACAAATCTGGCCCGTTTGAGGTGCTGGCTTCAGCAGTGCTTTGATCTGCCCTCAAAAGTTCTAAAGCAGTGTTGTCTGGACTTCTGACGTTATCAAAAATATTCCAAGGCTCTCCGCTGTTAATACTTTTAATCATAAGCCAAGCAGGTCTGAATCCCGTGAATACAAACGTGCCAAGGTTCGTCGAAGACGCACCATTACCAAAATAATGTGAAATTTTACTAAACCCTTCTACGCTGTGAAAACAATAAGCGACGTGATTGACTCCAAAACTCCCTGAAGTAAAAGCTGATCCAAGCGTAAAAACACTGTTGGTTGGGGCCGTGTCATTGCTTATTGTAGCGTTGTCTGAATGCGCCCCGGTAGTATTAAGATTAATAAAATCAGTAAAAGGATCAGCGTCAGCAATCCCTACATGTTGAACAATCCAATTAGTAGAATTAGACCTAGCTTTGATGATAATCATTTCAGGCGCACTTGAAAGCCCATGTGCAACGGTTTTGCTACCAGTAGACTGTAAAGCAAAAGTTACTATGCTAAATCCACTTTCAGTATTTGCTGTAAGCCTTGTTGCCGGAAGCGTTCCTGCAAGTGCAGAACCTAAATTTGCGCCATCAATCTTCACACTTCCTGCCGTCGGTACTGCCCCTACTCCTGCGGAGTTATCAACAGTCGGAGCGCCACCAGCTTTCCAAGTCCATGCAACGTAATCATTTGCAGTCGTCCCTTTGTTAACTAAAGCGCGAGGATTTGATCCTGAGCTTCCTCCTGCAACCGTGAAACCGTTGGAGTCAAACGAAGACAACACACCGTTACCATTTCCTTCTGAATCAGTTCTGTTAGAACCTAAAGCTTTATTGGCTGACCCTGCTGTGGATGTACCGCGAAGCACGTCGAACCACGCATGTGAAATATCTGTGGTTCTATCTTTTATCCACACCCAATCTGGCTGAAATTCTAAACCTGTGACCGATAGCGTTCCATTGTTTGGTGTATAGACGACTGTGTCCATATACTGATCGGGCGTTTCGTCATCGTTCGGGTCAATCTCAGGATCAGCGAGATTAGCTGTATTCAGTGCTTTATACCCGCTAGGCAATGTTCCTGCGCCGTCCGTACCATTAAAAGCACTTTGGCCGAAATTAAATGTTGTTGTAGTATCCCTGCCAAAGGCTATTGGACACAGGTTGTTAAAATCCAAAAGGCCGTCCATTTCGGACGTAGATATTGTTCCTTGACTTGACGCACTTTGACCGGCAGAAGTAGCTCGGTAAAACTCTAACTCCTGATCGTCGGCGTTATAAGCCACACCAATGATATTACCGTTGGCATGGGCATCCCCGTAACTTGCAAAACCTGTGTCAACATGTTTTTGACCGTTTCCAACATACGCTACCAAATGCGCATAGTTACCCCACTCAGTTGAGTCCCTATCTTGTTGATTGCCAATCGCCGCACCGTTGCCTGTACTACTATCCGTAGCATCAATTGTTACTTCGTGATACCACTTGCCAGATGTCGGGTAATTGAAGGTTGCCGTGGTTCCACCGTGTGTACCACTGGTGTTTGTACTTTTCAACCGGCCCTCTGATAGGGTGTGGGTTACAATTCGTTGGGCTCCGAGTGTGGCATGATTATTTGTTGGGCTATCATTGACCACGTCGCTTGCTGTTAAATTAGTATTTGTAAGGTCATGGTTTTCGCCAGAAGAATCGTTTCCTATATCAGAAGAATCAGCATACGTTAGTTTAAAACCGTCATCTCCGTGTGATCCGGTGTAAGCCTTAGCAACCCAAATGTCGTTTTTAGTTTCACCAAAAGAGCTTGGTGTTAATGCTGATCCAGTGACAAGATGCGTTTCTGCTAAGTATGCATCTAAATAGAAACCGCCATCCCCAAATCTTCCTATGCGGGTCAGCCCTGATCCGGTAGATAAAGACGCTACACTAATACCTGTTTTTACAGATTCACCATTTATGTAGAGTACGCCCGTTCCAGAATTTGCAGAAAGCACTACGTGATACCAAGAACCAGGATCACGTATTAGTGGATCAGCTTCTTGATTAGATGAACCATCGTGTACATAAAATCTATCTTCCAGCGACCCACCAGAGGCCTTCCCAATTGCTAACCCAGAAGCTCCGCTTGCAAAAATATATTGATACTCTCCAGCAGAAATATCCCCACGCTTTAACCATGTCGAAAAGGTGAATGTATTAGTGGCAGTACCTGTCGTACGACTTAAAAAAGCTAAGTCACCTGAATTAAATCTCAACGACTGACCTATGGAAAGCGGATAAAATGGCGGACTACCTGCGAAAAACTGAGAGTTATCAAACATTACGCAAACGCCAACTGAGGTGCGCCAAGCAAGATACGTCCTGATGCCGCAACGATGTATGGAACGATGTCTGTCGTGCTCGCGGCTGATGATAATGTGAGACCCGCTCCTGCCGCTGTTTCATAGTCTGTACCTAACACAGATACTGTCCTGCTACCAGTACCATCTTGAATAAACACAATAAAACCAGCCTGACCCACTGCTTCTGTTGACGGATTTGCTAACGTAATTGAGTGTCCAAGCGTAATCACAAAGTTTTGGTACGTTGCAAAGTCTAGAGTTACGGTAGTTCCTGACGTTGTAAAGGTATGTGTGGCACCAACACCGCGCTTCGCTCGTAAAGTATTGTCTACGTAAACTTCACCGCCGCTGATTTCCAAACGATCATCAGTGCTTTCGTCATACAAGATAGAAACATCTGAGTTAGTTCCAAACTTTAGTGCAACGTTATCCGCAAAGATCAAAGCATCTTCAACAGTATCCGAGGGAGTTATCTCACCAAGGCCGGTTACGTTAGAACCTGATTTAATCGATTTAACTAGTCTAGCCATAATAAAACCCTACGTCGTTAAGGATATGTTATTCGTACTGCCGTCTGACTCCGTGAACGGCACTTTTAGGTCTGCTGTTAGTGCAATGGTATCCGAACTTCCATCTGCTTGAAAGAATGGGAAATTCAGGTTGCTGTTTAGTATAACAGTGCCAGTCGCATCCGGTAGCGTGATAGTTCTATCTGCCGTCGGGTCGGTGACCGTAACCGTTGTCTCATGAGCATCGGCAGTTGCTCCTTCAAAGATCAGGTTCCCAGTGAGTGTTCCGCCACTGGTTGACAGCTTACCGTCCAGTTGCGTCTGAATCGCTGAAGTCACGCCGTCTACATGATTTAATTCAGCCGTCGTGGCAGTTACCCCGTCCAGGATATTTAGCTCTGTCGCTGTCGCTGTAACACCGTCCAGAATATTGATTTCTGCTGTGGTGACAGTAGCACCATCTAGTTTATTTAGCTCTGTCGCTGTCGCTGTGATACTGAGATCAGAAAGACTTGTTGCCGCCGTAGAAGCAATTGTTACGGTGTCTGAAGTGGCGTTTGTTGTGATTGTGACATTACTGCCTGCGGCAAGTGTTAACGTATCAGTCTTACCGTCCGCCGCCACTGTGGTCTGCCCGGACACAGCAACATTAGAAAAAGCGTTTTGATTGACCTCGGCTCCAGCGTCGATACCATCTAGTTTAGTGCCGTCAGTTGCGAGGTCTCGACCATCGACTGTGCCAGATACCGTAATGTTACCTGTTACGTCAATACCACTATCACTAATACCCATTCGTTTAGTAGCACCATTGCCGGGATCAGTTGTGCCTGTGTTATTAGTCGTGCCCGTTAAAAATTCAATACCACCAGAGCTAACATTACTTATAATCTGAAGTTCATTATCGTTTAGTCGAATCGCGCCTTCAGTAATATCACCATCGGCTTTAAACCAAAGTTGAGGGATATCACCTTCTTCGTCATTATCAGTATCCGCTTCAATAATTACAGTGGCATCTCCAGAAGTTCCAGATGAAACGTGTAACAATCCATCAGGACTCGTAGTGCCCAAGCCTAGCCGTGATGTGCTTGCGTCCCAATAGAAGTCTTCGCTTGTTCCGTCATCAGCGTATACAATAAAATCACCAGAGGATTGAATTCTTGCTCTGGGTAAAGTATTAGTTCCGTTATAGGCGAAAAATCCAATGCTTCCGTGACTCGTATTATTTTGTGAGGTTAAACCAAGCGTTCCGGTATTTGCACGAACAAAGGCTTGTTGATTTGTACCATCAGTATCAGAAAGTGTAATACCTCCCAAACTATTATTGACTGTAACAGTACCATCTACAGTCAACCCATCAGCAGTCACCGTACCTGTTACGTCTACGCCACCAGACTGAGTCTTTATCTTTTCAGAGCCGTAATGGTAGAGGATTGCATCACCAGTAGAACCATCTGCTCTGAAATAATTTGCTGTACTGCCAGAACCATCGTCGCTGTTGATAACTACATCTTTATTGTCTTCTAAACTCTGAAGTACTAAGTTTCCCGTACTGTTATTTATTTGACTGTTGCTTCCATTGTGAAAAAGCTGAAGATCTTGACCATCCCCAAGTTTAATTATAACGGAATCTCCTAATGACAAATTTCCCGTCATCGTACCGCCAGCTTTAGGCAATGCCGCATCTGCAGTTGCCCCTTGCGCGGCTGTAGCGTAGTCAGAAGAATCAAAAGCTTTTACTTGCGCGAGGTTTGTAACTTCTGAATCCATCAGTGCGCCAGCGGCAGTTACATTTGTAGCGTCTGTTACGTCTGCGGATGCCTCAATACCATCTAACTTTGTGCCGTCAGTGGCTATGTCACGGCCATCAACAGTTCCCGCTATGACAATATTGTCTAGTATGTCTAAGTCGCCTTGGAAAGTGTGCTTTGCATTAGCATCGGTAAGCTGTGCTTCGTTAGATATTCCAGAGGGGAGAACTGCAAGAAGAGTATTTGACCCACTATTTACAAGTCTACCCGTAAAAAATGCGCCAGAAGTTTCGTAGTAATTATCTGGATTCGTTATTTTTAACGCAACATAACTATTAGAATCAGAGTCATACGTAACGGTTACCAATTCATAACTTGGACCGTTAGGAGAGCTACCAGCATTTGATGTAACACCATGCGCTTTTAAAGACCCAATTGGGTTGAGGCCAGTACTAGAGCCAGAACTAACAATAATATCAACTTGACAGGCATGGCGCAGACCACTTGTCCTGTCCATCGTAATTCTGCCATTAACATCATTACTGGCGGCATTACGGCACAAAAGAACGTA
>Ga0160423_10000449_pt1 | contig 33462 bp, 32 predicted proteins | sample CRUFie14St8metaG_FD_108191 | JGI IMG/M metagenome (GOLD analysis project Ga0160423, IMG submission 108191) | Marine microbial communities from the Costa Rica Dome - CRUD Field 142mm St8 metaG | ecosystem: Environmental > Aquatic > Marine > Oceanic > Photic zone | place: Costa Rica: the Eastern...
CCACAGAATGAGTGAAAGGAATGCAGCAATAAGAACAAGGCCCATAAATGCCGAGGCCGCGCGCAGTAAGTCCCTATGATTTGAAATGGATCCTTCCTGAACCGCCGCTTCATCTGAGCCGGACGCGGTCGGGCCAACATCGGCGCGGAGTGGAACGGTGCCGCCCATGACATCAAAAAATGTTGCAGCGTCCGTATAGATATTCATCAATCCACTTAACGGTGGCGATGTTGGAATGTTCGTAAACGCGCTGACAAGGTTTGACCGTGCACACTGGGCCTCGACGCTGTCTGTGCTCACTAAAACGGCAACATTCGAGTAAAAGTTAAAAAACACGTTGTTGGCGGTATCGTTCCCAAAACAATCGGCCCAAAGCCCCCGATCAGTAGGATCCCTTCCAATTGTTGTCCAACTGGCGTTTTGAAAATTGCAACCCGTTTGCGCCTCGGGAGGAAGCAATGCCTTCTGCATTTTTCCGTTCTTAGAGTCCATAGTCGTGTTTCCGGCATTGATCAGCATGCACTTGTACAAGGTTTGTGCATGCCGGAGCTGAGATTCCATTGGTGTTGTAATAAAGTCCCACACATCCTTGCCGTGTTTCGGTTCAGTAAAATTAGTCGCAGAGTAGTCGCCGACCGTATTGTTCGCCGCCTTCTTAAATGCATTTAGTAGTACGATATCTTGCGTGCCTACTCTTTGCTGGTGCTTTTTGACATCATACTGCGATGAATTGATGGCATTGAAAACGTCCATTCCGCCGGGACTTTGCATCATACTGAACGACGTCAATTCGGCAAAAACCATTTGCGCGGCCTTCCGCATTTGCTTCTTCTTATTTTTTGAGGTCTTCTTGTCATTGTAAACGTCCTGGAACTTGTCGCACGGATGCTGCCGAGCCAGGGCCTGCACATCGTCCTGCGGGCTGCATGCAAGGCCGTAGTCGCTGTGAAAGCTTTCGTCCATGTGTTTGTTCACAGATGCCTCGAACGCTCGCGTCTCGTGCTCGTTGCCGCTGAGCTTAAAGTATGCATGATCCGAGCCCGAAAGCGTGAAGTAAACGGAATTTGCGCGATCGCCAAAGCTGTAGGCAAAGAATGAAGCCGTTGCTAAGAAGGTGCCCAGTAGAATAAGACCAATTGACTTTTCAAAAACATAGGTCGCAGTCACAGCCATGTTGTTACCAAAAGTTATTGATGCGTCGTTTGCCTGCCGAAGCTAGGCGGTGCCGAGCTGCACAGCTATATACATTACACAACGCTAGCCAGGGCGGTTGCCGCGAATGTTGCAAGACTTATGCCCGCGACCGTCGGGACGGCGCATGTTGCCGGGGCCCGTTGCAGAGCCTCGGCGGCGTACAACAATGCCGAGGCCGCAATAATGGCGTGCCCTGGCCGCCGACTCATGAATCGGTATTGTTTGAAAATGACGATCGTAGACACATCAGCAGCGATTGCTAGGACGCCGGCACCGCCTACAGCTACAGACGCTATTGTCACCGCCTTAGTGCATCCGTCTGCAACAAGTCGAGCACCAGCCACTCCCGCTGTCAGTACCAAGGACCTAGCAAGCAAGGGGCTGAGCTTTCTCGCTACGACACGCGCATGGCTCTTGTTGACACCTGCACCGTCAAAATCGGGGCGACTTTCCATCAGTATAGCCGCCGACATTTTTGTGACAAACACGGCCAGCCAAAAAAGCCATGCCGCCGTCGCCACCGGGCCTAACATTTGACAAGTACAAGTACAATCTAAACGGAAATTAAATACTGCTAAGATATATAATTTCCTTATCTTTACATTCATAAGATTCCTTTGCCATGTCGAGTGCCTGCATGTTCACCGCGCTTGAAGAAGCCGGCGCATTTGGACCAGCAAGCTTGTTAAAGACGTTGGTGAGCACGGATGAACGCGCCGATTGGAACGCTATGTTTTGTCCGCCGGTTTTGGCGAGTGACGAGTTGAGGACGCGATTGGGGCCAACACTTGGCGCGGGCAGTTTTATGACTGCTTACAAAGATCTTTTGAATCCTGTGCACCGACCAAAGAGGTTAAAAACAGTACGTACAACGTCCAGCAAAATGGACAGCCGTGTCATTGGTCACGCGCATGAATCATTTACCGCCAACACGTGCGAAAACGACGACGATGAAAGCTGGAATTTGGAACACATGGTCACATCAATCAGGGCCGGCATTTTGTTTCGAAAAGGTAATTCCGGCTATGCATGCCCGTATGTTGTGGCCGTAGAACAGTTTTCATTTGTTGTGCACGAGGATGGAAGTGCCAGCTTTCTGCTGATGATGCGGCAGTTTGATTCGTCACTTCGCCGCTCGCCACTGCTGCCGAACGCCGGGCGCAACTACCGGCTAGCATCAAAAATGTGCTACTCCTTGGTAAGAAGCATTTTGGCTGTGCGAAATGAGGGAATGTTTCAGAATGACGGCGGGCCATCCAATGTTGGCGTCACCATTGAAGACGATCCCGACGCTGTCTGCGAACTTCCCGAAAACCGGTACAACATTAATGTTCAAGTGTGCGATTTTGGAAGTGCAAAACGTATTGGTTCGCGTTCGCTGCCGTCAAGCTACAAAAATCCGTGCTACATGTCGCCGGAAGAGTTGGACGCATCACGCCGATGCCGAAACTACGTGGTTGACGACGCAGCTATTTCGTGGTCAGCTGGGTATTTGCTGTTGTACATTCTTCGAGGCGGTCGATCAATCTTTAGCGAAAGACCGCCGGCCCTCCCAACTGGAACGAAGCAAGGAAAAATTGATGTGGCATGGCGTGAACGGGTGGCCCTTGAGCATGCAAAATTTATGAAAACTTATTCGACGAAGCGAAAGGCAGCCGAGCTAAACGAGAAGGGCGGCAATGCGTGGACCCTTGCGGCATACATGCTTATGCACCCAAATCCACAAAAGCGGTACAAGCTCGATGAGGTCTGGGCAATGATCCATCCGTCATTGACAACATCACATTCGCCAAGCGTAGCATTACTGCTAAGCAACATACCGCAAAAGGCCGAGGAAAAATCCGATTCTGATATTTAAATTTTTTTTTTTTGGTGCGCGCATGATAACCCTGGGCTCTTATGAAATATTACGTAGGATTTGCGTGCGTTGCCCTGATGCAGACATTTTTGCCGTGGGCTACGCAGGGAATTGCAGCAAATGCTCAAATTTCATGCGAGCTCGGCATCTGGATTTGGGTTTTGATGGGTGGGCTTATGGGCTGGCTGGCTGAATATTCTCTTCCAATCGTGCCACAACCATTGGTCGTTACGGACAATAATATAGTGACCATCGGCGCGTTGGCGGCCGCTGCAAGTTACTCATTGCCGCCCACAACAGCCGCTACACCTGCCCTGGCCGCATTTTTTGGACTAGCGGCCGCGACCCTTGCAACGGCCCGCACCGCCACGATTGCGGCTTCGGCGCGACGGCAGGACAGCAGCGCTGCATGGAGCGTGGCTGCAATCAATTCATAGGCATTTTAATCGCGGCGAATCTTGTCGCCAAAGTAAAAATATAATGTGTTGAACATGCCTGCGCCGGCCTGCCCCAATGTTATCATCACAATTAAAAGTGCTGAGTGGTGAATCCAAGATGGCATAGATTTCCATCGCCGCGGCAATTCATCGTAACTGCTTTTATCGCCGTAGCACCGCAGCATAGATTCGTCCGATTGACGGCATACTGTATTAGCCGGGTCTAGGTATGACCCGTCTTTCGTGTACGCCGGACAAAACCCCTTTGTGTACTCGCGAATGTGCGTCTCGTGCCGGTAACAGTGCCACGCCAACGCATACTCTTTGTAGTACACAACGTAGAATATCACAACGGCACCGGCGCCTAGCTTAATAATTAGTTGTACGGCCCATTGAACGGTCCGGCGCGTGTTTCTCGGCTGGCCCGGTCCAAGGCTTAACAACACCCCAAAATTTAAAAATGCTGACATTGGCAAAAAGTGCAACAACGGGTATAGTACCCACGGTGCAGCCCATTTGGCGTTGCGCCATTCCGTAGGATCGGTCACCACGGCGCGTTGTATTCGTTGCCGGGTCATCACAAAAATCCCGACCGCCACAGCTAATAAAATCAAACTTATTCGTTCGAGCTTCGGGTAAGTCCGGGGCCGGTGCGCCGCTACACAGTATATTAGAAGAACGACGCCCGTCAATAACAGCAGTACTCGAATCAGCGTCACAACCCATAGCGGAATCTCAAATTTTGACCCAAGCTTAATTAGGTCTAAATTTAGCCGTCGACACAGCAACACCTCAAAGAGACCGGTCAGTACATTAAGATCGTTGAAAAGCAGTGCATCAGCGACCATGGCTCGACGAATTTCCGGCGCCGCATCACGCGACATGCCGTCGGCAAAAACCGCTACGGTGGCTCCCTGGGTAGTTATGCCATCAGGGGAAATAATGTACGCCAGCATGAATCCAACCGGCGGCCCAAATCATGCATCGTCAACACCGTCCGACCTCAATCGCGTGCTCCGGTGGCTCGATTTTGCTCACCGTCAACTTCTTGCTGTCGAGGCTGCAACAGCCGGCGGTCAGGCACAGCAATTGATTCCGCCGGTGCTGGTAACGCCGCCCCAAGTCACACCGTTGCGCCTTAATTACACTATACCGGTAATGCGCATCACAAACAAGCAAGAAAGCAAACAAACTATTCCCCGAATTAGATTTAAACGCACGCCAACACTTCTCGGTTTGCTCGTATCCTACTTTCGTGGCGTCGCACCGTCAGTGGGCTCGGGTCTGTATTCTCGGCTAAATCCTCTTGCCGACAAATTTGACGAGGGCGCTGTAAAGACGATCTCAACCTTGATGAGGGGCACTGCGAGTGCCTCGGTTGCCACGGTTGACCTTGTAAAGGAAATCATCAAGCTTGTACCAAACGTGACGCCATTAACCATGATTGTTATTTTGCAACTTTGCGGCTACAATTCGGCAGAACTTTTTGGAGAACACGTTCTGCCAATGATCACAGCAACAATCAACGAAATTGCTCCGCTGCTGAAAGAACTTCTCACAGAACTTTTGGTACCAAAGCATTATCAATAATAATAATTTCTTCGGTTTTTACTTTTTTTGAGCTTCAGCTGCGGCTTTTGGATCGTCGTGGACGTTTGGAACCCCCGGCTCTGATCCTGGCGGCGGACCAGTGGGCGCATTCATTGTTTTTTGCGACACTTTGCCGCTGGGTGTAACTAGTTTTCTCAGTCGTGCGTGATCCGACAAATTGACGTCTGCAAGCGCTTCGCGATCAATATACTTTTCCGGAACGCTGTACGCGGACGCGAGCACCATAGCAGCAAAGTCGGGTTTTAAGATTGGCGCAATCTTGTCCACGTCCGGCTTGTCCAAAAACGGGCGAAATGTCACAAAAAAATCCCCGTGCGGTTTTGTGCACGCGTCGTTCAGAGCTCTGGCAATTTGACTTCGAAGGAGCGTGCAGTGGTGCTTGAAAATGTCCACGGCCGATTCCGTCAACCGGTTTGATGCTGCGTGCCGTTCCGTGTTTACATTTTTGCCTCGATACTGCGGCGGCACTTCGTATGCATTCATGATTGCAGTGTACAGATCGCTTTTCTCGTTCTTTCCGTCGGTTAAAGAATTCAACATGTGAAGTTGTGCGAATTCGCGGCCGTCAGTGACCATAATCTCTTTTGCGCTGATATCGTTCGGATCAGCCTCATCGCCGGGACCGTCACCCTTGCCGCCGCGCATTCCCACTGGTGCGCCTACGTTGCCGCTGAGCCGTTCCCGTTCGTGCATCGTAATGTCAGCAAGCTGTCGAATTGTATCAGCCCTCCGCGCAACCAGATCATTAAAGTCAGTGTCGATGCTGCCACGGTACCCAGCAACGTCGCCGGCATTGGCGGTGCGAAACCACGGCCGCGCTGATCCGTGCTGGTTCCGCAGATCTTTTGAAATGGTAGTGTAAATGACCGGACGCGAGTTTGCACGGTCCCGCATGTCAAAATTAAGTTCCAAGGCGTCGTACCGCTGCGTGTCTCGCAATGATCGCAAGGCACCGGACCGACATCCTACAGACGACGGCGCCGACACAATGACCAAATGCAAATTGCTGATCTTGCCTTTGCCCCATCCCATTGTAATCGCTTCACTGCCCGGATGCACTACCCATTGCGGGGCCGACGGCGTGCACGTCACCTCAATAAGCTCGGGGGGCACCACGTACGCCGCATCAGCTTTGGGCGACGCCACCCATACAAACCACCCCGCTATCAAAAAACTTTCAACTGCATCATAAACAAAGCGGCGGCACCACGATGGAATGTTGGGGCTTCGCTTCGCCACGTCCAGTGCCGGCCATTCGTAGTCTTCGGGCCCAGACCCGGTCCGGCGCGCCCAAGCAAGCGGGTGACGCAGAATCTCGCTCAAATACGACCCAAACGCCTGCTGATGCACTGAATGCGAACGAAACATGTCCGCGGCTTCATCAAGCTCGGCCTTACCACCAACAATGCACTGATGGTTTTGGCCGGCGCCCGGCCGTTTCCGTTTTTGACCGCGCCTGCCGCCAGTGAATCCAGTAATTTGCGCTGTGACAGCGGCTTGAAGGCTCTCGGCATCGACGCCAGTGGTGGCTGCAATGCTTTCGGCCATGGTACACCCGGTGATGATTCAGCCGCCTTATAAGGTCGCAACGCCCAGCAGCGCCGGGCACTATTTGGGTGGGTACTCCACAGTACGTACAGCATGTCAGCGTTAGGTGATGTGTTTCACCGTTTTGTTCGCTTCATGACAAAAAAGCCACTACTAAGTCTGGACGAAAAATTGAACATTTTAAATGAACGCGCAAAAATTATTGTTACGGGATCGGATGACGACACCTTTAGATTTGATTTCGAAAAAGGACGACTTCCGATTAAACAGTACAATTTGTTTTACAACGCTGCACTCTCGCGTGCTCAGTATGCAAACGCGCCGCTCAGTAAACTCATTCAAAACATTCCAAAAGCTGATCAGCCACGATTGCTTTTTATGCTGCGGACATGCCGCGAGATGACGACTGATACATCAAAAACAACAGTAGGCAAAGCAGCAAAGCCTCAGATCTTTGTGTTTCCAGCCATATTCCGTGCGGGGTACAATGACGATTTTAATTCCACGAATACCACTGTCAAACAGCGCGAAATGTTTAGTATGTACTGCGCCAGTGTCCTCTTACATATGAATAAGCAGCCAAGTAATTCCCAACTTAGAGATGAATTGGCCCGCAAACTTGGCGAAAAAAGGCCCAACCCATTTATAGACGCTGGCCAAAGAAATAATTTCAAAATACCCAACTCACAATTACAAGTAAATAGGATTTTCGCATTTTTAAAAGAGGCAGCTGGTACTTATAAAACTCCAAACCCGGTAACTGGTGTCGAAGAAAGCGTGGAGATTAAGGTTCCTCAAGGTGGACCGGCCGCCAAAAAAAAGGCAATTGACCCCTATTTTGAATCATTTTACAATCGAACTGGTGCAGACCCCAAGGTTTATGAAACGTTTCCAAAATTTGGCTCTTTATTCTATATGCATGATTTGTATTAGATTTCTACAATTGAAAAAGTCATGTTTCCGTACGCATTGGTGATTGCCGGCAAACCCGAGGAGCTGCGAACTATTCGCCACGGATCGTTAGTGTGCGCAAGACCGTCCCGGCAAGCGTTCTTTCGTGGAAGCCCAGCACCGGAATTCATGTTGAACCCTTCGGATAGCGACGACATTGCCACCACTCTTCTGGGCGTCGCTTTGAGTCCGGTCACGTTTGCCGGCCAAAATTCGGGCATGATGCTGGCCGTGGTATCGATGGTCGTATCAGGCCCCGCTCCAATAAATTTTAATGCCCTTGAGTTTTTAGACACTGAGAAACCGGGATGGCAAATGTGGCAGCAGCGCAGGCTCCTTGTACTGCCGGCCGAACACCAAATTGTAATAAAATAGCTTACTCCCAATAGATTGCGCCGAGCATCTCCGAGTCATCATTGTTGCGCATGGCTGCCGCTGCCATAGTATTCCGACGCGACGCGGTTTCGTCAGCTTGACGCGATGATTTTTTTGAGCAAACGCAGTACACAATCATAGCCAGCACCGCCACCCCGATCGCGACTGATGCAAAAATTATGGTCAGCATGTTCTCCCTGGTAGCCCGCTTGGTCAAAGTTTTGTCTTTGTTAGCAGTCTTATCGCTGACCTTCGGATCGGGCACGAGTTGCGGAAGGCTTTTGCGGGCGGCGACCACGCCGGTAATCAGACCCTTTGAGGTTTCTTTTTGTATGCTTCCAACATTGGTGAGAACGACCAAGAACGCAACGAGGACAAGCGTATGCCGTGGCATGGTAACATCATTTAATCTCGGCAAAAGTAAATACTTTGGCGCGCCCTACAAGGCAACGGAAAATTACTCCCGCTGTTCCAGTGCATCAACGATACATTGCGTCATAATAAAAAGCGTTTGTTCCAAGGCGCCGCGCTTCAACGGCTCCGGATCGGACGGCCGACGTCGCCATCCTTGATTGTTCCGTAAAAGTTCTAAATTGCGGGGCACCGGTCGGCTTGATGCAACGGCCCGAAATCCTTCACGCTTTGCTTTGACGTCGACCGATTCGCATTTTACATCCATATTAAGAACTACCGATGCACCGCCGCCGAAAGCGGCTGATGTCAAAATAGCAGAACCGCCAGTGTCGCTTTTTACTACATGTTTTACGTTGTGCGTTGGTCTCGCCATCTCTGCCGCCATGAAAAGACACACACTGAAACAACGTGACATTGGTGTTGACAACGGCAAAGTATTCTCCAATCCGTCGGAATTTGCCGTGACTGCGCTGACGAATGGTTTAGCCCACATGAGCGCGGACTGCGTCCAAATTCGGCTAAGAATGACTCCCAGTGCCGCGGATCCAGGATCGCCTGGTGGCACGCTGATGGTAAACTTTGGAATAAATGATGACAGATCGGTGCTAGCGTCCGACCTTGCCACAATTATGCTCTCAACTACTACTGTGGCATTTGATTGCGGTTGAGCCGGCGTTTGCCATGCAGACGTTAAACACGACAACAGCCCTCCCGACGAACCAGATAGCCTAGGACTTCTGCGAGACACGCGGATGCTACGTTGTTGACTGAGTGAGCCGCTCGGCAGCAGTGCTGTATACATGATTGTGGAGTCGCTTCGCAGTGATGCCGGTGCGCCCGCAATGACCGCACCAAACAGTTCCCATTCGCGGAGCATCTTTTTTTCGTTTTCACTACCAGCAAGTGATTTATACGCTTGTGGGAAAGTCTTACAGGGCATACATTAAAAATAAGGTTTAAACGCTGTGCTGGGCAAAAGGCCCGCATAAGCTGCCATCAAGAGCGCACCAACCGCCGCGCATACGCTACAACTTTTGATGCTGAAAATCATAGACGTTTTGTACAATGCGGCTTCTTTTGATTTTTGATACGCCTTGCATTCGCGCAATATATCGTTTTACAAAGAGTGCAACCTTGTAAATATGCAATCTGGATCAAAACTGCTCGGCAAGCCACGAGCCGGAAAAAGCAAATTGCCCAAATTCAAAAAGAAAAATGGCAAGGGAAATCGGCTTGTCAAAACCAAGGCGAAGAAAGTATGCGATTGCGGTTGTCATTGACTTTATTTAGGACGAGACTAAATTCAGCTGTGATGACACAATTATGCACGATGCATGCTATTCTCGCGTCATGTCGTCGTACGGCAAATGGTCAGCTCGCGCGGCTCAAGCCGTAGCAAAATGTCGAAAAAAATCGGGACATGTTCGAAAGTCTAAAGCCGGGGCCAATTTAAAGCGGTGGGCAAAGGAAAAGTGGAAAGATGTCAAAACTGGCAAACCGTGCGGCCATCCAGGCCCTGGCAAAGAATATTGCCGACCAAGCCACCGAGTGAGCAAAGCCACGCCGGCCATGCACCTTTCAAAAAAACAAAAGGTTGCCAATATTCGGGCAAAATCAGCCGGCAAACGAGCGGCCCCAATCCATCGTTCCAAATAAAATGTGAACAGACCTTGCATTTTTGTGGTTGTACTTTAAGCCGATGACGGCACGCAGGGGTTTCCGGCTAAACACCGTTGGCACCGTCGAGCATCGTGTCCAGCCAGCTCTTTGGGTTTGAACGAGCGCCGTTTTGAATGAGACCGCCAACACCATTCTGGAAACGCATCCATTTCGCAATGTCGACAGGCTTGCCATGATTCCACAAACCCGTTGCCGGACATCCAACAGTTGCCGCACTCGATACACTCAAAGTATGCGAGTCGTTTTTTTCCATCTACAAAGGGGATCCATTCACCGTCGTCAAATGATGAGCCGTCAGGAGCAATTTCGGGCTCTGGCACGTCGAGACACCCTTTATCATCTAAATGTTGAAGAAGAGCTCGGCGGGACTTGAATGATCGGGCGCACGCACAGACCCAGCGCTTCGAGGGCATTTTTGCTTTGCCACGTAAGTCCCCTTTAATGGATGGAATATACGTTGTCAACGGCCCAAACGCTGAAAATGTCGTCGTCGTCAGTGCCGTCGTCGTAGGCTTCCGAAAGCTCTCGTTGCGGGGCTGCTAGCACCTCGCCGCTGCCGCTGTCTTCGCTTTCAGTGATACCTGAGAAGACTTGCTCGTTTTTTGCTGCAATATTTGCATTCTCACTTGTATTAAATATTACGTCTGTCTTGTTTGAAACCGGAACAGAAGCGCTCAAACATGTTAGCAGCAGCAGCAGCAACAACCGGAGGGCTCGCATTGGAAAGCAGCAAGATCCCCGGTCCGGGAACCGATATAGACCCCGTGCGGCCGTACGAATCGAGCCGGACGTAAGGCAAACCCTAAGACCCGCAGTACAGGGAATCAAAGAAGGGCACAGAGACTTTATGACCACCTTTCAATTATTCTTGGATACGTTTAAATAAAAAAAAGATTGTGCTTCTATTTCCGAAATCCAGTGCCATAGATTCAAACGGTCTCATGGCGGCGGCAACACCCGATGTGCATGGCCTAGATTGCGCATTAGGGCTGACGCCGGTGTGCAAAGCACCGGAAACGTGTTCATTTCACCGATGGTTAGCGCGAGGTCCCGAATGGCATTTACTAGGCACCGCCGAGATACCGGAAGCGCGTCGGCTTACACGAATTTTTCCGCCGTCAAAACTAAAGCAGCAAGCGGGCAGTGCGGGGTTTCGCCGGACCGGATTGCTGTCGCCGGGCATTGTTGCGAGTGGGCCGGAAAAAGCCGTGCCTTTAACTGCAAGCTCCAAGCACGAAATTGTTGGAGGCGCGGCAGTGGAACGGTTCATGCGTTTGATCGAACATTTACACACAGCACCGTGGGCTAATAAGCGATTCACTACGAATGATCATATTTTGTCGCGGCTCATAGCGTCGCATCTTCATTTGATAGCCCCGAAAGGCAACCGAAGCGAGCTTATGCACATTGTCAATCCGCGAGCAACGCTGGCCAATGCGCAGAACCTGGTGTGGGTTACAAACCGGCAGCAGGGCAAAACAACCACTCTCAGCAAATTTTTGGCGGCCATGGCCATTGCGTCGCCAGTGGGTGGGCTTTTATTCACGGTGTACTCCACTTCACTCGATCGGGCGCAAGAACTGACAAAGGCCGCACGAGAATACGTGTATTGGATTATGACGGAGGAAGGTGCTTGCGAAGACTTTAAAAACGTAACGCTGGCGCGGAATAATGAGCGGCTTTTTGTTGTCAGCAATGGCGTGGCCGAAAACACAATCGTGGCTCGACCAAAAAACCCAGACAGCTGCCGAGGTGATGCACCGCATGCCTGCATTTTTGATGAAGCCGCATTCGTGTCCCGCGACTTTTGGTGGAAGTTTGCATACCCGCTCTTTCAAGTGGGCAACCGGGCCTGCACCTGCGCAACAACACCACCACCGCTCACGGGATTTTTTGCAGCCTTTATCGACCAAATCAAACGTCGAAACGAAGCGGGCGATGAATTTTTTAAGCTTATCAATCACAGCTTGGCGTGCCTGCCGTGTTTAGAAGAAGGGGAAGCCGAACGGTGCTGCCACAATTTACATTTAATTCCACCGTGGAAATCATTGGTGCGATTCAACGCCATGAAACGGCTTGTGCCGGCAGGTCGTCAAGATGATTTTGCAGCAGAAGTGTTCGGCGTTCTTGACAGAGGCCGCGGTTTCTACATCAAACGCGAACTTATCGACGCAGCGATTACACGGCCCAGAGTGACCGCAGCAGCCATTGGACCCGTTCGCCGGGTTTGGATCAGCATTGATCCCGCGTCCCACGCCGTCAGCGACTTGGCTATGGTTGCCTTTGTTGTTGCCGACGGCGGCATGCATATTGTTGTAGGAATGGCGGCGGTAAATGTTGGTAAATGCCAGACTACCGAGGTGCAGCAGATAATTAGCCAGTTTCTCGAACGTGTTCGCCAGCATCCTGCTATTCCGCACGACGCCGAATTAGTGCCGATTGTGGAGTGCAACAACAACGAAATTTTGGCAATGTCTATTGTTCGGGTCTTTGAAAACTTTGCACCTTTGTGGATGCCATTTACGGCGGACCGCTTTGACGCTTACATTACCGACGGCATCGGCGTATGGACAAAGGAGGAAAACAAAATGGCAGCAATACAAGCAACATTACAAATGCTCTTTGACGGGCGGCTGGCATTCGCCGAACACGTTGCGGTTGCCGATAAAACGGCGTTTATCAAATCGGGACGGTCCCGGCCAACCGATCCGGAAACCATCATCAGGCTTGCGGCCGACCAACTGGCGGCTTTGCAGGATCAAGACGACGGATCGGTGTCTGGAAAAACATTGGCCGGGGACAACGATGACTTGGCTATCGCGCTCATTATGGGCGTCTTCTGGCGCATGAGTTGCGAAGCCTCAGAAATTGAGCGCAGTTACATTTAAAAATAAACTTAAGGACGAATGATAATATATCGTATCAGCAACTCCTGTCTTGCAACCTGCACACGACCGACATGGCTGCCGCACCTGTTCCTACTCCCACGGACGACGCCATTGCAAAAACAAATGCTTTAGTGGCTGATCTGCAAGAAACGTACGCGGACGTTGATGGAGTGCCAGAATTTTTGGCAGAGTTTCGGACAATTTTGTCTTCTCTTTTGTCTTCTCTCGTCCCACGCGATACAGAGTACGCGGACGTTGATGGAGTGCCAGAATTTTTGGCAGAGTTTCGGACAATTTTGTCTTCTCTTTTGTCTTCTCTCGTCCCACGCGATACAGAGGCATTAGTGCCAGATCTTCCTATCGACGTTCAACCGATAATTTTTAAGGCTATGTCCAATTCCAAACTGCGGAAAATGCGCGAAGTAAATCGGGGAAGCCGGGTGCTGGCTGAGACGGAGCTTAGGCGGCGGCTGGAAAAAGCTCGTGCTCAATATGAAGCTCGCATTGGCGAACCACCATCAAAATGGATGTCATTAGATGAATTAGAAGCAGCAAACAAGATGCAAATTGTAAATGCATTAGATAGCAGACTGGTTCCCCGGATTGAAAATACGGATTTTGATATGACCACTAAAACATGGCTACCCGTACCTCCTAAAAAGCAAGTATTACTTCAAATACCATTAATTGAAGAAGGCGAAAATGCTTACAAAGTGCCCGTTGCCGCATTTTATCAAATGTACAATACTCATCCAAAACTGACAATTGGGCACGTACATTTCCCAAACGGTCTCAAATCAATTGATGATGGGGCATTTGACGACGCTCATCAGCTGTGGACCTTTTCGCTTTACCTGCCAGACTCGATACAATACATCGGCAGGCAAGCATTTTCGTTTATTGGGGCGTGCCGGGGCCAGAAAAGGTTGCACTTACCGTCAAACTTGAAATTATTGGTTGAAGGTGCATTTTCGGGTGCCGAAATAGAAGGCATAGTTTTTCCGGAGAACGCATCCGAGAATTTAATACAAGTGGTTAGTGGACGCCCATTCGAATATTGCAAAAAATTGACATTTATGCGGTTCCCGGCATCAGTGTCGCTTGAATGCATTCCACAGACGGTGCGACGCATAGGAACGAAAGCCCTGCGTACAGTAGAGTGTACTGACAGATTTTGGAACAAGCATGGCGCAAAGTTTGCTAAACATTCCCCGGAACACGTTTCAATTTTAATGAAGGATCAACATGAAGATGCAGCACCGATTGATACAGCCGAGAGCGGAAATGCCGCAGCAGCAGCAGCAGCCGAGGGTGCCGCAGCACCGACAAAAGCGCTATTTGGTCAAGAGAAAGGGGCTTTCAAAACAATCGATTACTGTTTGCAAGACGGACTGGTACCTCAATGAACATAGGTATACATTATTAAAAAACAAATAATAGAAACTATATACGGGGTACATTTGCTTTCGTGTGGTTTTGAAATGTCGTCCGCACCGCGTGATTGGTGCACGGTGCAAGTCGTTTGCCCTCGTAAACAAACGCCGTATTATGACCCGCTTCACGGTGGTGTGTACCGCATCGTGCACGGCGATTTGCTCCACAGCAAGAACCTGGATATTACCGGGGACTACGTTGCTAAAGAGCTAGATGATGACAACGGGCCAGTTGAAGTCGTTGGGTCACCTTGGCGGGTGCATCTGAGTGCCATTGCAAGGCCAACGGGTGAAAGCGGCATGAATCGGTGGTTTTTCGGAAACTTCAGCATGAAGGAGTCACAAGGCCGGCATGCCGATTATTTCGTGCGATACCTGTCACAAGACGATCAGCACCCGCTGCAATTCTTTGCAACATTTCCTGAAAGCGTGGATTTGAAGGCGTCGGTAAATCCAGACAACGTATGGACCGAAGTTGTGCCGGGCACCACGGTTTCAATTAAGACCGCCAGCATTCTTGGGTAAACCATTCTTATGTGGTATGCAGCACTGGCAGCCGCGGTTGGGACCGCCATATGGGCAGTGCAATTGAGCAAGAGTACATCCGCTCTCGACGATGTGCGCTATGCACTTATTGGTGCGGGAATCATTGCGTTGTGCAGCCTTGCCGTGGTGCCTCCGTGCCGTCCACCGTCGTCGGCATCGACTGGGTTGTCGTTTGTTCTAATTGGGTATCAACTTTTAATAACATGCGCGGTCCAGCGCGGCGGCTCTTTAATGCAAGCGCTCATTAATTGCAATGTGGTTTTTGTAGCCATACATCGACATGTCTTTGTAGTCCAAGCTGACAATGTCGGAATGTTAGTAGCAGCGACCGGAGCCGCAGCTTTGTCGGCGGCTGTCTTGGCAGTGGGCCAGTTTTAGTTTATTTTGATGACTTAATCAAAATATTTTGTAAATGGATTAGACGGCGGCATGACACCAGGGGGAGCGGTAGCCACTTGCCACAATTGGGATTCCAGAGATCCGGGCGCGGCGCGCTCCAACCAATAACCGATAGCTACCAAAGGGCGCATTGAAATTCGAAGTTGATTTCCATGTACTAGTCCGAAACAGTGGTGCGGCAACATACCAAAGTCGCCAGTAACAAACGGTCGAGGATCTTTGGGCGGCGCCAGTGCCAATGCATCGTTGACGAGCAGCTTCTTGACGCCAATCATTTCGTCAACAAGGCACGCCGCAACCGCAAACGCTTCGGCCATTTGGGGCGCTGGACCATGGCCCGTACTAATTGGCTTGAGAAGCGGAGCGGGGCCGCCGTCAATAAGCGGTCGGATTGCATCATTAGCCCCCTCGCTCAGAATCCGCGACGCTGCCGGGAACGGGGTTGCACCAATCGGCGCCGCGCTCAATATCCACGACGGCAGTCGCAATCGCATCACTGCGTGTAGGTACGCATCGCCAGTCGCTTTAAACTGGCACTGATCGGCATATTTTAGCAAGGCCCTTTGCAGTGCTTTGATAACGTGCTCGTCGATAAAACTTTCATCAATCACGCTGATGACTGGCATGTCCACCCGACCGATGCCAAACCGCGCCACGGCGACTGCGGTCCTGATGCAATAAATCGTGACGTTTAAAATATCACTGCCGCAGCCAAGACGTTGATTTACCGGAGTCTCTGCATTGATCATGCTCGGTTTAACTGCATCCAAAAATGCTGCGGCATCCTCCACTGATAAAGAGGCGCCCCACGCTGCGGCGGGCACGACAGCAGAATCCGGAGTGCACCCCCCAGCTAATTCAAGCCGCCGTTGACGAACCGTGAGCAGCACGGATACGACGTCCGCAATATAGTGCTCATCTTGATACGTTGACGTGCCGATCACATGCAACAATCGGGAATCCACCGCATTTAACACATTTGATTGACCCGCGTACTTTGGAAACTTTTTTAAATTTTCTACCACGTTGCTGATCCAAATCAATTGCGCCGGCATTATTGTGTCACGCAATTTTTGACTTGCTTTAGCGCTCGCCGCCAGCGCAAATGGCTTGCTTGTGCCTGCCATCTAAAAGCTGTCTTAATGACGGCGAAGGCTTTTTGTGCACAATGTCTGGCCGCGTTCACTGGGCGTGCAGCAGATGTACCTTTGCCACAAAGGCGCCGAGACACCGTGGTGGGCACAGCACCCGGTATTGCACAAAGCACAAATGCGCTGTCGTCCCGGCCGGCTACCTATGGGCGGCAACAAAGTTTTCGGCCGACCGGGCTCTGGCTATTCCCGCGGCTGCCTTAAAAAATTATGCGGATTTCGACTTGCCCAAACTCAAGCAAGATGACGTCGTTGTGTCAGCTAAAGGACCGCGCGGATACGTTTGCAGAGTCGATTCCAAAATACTCGCCGCGCTGAAAATACCGGCAGTAGCTTCAATTACATTTACAACGAACATTGACGGACAGCTGCACGAGCGCACAAAAAATGCTGTCTTTTGGCCATCGAGTGCCGAGCAAGGCGTGGGATCGTGGTTGGCCCCGCGTAATGTTCACGACGAGACCGGAATAATGCATGACAATGTTGTTGCGGTACAAAAAGCTGATTGGTTCCCAGCACCGGCGTCAGATGACCACGTGTTCGGGGTTTCTCGATCATTGCTTAAAGCCGTAATGATGTCCTCTTGCGCTCGCAGCCGGTGGTGGTTCGTTATGCCCCATACCACACCCCCAATAAGTGTGCCCGCCGAATCACGATGCATTGAGCTGGCGCAATCCCGCGGCACAACATTAGACTTCGGCACCGCATCATACGCACCGTATGTGACATATCCGTGGGCATCCGTAACCCCCCAAAAAGAAGGCGAGCCGGTCACCTGCGCTTGGTGCCGCGCACAATTTCCAAATACGGACTATTATTATCAAGCCTGCGTGCCCGAAATCAGTTCATTACCGTTTTGCGTCAATAAATAAATCTCATTTTAATCATTTAAACATTTGTTGAACGGTCCTGATGGCAACAAACCTCTTTCTCTTAACGACGCAACTAAAGGAGTGCGACGGAAAGCGTACCGCACTAGAAAATGATTTGGAACGTCTTATGCGCTCGGAACGACTGTATTCAGCGATTGCGACTGCCCTCTTCGACGAGTTTTGCTCTACGTCTGATTCGTCGCTTTTAACCTGGCGTGCCAAACAAAATTGGTACATGATGCGGGTTCGACGGGCCCGGCAGCTGGCAAAACTATGCACGACGCGCGTGTTATCAATACGGGCCGCACTTGGCCAATTGCTTCATGAATCGCACATACTCCACACCGCTATTGCTGACGCGCTGCCGGCCGAACACGCCGCCATTATTGACATTGATATTTAATTGAGACACGACTATGGATTTGTCTCGTCATCATTAACGTCGTCGTCGTCGCCACGCAATCGTTCTGAAGAATGCTCATCCTCGGGGTTGTCCGCGTCTTGCCGCGCATATGGTCTTTTTCGACCCGCATTCGGTGCAGTACGCTTTGTCCCAGGCGCTGCTAATGGCCGACGCTGAGGCGAGCAAGATCGGCGCCGGCGCTCGTTGCCACGAGACAAAGACCGCGCGTCAAAATGAAAGATGGTGGCAGGACGCTGATACGGAGCATGCCGATGCTTCTGTCGGTAAAAATTTTCAGCCGCACGTGCAATCAATACAGCGGCTTCATTAAATGCCTCTGCGCACGCCGTCGGATGACCTCGTAAGTGCAATTGCCCAGGCCCTCGTTTGGGCGATTCTTGCTTCAATTTGCAAAGCGTCAATCCGGACCGCTTACAAATACGCGAAATTGTGTCGCCGCGAGGGCCAATAATTAGGCCCATGGCATGCTCCGGAATGTCTATCACGCAATCCGCCACACCATCAATGCGGTTATTTTCTACACTCATACTTTGCAGCACCTGACTTCATTGGTCAAAACGTGATATACAATATTTCAGCAATTTTGACGCGGCAGGCAGGCTCAATCCCAAAAAAACAAACGTATCATGGCGGCGGCTGCACCACGATCAACTACGACCGAAGCCGTTGCACAAGGCATTGCATCCTCACTCGACCGTGCTAAAGCCGCCATCCAACGACACGGTTGCACAGAAATACCAATCATTGCTGAAGCATCGCCGATGGCAAACATTGCTGACCTCACCGTACTCAGCGCACAACTCGCGCTGCAAAACAACGCAAAGGCCGCAATGATGGTCCGCCGAAGCAACAAACGTAAAGCTGACGCCGACGACGAACAAGTCGTGACTGTAGGATGGGTAGTGCTGTAATCCCGTCGTCAATCTTGTGCATTCATTTAGTAATCAAGCATAATAATCTCGTCATAGTCCCTAGGCGTCAACCTCACACCAGATGCAGCAGCAGCAGCGGTACGGGCCCGGCGCATCGGGGCATCTGTGGTTACTTCTTCTGCACCACCACCAAGGTCTGTTTCTACTTCGAGGGGTGCATCGCCACTTTCAACACCAGTACTTCCCTTAATCTTAAAAAGTCCGGGGTGGAGGCAAAAGTGGCCGCCTGGCACCTTTCGAATGTCGTCATTATGTTTGTGGTGGTACCCGGTGAGCGCCGTGGCAAACCTGTACGATTTGCAGCCCTTAACTCGGAGGATCATTGTTTCCCCGGCCTTAATGTTACGTTCGCCGTCGATGTCCAGTTTAACTTCCGTCGCATTCTCCAACGCCACCGTCACCATAGTAAATTGATCTTTCTTCATGAGAGCCGCTTCAGCCAGCACGCCAACAATGCCGGATTTGAGCAATTCAGCCCCATTGACATCTCGGGCGTCGTCGCAGTGTGCGCAGGTTAGTCGCCGTAACGATTTGCCGGCTCTATCGGCTTTTTTCTTCATGCGAGCATCTGCACCATATGCATCAGAAATGTTTACAATAGTGCCCTTTGGCAACATCATCGGCAGCTCTGCGTCGTCAATTCCAGAATAGACGGCAAACGGGTACATGACTGGAGCCACGGCTTCGCTGTGCAAATGATCGTCTGAGGCCGAAAACATGAGCTCGCCGGACACCCCGCCGGTGCCGAAGACTGCCATTCCGGTTGTACCCGACGGGCCTGGATTGAGCACAGCCGCCGGCGCCCCGGAAAAGTGCGGCCCAGATGCGCGCTCATACTGCGTGGCAACATTAGCGTCCAGACTTACGCCTGATGTGTGCGTCGAATACATTGCAGTAGCTCGTTAAAATATTTAATTATTGCTGCCACGAACTACTTAAAACAGTACCAGATATAATCGACGGCTGTCTCATGGCGCAGTCCGCGCGGCGTTCGTCCAAGAAAGGGTCTTCGCCTGCGGCACTGCGCAATTTAGAACTGGTGGGACTTGGCGTTGAGCTTGAGCTTTGGATTGACAATGCTCCGGCCACACACAGCTTTGGTAAATTGCCGTCGCGGCTAGCACAATTTGTAAAGGATACCCCACTGCCGGTGTTGCGGACCTTGGCCGGTGCCGAATACCACGACCGGGTAAAACGGCTAAAGCACCGCTCTAACAACAAGTCCTCGCAAGACCATCGGCAATCCGTTGTGGCGTCGGAGCTGGCCGACCTGAAGACCAAACTTGATGCCGCCTTACAGGATGTAGTAAGTTTAGAGGCGCACTGTGCTCAGCTGGAGGCATACGTGGCATTTGTAAAGACGAAACACATTGCGGATGAAGCCGATGCGGCGCACGACCTATTTGGGAGGGCGTGGACCACTAGTCAACTTGGACATCAATTTTTTAAAGGGCCACAACGCCGCCGTCGGCCTTCTGTAACCGTTGATGACGGCGCGCCTCGGAAGAAACGACGAGCGGCCCCTCGAAAAAATTCTTGTAAAAATTGATGATGGGCTTGCACATGTTTTTCCAAAGGCGTGGAAGGGAGATGCTTCGCGCTTTGGTCAGCCCGTTGTTCAGCTTCAGCATAGTCACGGCGCGCGTGCCCAACCACTTCAATTTATGGGGGATACCGTAGCCGGATGGCATCGTGACGCCGACATGGGATGGACCTGGGACGGGTGCGCGGTAGTCCGGGTTGGTGTTGCGAGGTACTTGGCGGAAGCGGAGGGGTACGACAGCATTGCCGCATTTCATCTCAATTCCCAAGCAGGTCCAGCGACGTTGGAGCATGTCACTATTGAGCCAAACGGCACCGTCACGTTATGGGTGGACGCCAACGACCTCGAGGACCCTCAAGAGACCATGAAAACAATTTCAGATGCTCGACATGCTGCTCTTAAACGTTTTTTTGATGACGTTCCGTCAAAGCAGTTTCGTCGTTTAATACAGGGAGACGGTTTGATGCATCGGTCTTACGTACGTCACACGGACCCCTTTTTGCAGGCCACGCCGGAACATTTTGGATTACGAACTATGCCGGAGTTGACGACGACTTCGGCCGTAAAGATGTTTCGCGATATGGTAGCCGTAGCCTGCGCAAATTGCCCGGAAGATTCCGACCCAGCGACGCACGTGGCAGTTTCTCTGGCAGCAATCGCCGGGCAATGGTCGCTGGAATCGTTCGACGATCGTGAATTGTCTTACAAGCTTGGCGAAGATTGTGACGACATGCTCATACGAGCCCGTGGAACTATGGCGGCACTAAAATTAGATAAAAATATGCGGGAGCTGCGGCATTGCTGCATCCGATTACCGACGGCACGGCAGAGACGCGTGGCTACCGCCATGCTAAAGTTTATAGCAACGCATCGCATTTTAAATTGCCAAGGTCGAGCGTGTCCACCGCACCCGCTAAATTCTCCAGGGGAAATTATTGGGCACGTTTACGGCCTTTTCATTCGCGATTGCGACCTTAAAGAATTGTTAGGACTTGAAAACGGAAAACCAGTGTACACAACAACGCGAGAACTACACCGGGGTTTGAAACCCGCCATTATGGAAGCGACAGCGGCTAGTCGGTGCTATCCACCACGTAAGGGGCACACGCCACGTACCATACCGGGCATTGAGTCCTTCCGGGACGAGGCGTATCAAAGCATTGACCAATGCATGGAGGACGATTACGTTTTGTACTTTTTTACTGTCAGCGATGACAAAACGACGCCGCCCCAATTGACCAGCGGAATTTCGCCGGCTGGATTAGTCAGACCATACAATATTACCGAGGCCGATGACGTGGACCGGCCGGCCGATGCGCAAGTGTGCTTGCTCATGCTCCGAGCGCCCAATGAGTTCCGAAAGCACACCGATTTGGTGCAGGTCTATCACGAACCGGATCCCACGGACTTGCAATTATGTTGGGATCCGTTTTACAGCCGCCACAAAGACGCAGTCACGTTGCACCAGCAGTCAAAAGACGCATCGGTGGCGGTAACAATGTCAGCACAACCTCCATCACCGCAGAAACGCTGGCGGACATCATCACGTATTGCGTGCGGTGCAAACTTTTCCGAGCTTTTGTACTAATTGACACGCTCGCGGGCTAAAGTGTCATAATTCTGAGGGTGCGGTATATCGTTACCACCGAAATGATGGTCGCACAACAAGAATCCCAGTTGTTGAGACAATGGCACGGAGCAAAAGCCTTGCAAAGCTCGAAGCGCGGATGCGCAAGAAAATGTTGGCCAAGGCCATGAAAAGAGCACAAGAATCCAATCAATCAAACGATGGTGACAAGAAGGCCAGCACTGATGCCGACGCCAAGCAAGGACGAAGAAAGCCGCGGTGGAAGTGGCGGACGGTTGCCAATCGTCAAATTCGCGAGCAAGTCCGTCGATCAGGAAAGGGCAAGCTGGCCATTCCAAAGGCGGCTATGGTGCGGCTTGTGCGCCAGTTGGCTCCGGGATATCAATTTGAAAAAGAGGCCATTAGTGCGTTGTGCGAAGTGGCAGAAGCGCACGCGGTTGATGCACTCGAAGCGGCCAATATTTTGGCGGTGGCCGAAAAAGTTCCTACCTTACAGCGCCGTCACATGCAGACAGTGGCCCTGATTACCAACAAATTGCCGACCGCAACACCATTACCGGATGCAATTGACAATGCTATGATGCGGGACCCTCGTTTTCCAATACCGGCAATGCAAACGGTTGATAATACGCCGCTTACGACAACGGCGTAAAGAAGTTTAAGCTCAAGGCCGCACCGAGGCAACTCATGTAACTTTTTCTTAAAATTATAAGATGAGACTTGTGATTTACTTTCCTTCTTTAGAACACGGGGATGGGACATTTTGCTTTAAAAGCGCCGCGGCAACATCCCCAACGGTGACGGCGTCCGTGCTTAACTCTTGCGGAACCTTATGCTTTAGATGGCAGGTGACGCATCCGCCTGGTTTCCCTGCGTACGGGCATTTTATGATTGCTTCCTGATTTGTCAACGTTTTGGCTGCAATGACGGAGCATTTGGCCAGTGGCCCAGCACGTCGAACCGACTTGTAGCCTTGATCAATTGCCCTCAACCGTTCGCGCGAGTTAAGCGTCGTAATTGCTCCAAGTGCGTTTACCGGGAAAACATCCTTGGTAGCTCCGAGCCCGCACTTTTCAGCAACATTTGCCGTCAGCACCAGCCAATGGAATCGTCGAGTGTGCACAAACTCGGCGGCGTCCGGACTAGTGCCATCTACCAATTGACGCATGCACGGTGGCAACACCGGATTGACACCTTTCAGATTGAGATTCAAAACTGCTGACACGGCTTTTGTGCGCGCGGCTGCAACAACATTCCACACAGCTTTGGTGGTGGCGTCAAATTCCTGAGCTCTGTCGCACACGTCGTGGCCAAGAAACTTTGCAACATCTTTTTCGGTGCGCCAATCGTCCACAGTTTTAGTAATGTCGCGGACGAGGCGTTGAAGTCGTAGTACTGCCCAATCTACCAAACATTTTTGGCTCAATAAACTGACCTTTATCCAAAACGCGCCGCCGGTTATAATTACCGCACTCGACCGTTTACCCGCAGTCGCGCCCACCACCGAGTTCAACAATTTAGTTCGTAGTCCGGGCGGCGTCTGAATCCATTGCCGCGTCCGGCTGTGCTTGTCGAGTTCACCAGTAGTGGCATCAATGTGACCGGCGTTGACAATGCGGCCGAGCTCAGGCAAACCGGTAGCTGTCGCGATTTGATCCCCGACACTCACACCTTTGTTTTTGAAGTTTATGGCAGTTTTGGCCGCAGTTTGAAGGCTCACTTTGCTTGTTTCACTTACCGCTTTCCGCAGCACAGCCCACTGAACCGCTAAGGTGATTAAATTGTCGCTGGCACCGCCGACGTCACGAATATGTTCAGCATCCGCCCGCGCTTTTGTGTACATCGCTTTTGCACGTCGCAGGGACACAGCCGCTGAATCAATCCCCCGGCTTGGACGATCATTAAGAACCACGACATACCGATCCGGCCGGACCTCGTGCAGCCCTTCCGGCCACATTTTTGTCGGCGTCGTGCGGTGCATCCACACTCCATAGTAGACCCGAGGCAATCGTCGGCTCATTTTGAAAATATGTTGTGTATTGCATATAGCAGCAATTACATTTATAAGTCATACGCAAAGCCAAACTCATGTTATGTTGGCCAGTATCAGCAATTCAAGCCTACGTCCGGCGCCTCGCCTGCACATTCGGCGGGTTTTTTGTCGCCTCATTGTTCTCAATCTACTTTGGCGTCAAGGGATTGGCCGCCAGTTTGTCAGGAAGTGCCGCGCTTCCCCTTTTTATGAACTATTACGGCGTATCTATTGAGCGTTTCCAGGCGTACAGCATTGCAGTCATGACGCCGTGGTCAATGAAACCGCTGTTCGGACTGGCTTCCGACTTGCTGCCTATCAGAGGCCGTTGCAAAGTCCCGTACATGCTGATGAGCGCAGCTGTTGGCACCGCGTGCATGGCCGCGCTTGTCGTGCTAATCATCCGGGGCGAGTGCAGTCCAGGAGTCGCGGCCGTCTTGTTGACCGGCGTCAGTTTTGAGGCCGCTGCCATTGATTTGCTTGCCGAGGGAAAATATGCAGAATTAATGTCGGCCAAACCGGACACCGGGTCAGATCTGGCCTCATTTGTTTGGGCTAACGTCTTTGCCGGCAGCCTTCTCGGTGCTGTCATTGCTGGGCCCATGGCCGATCGCCACTACTATGCGGGGATTTTTTTTTTAGGAATAATTCCTGCCGCGCAGGTTGGGCTGCCGCTCATTTTTGGTTGGTTTCCGGATCCGCGCGGCTTGCGAGGCTTTCAATTCCACAAATGGAATAACGCCTCCACAAAAGGACCCATAATGCTTGCAATAATGCTGGCCACAGCCTCGGCGGGCTTGACGGTCACGGCAGTTACCCAGTCAAACTACAAGGCAAAATTGGCATACTCAACTTGTGCATCGGCCGTGCTGATCGCCGCATCTCTTAAATTGTTAAGTCCCACAGTCGCTAAATGTAATGTGTACATGTTCTTAGCGTCAGCATTGTACGTTTCATCAGCCGGTGCTCTCGATTACTTTTACACGGCTTCGCCCGACTGCTTAAAAAACGGTCCAAACTTTTCCATGACGTATTACGTCACATGGTCGTCTATTGTGGCCTCAGTTGCCGCGTTGTCGGCGGTGTCAGTATTTCAATCCTGCATGCAGGAATGGCGGCTCCGGCCCTTGTTTTGGATTTCAACTGTACTACGGTGCGCAGCCGCTCTGGTTGACATTATTATTGTAAATCGATGGAACGTCGCGATCGGCATCCCCGACAAAGTGGCGTACATGCTTGGTAACAACATTGCTGGGGCGGTAGTAGCACAGTTGGATTTAATGCCCGCTGTTGTCCTCACGTCTAAACTGTGCCCTCCAGGCATGGAAGCAACAATGTACGCGCTGTTAGCAGGATTTCAAAACTTTGGTGGTGCAGTCAGCGCAGCACTTGGATCCACACTTACTGCCGCATTTGCCATTGATGCGGATCGCACTACTGAAACATGCAACTTTGAAAATCTTACACGTTTTATTGTTGTAGCCCACATCTTGCTCCCATTGTGCGTGGTCCCCCTGACGTGGAGTTTGATTCCGGACGCACGACTGATGGATCCGCTAAACATTGATCAGAGAAGGTGACGGGCGTGTATAAAGCCTTGCCACATGCACGCCTGTGCGACATTTTGAGAATGAAAGCTGTGTGCATCGCCCTCATTTTTGCGGTCTTGAACGTCGCGGCAATGCCTCGGAATTCTCCCGCCACCTATGATATTAGCGGGAGTGGGCACGAAGACTGGGATGTGGCAAGCGACGCGCCGCCGGAATTGCTGCAAGTTTCTGACGACATTGACTTGGACAGCAGCGGGTACGACAGTGCTTGGGACAAGCCAGGAAGGCCGGTTGACATCCTCGTTGATCGTGACGAGAGACACATGAACGTCATTTATCCAGACGCCATCGTCGTTCGTTGAATTCAATAGTTCTTGCGGCACCGCTCGGGCCACAGCCTTGTGCAACATCCGTAATGTTCGTCGATGTTGTGCGCGGCGATCGCAGTACTTTGAGCTCATACCGCTGCCTCGCAAAATGTCCCGGCACGGGAACAAGTTTGGATGCGTAAACTTCTCGCGAATCGGAATGCGGCCAACAACGTATGCATTTTGTTTGGTGCTAACTATCTTGCATACCATCTCCATGGTGCACGCGACGGGCGCTTGTTCGACCCACAAATTGGTCTGCCGATCATACGCCAGTGGTATGTCCACAAAAGTCGCAGCAAATCGAACACACTTTGCTACCACGCTCGCCACCATGGGAAAAGGCGTTGCCGTAGTGTGTTGAGCGAGCGTTGAATAAATAGAAATATGCAAAAATGCAACGATGTCATTTATTTTTTGACTTTACGTATGCGTGTAGCAATCGGCAATGCGCAAGCGATACTGTGGCCGGTCGAACCCCGCAGCCGTCGCGCGTGGCCAAAGAATGACGCACTAAGATCTCAATAACGTACTCCACCGTGCACACCGGCAATCCCGTAGCCGCCGCAATCTCAGGCACTAATCGCACAGCATCTTTAACGAGCGCCCCAGCTACGGCCCCGCACGCTCCTCCAAAAATGATGCTGGCCACCCACGCCGCGTCAAATACGACAGTAGACTGTCGCCGTCGAGCCATGTCAATAATTATGCGTTGAGACCTAACACATAAAGTATTTATTGCTTAAAATTGGCACGAGTGCGGGTTACTAGTGGGTGTCAATCAAGCGTGCGCAAGTGCTGACAACTCGCCAACCAGCTGAGCATCCGATTGTGGAACCATTAGCGCGGCCGTCCCTTCTTCCGTGCTGTCGCCAAGATAAGCACCAATATGAGCCTTAGTCACAGTCTCAATGTGGCTGTGCATCGCATCAGCATCAGTCATCGCCGCAGCACACTTAGCTGCAACCGTATCCTTGCCCTTCATGAGACTGTAGCACACCGTCGTAGTACAACCGGCATCCATGCTGCCACCACTAAGTGGGTAAGCCGAAATTCGAAGTCCGCCGTTTAAGCAGCTCGACGTTTCAAAGCTCTGCTTGAGCTGGTCTTTCACTTTGTCAAGCGCCGCGTCCGGCACCAACGCAAACTTCATGCCGGCGGCCGTCGTCACAACCTTGGTATCACTGCCGCAAATGGTCGGAATGCGCTCGATGTTTGTTGACAGCAGGTGCGACACATTGCATTCCGCCATATTCGATCCGGTAGCAAGGGGCACGGCGTGAAGCGTCCCAAGAGTTTCATGTTGAACAGTATTGTAATCGTTCTCCGGCGTCATCGGCATGTACGGCCACTTGAACCGCCGCAACGCCAAATTGGCCGCAGTAGCATCCGGAACCTGAGTGGACTCATTAAACCGAATAATGGTCGGCGGTTGCTGGAACCCTGCACTGGTCGGAAGTGCGATGTGGTGCGCAAGAGCTCCGGCATCAGTCTCGCCGTGCGCCAGTGACTGGAATGTAGCACGCGTCAAAGTTTCAATCGGCTTAAACGTCTTAGCGGTCGGGCACGAAGTTGAAAACGTAAGACCAACTGGGCCCTTGTGAGTGGTCGACGCGGCGTGAACCTTAATGCCTTCAACGCCAAGCAAATCAAGGGCTTCAGGCGAAACCCCGTACATGTGCGCCATCGTCTCAGCATCCGTCATGGCCGACACGACATTGGTGCTCGGCTTGGTCGCATTGAGCGCTACAATGTGCGTATGCGTATCCTCCGTCGTAAACCGGCCAATCAACGGCGACGACCCGGCCGGCGACTCGGTAGCGCCGGTCAAAAGGCAAGTAGCTTCAGGCTTGGATTTCGCCAACGACATATCTAAAAAATAAAGCGATCAATGTCTCACGCCAGATTACGTGCCGCGTACGTTCGTGCCTATATATTATACGTCGTACAACATGGCTCGCACCGCTAGAAGCAGTGCCATTCGAGCAGCTTCCCGGCCGCTGCGATCGCGAAATTTGGTGCCCCCATCAGACTGCCCAACAAATATGACCGCTGCCGCTTGAAACGCCGCAGCCGTGTTGGTAGCCAACTTGATCCGCGCCTCGCTAAAAGGCCGCAGATCAGGGTCATCGCCATATTTTGGCCGGGGCTTTTCTAAATGACCCGTTTCTGTGACCCCCGTTTTGGAAATTTGACTCATTCGGAACGACGTCGCAGCATGCCGCCGCCGCATTGATGCTTTCGACGGAGTTTGTGTGCCTTTAAAAACCCAATTCCTTATTGTGTTTAACAAACCTGATTCCGCCGGGGTCCCAAACAATAATTTGGCTTCGTCATCTCTTAATCGGGCCCGTCGGTCCTTATGAGGTTCTGAAAGTTCTGTTAAAAGTGGGCCATCTACATTTGGCTGAGCCACATCAGCAGTTTGGTCGGTGGCCAAACGTCTACCTTCAGTTTCACCTCCGGCTGATGGCGAAGGCTTGGGTCGCTGAGCCGGAGCACCACCTCCGCTTTCGCGTTCACGTACAACAAGTCGTGAACGATTTGGTCGCGGAGGCCAAGCATCACCTTCGTTTTCGAGAACACTTGGACCTTGAACCGACGTAGTGTCGCCAGGATAAACGATTACCGGGTATTCCGTATCAGATTTGTCTTTGTCTTTCAAGCGTTTGAAACGCGCAGATTCCAAAATCCCGGGCGGTAATCCTAACCCTTCTTTTGGCTGATACGAGGTTAGATCTATTGGATCTCCTAAAGTGTCGAGAATCCTTGGTGAAAAAGCATCTTCAGGATGGCGGACGGCTAATGCGGTTGACCCACCAGACGCGCCTTCGCCGGGCAACGTAGAATATAGTGCACCTCCGCCCAAAGCCAACAAGGCAAATCCGGCAACGAGAAAGTTTCTAAGAGTGTTAAAGCTTGCCCAAGGTGATTTGGGCGACTTTTCGTGCAATGTTTCCTCAACTTTTTCGGGCTCATTAAGTAATTTTTGCACGTCTAAATCTTTAAACACGTCTTTTAGCAGGTTTAGATCACTTGATTTTTCTTCTAACTGCTTTAAGAGATCTTTTTTTCGTTTGTCCTTTTTTGTTGGATCGATAGAAATTTCATATTCGACATACATAAGAACAGTAATAAAAATAACTTTTACCTTCTTGGGTACATCGCGTGCATGACTTAAAAGCGTTCCAAGTTGTTCGAGTGATGGCGGGGCTTTTTTTAAGGTTATGTCGTTCAGAAACTGGCCTAATGCGTGTGACCCTTCTTGTGCACCATGTCGACCGAGGCACGTAACCACAACATCAAACATCGTCTCAATAGCTAGATATTTGGCACTTTCGTTTTCTTCATTAATATTTTTTTTAATTATTTCACGTACCTTCTTAAGACAATCTTCGGGCGTTAACGATTCAGTGCCGACGACAACTTTAGAGGCAGCTATGTCGTCGTCATCTTCGCCACTTTCCACATCAAAAAAAATGTCATCATCCTCGTCTAATGTACCGCCCAATGCATCTATTTCCTCGCGCAGGCGTTTATTCTCGGCTCGAAGCTGTTCATTTGCAGATTCAAGCACAGCAAAGTCACTTTCGTCTTTGGCTGGCAAAGCCGCGGCGGCTCGCTCACTTGCTAATTGTATTGCACGTTTAGCGTTTTCGTCTATCAGCTTAATTTGTTCGGCGTGTTTCTGCTCGGTTTCTCGCACTGATGTTTGCAACTCTTCAATCTGCTTGCGAAGTGTCACGTTTGAGGCTTTTTGATTTCGTAAACGATTTTCTGCTTTTTTTTGCTTGTTCTCAGCAACCGCTGTGACTTCGCGGGCTAGCGCTAGGTCCATTTGTTGGTTATTATAAGCACGCTGCAAATCTTTTAGTTGTGTCTCTACGGCTTGAAGTTGTTTATCATTATTTTCCCTGCGTCGGTTTAAGTCTTCGATTGCTTTTGCGTGGTTTGCTTCGACCTGATTTTGACTCTCTGCAAATTCACGCTCAAGTTTTTCAATCCTTTGATCGTGTTGAAATTTAAGAACGGTCACAATTGCTTCGTGCCCTTTGGCGGTTTCGGCTGCCTCGGCTTCCTTTTTTTCAATCTCCCTTTCTTGTATTTTCATTAATTCCTCAACCTTATGACGATGGTCGGCTTCGGCCATAGCAATGTCATTTTTATGCTTAGTTTGTTGTCTTTCAAGTTCCGTCTGAATTTCGTTGCGTTGGTCCAAAAGTTCTGTTGAAAAATGTTTAAAATTGCTGATTTTCTTTTGTAGTGATGCAATTTCAACGGTTTTTCTCTTTGTGTCTATGGTTTGCTCGTCAATGAGCTCTTGCAATGCAGCCGATTCACCCTCTATCTTTCGTATTTTTTTATCTTTATCATTTACAAGTTCAGTTAAAATCTCCAACTCGCGTTTTCGTTCAAGAATGCTGTTTTGAGCATATAACAACAGCTCTTCCACTTCTTCGGTGCGGCTTTTAAATTCGGATAACCCTTGGCACTGCACCATTAAAATTTCGCGGGCAGTGATTGGCGGTTTGTTGTCGTCTTCTTCGGCTTGTTTGATTCGGTGCCACAGCGCATGCTTCGGCGGCACTTTTCGTCGGTACCGCGCCATGGTCCGTTGCGGATCGTACAAATCTTTCGTTGTGTTGTACTCGGTCATCAGTTCTTGAATCACGATTTGTTCCACCAACGCAAACGACGCGGAAGGCTCGACAAATCCGCGAACAGTGCATTCGGTGGCCAGCGACGTCGCATACTGACCGTGCACACGAACCACCGTCGGGTTTATCAAAATTAGCGGCGTGTCCCCGCGCATCAGCGTTCCTTTCCCACCGTTAAACAACAACGTCAACAACACACGGTACGCGTCATCCACGTCGGTGATGTCTTCGGCGTCCATATTCAGCGTCTCTACCAACTTCTTTTCCAGCATCAGCGATCCGTTGTGCGTGTTCTCTACAAGTTCGTGCGCATCAGTCTGGTCCATGTGCTTCTTCACCAGCTGCCCTGTCGTCCTGTGCGTTTTAATAGCCCGCGCAGATGCCGTGCGGACCTGACCCTCGTCGTCCGTCATGCTGTTGTGCCACCCCATAAAGTTATTCTTGATCGTCTTGTGCACAAAGTCCTCAAACTGGCTGCGCATGTGCCGTAATGGTTGCTCTGTCGACATTTCATCAAGGGCACGGATGCAAAATGCCAACGGGGTGCTGTACGACGTCGAACATTGAACGCTCCGGTCGCGGCACAATTGTTGCAAATTCTCGATACTGCCATTCCAATCAACTTTTTCCGCACACGTTCTGGAACACCCCAAGTCCACATACAATCCTTGAAGTTTAACCCCTAATGCTTCAACCCTTTCTTTAATTTTTTGATCTCGAAATTGATTGCCAGCATTAGTAAACCTATCACCGTCTTTTGAATACAACGGCGCATCCCAAATTCCAATTTCAGAATTAAAATTAGGTTTGCACAGTACTAAATCAAATTGTTCTTTCGCATTTTTTGAAACCGTCTTTTTATGTATTTCTTCTGATGGTTCTTTTTCCGGCAGGTCAATGTCTACGAGCACCAGTGCCACAGGAAGGAGTCTGGGAACGATATCGGGAGCCTCATCACCGGCAAGTTTTTTTTCATCATAAAGCGCCTGAAACGTTGAATACACCTTGAAGCATGCCGACAAACACATATCAGCCACAACGGCGGGCATTACTTGTCCATATTCTTTTACAATGCGCAACGGTGTAAAATCAATTACGTAAACATCAGTTTCGATGTCAATTTTTGGTCCAATAACCAGATTAACGTATTGTTCTGCGTAATTTTGCAGAATGGCTTGCAAAAAAACCTGAAGCGTTTGAGGATTGCCTGTGGCTGCGTCTTCCATTGCAAAATTAGCATCACGCGTCAAAGCTTTGATCACGTTTAATGGTAACCTTGCTTCAAGTGCTTCTGCACGGGTGTACAATCTCGATTTAACACTTTTGTCGGTTACCCGCGATCGTGAGAATGATACGGATGTTGCAGTTGGCGGAACAAGATCGCTTTCCGTTTCCATCCCGTCGGCCTCATCATCAATTTGGTCGTACCCGCTGTAGGCCGCATCGGTTCCGTCGCCGTACGTTGTTACCGTTGTCAAATCACGCGCGGCCAACCATGCGCTGCTATTAGGGGCAGCCGCCATTCGACGGGGTACCTAATTGCGTCGCTTTGCACGGTGACCCGGCCGCATCGTCATATAGGCCAACGATGCTACGCCACATTTTCAGCGCTTCAGAGTTCGATTTTCCGACAACGCTGACGTGCCATACCAGCCCTTCGTCAATGACTAAATCGCCCTCGCTGACGAGTTGAAACAAATCATCAAACGCGCCGTCGTATTCTTCAAAAATGCGCGAGGTCGGCGTCCCAACCAGTCCGCGCCGGCGCACGGCCATACTTAAATCGTCTTTTGAGGTGGCGTTCAAAAGTGTCTGTTGTCGGGCAAGGACGCGCGCCGTCCCCGGTTGCTCCACCACGTGCAGCCCTGCAAGGTGAAGCCGCCCCGGCGTAATTAAAGGAACAAGCCAATACTTGTTGCATTGCCGGGCATATTCGACCGGGTCCGATGCCTCGACCGCACGCGCACAAAACCGTTTTAGAAATGGCCACAGCGCGTGCTCAACCACCGGGGTGCCATTTTTAGATTTAATCACAATGGCCTGGCCTTTGCTGACCAGCTCGGTGGCCACAGCAGTCAATTCGTGAGGCGTCGCTTCAGGCCATACGGTGGCAACCAGCGAGGACAGTTGAGCCTGCGCCACCGAACCCTTCAATAATTTTCTAATGGCACGAGAGGCTCCGTACTGTAAACAAGCTCCGCAAACGGTCGCACCGCCGCATCCTAACCCGCTCCGTCGCGGGCACACCGGTACATCGTTTAACGCCGCGTTCATTTTGTCACGTCTGTGTCGACATCATCCGTTATGGGCATTATGTCTGCGCCGCGCGGGCTATATCGCGTCTATAAAATCCTTGGTCGCAATCATGTCAAAGCGACCGGCGGAAGCGCCGTTGCTGGAAAGCCCCGTTAAATATTTCATCGAAAATACTACTGGGCGAAAACAAAATCCTGTGGTGCGATCCCCATACAAATCACCGCAGGGACCATTAGATTTGGTGACTGTTAACCCTGACGCCCCTCCTTATGACTTAAATGCGTATGTGAAAAAATTTGGTTATAATGCCCCTAATAGTCCCGTCGAAGACGGTGGTGTTTTATATGAGCGTCTCAACCCATTGCCCGAACAACCAAAAGCTGGCGCAGCAGCAGCAGCACCACCACCGCGCCGGCTAGACTTTGAAAAAAAAGAAGAGGAAGGGGCATTTGATTTAGATGACACAAGCATTTACGGCCGATTGACGGATCATGAACTTTGTAGCCTAATCTTATGCGAGCGGGAACAAGAGTCTTTTTTGTTTGGAATTGATCCGAATCATCATGAAATGACCGTCTTTTTGCCGCCTAATTTTTCTAAACTGACGGATGCGCAAGCTATGTTTCATGCTATTCGTGGCCGCATGCTTACCATCGATGCATTGAAATCAGAGTGCGAAAAAGCGCAAGGACCGGTCGAGTACCCAACGTTGCTCACAAAACAATCACCAAGAACCAAAATGAATACGTACGAG
>Ga0160423_10000450_pt1 | contig 33450 bp, 52 predicted proteins | sample CRUFie14St8metaG_FD_108191 | JGI IMG/M metagenome (GOLD analysis project Ga0160423, IMG submission 108191) | Marine microbial communities from the Costa Rica Dome - CRUD Field 142mm St8 metaG | ecosystem: Environmental > Aquatic > Marine > Oceanic > Photic zone | place: Costa Rica: the Eastern...
ACTGTCTTAGCAGTGATGGTAGTTACATTTACGATATTAGGTGCCGCCATGTTAGCCTCCAAATACAATAGCCATAGCTATCGCCTTTCCTGTTGTGGCGACATCCGCGCCGTTGATTTGAATGTTGCCAAGGAAATTGCCACCCGATGATTTAGACACCGTGTCAGCAACCGTGAATGATTTGAAAGCGTAGATGACAATCTCAGAGCCAACAGCCGCTGTCGATGCAAGCACGATGCTTGTGCCATTGGTAGAGGTGTAGTCATCGTCATGGAGAATGACACCATCCTTCACCACAATCACATTGTCTGTCGTGTAAGAGAGCGTCAGCCCATTGTCGTCAGCCCCAGAGAACGTGTCCTCTGCTGAACCTGAGACTGTGTATTCATATATGACCATTGAGGCGGAGCCAGCCGCAGAGGCCGCAATCCAGTTAGCCCCGTCATAGACACGCATTTCGTTGTCGGTTGTATTAAAATATAATGCGCCTGTAACTAGCGACCCATTGTCATTGTCCGTGGCAGGGCCGTCAGTGCTTGAGTTAAATGTGCCAAAGACGCCATGCCCTGCAAATGTTGAACTAGTCCCAGAGCCAGCCGCAGTAGCAGAGTTGCTCAAACTGACAGTCGTGCCGCTTATGCCGACTACGTTTGTTCCAGCAGGAATATTTGCAGAAGTTACAAGCATACCAATAGACAAGCCTGTTGCGTTATCTACAGTAATATCAGCAGACCCATTTGTTGTTGTAATAGTTGGCGTCTTAGGAGTTGGCGCAGTAGCACCATCAGCCATAGTCCCCAGGTATCTATCATCAAAACTATCAAGAGCCGCACCCATAGCCGCGGAGATAGCTTTCGCACTATCCCTGGCTGATGCCGCGTCTGTCGCGGCTTGTGATGCACCTTGTACTGCGCTGATGTTTGTGGCTACAGTTTGAATGGCATCAGTCGCATCCGTGCCATCTTCAATGTGAGCCAGTGTCGTGATGTCTGCGCTGATGTCTGCCAGGGTATTCATATCAGCAACAATCGCCGCAGTACCAAGAGTGTTCATATCAGCAACAGCATCAGCCGTGCCAAGGCGACCAATCTCTGTGGTCTTGCCAGAGACGTTGGCCATTGCTGTTGCGCCGATATTGGCAACCGTTGTCACGTTGCTTGAAATACCAGCCACAGTCTGAATAGCGTCTGTGGCGTCAGTACCGTCTTCAATGTCAGCCAGGGTAGCAATATCGTCAGTGATAGCGGCCAGGCTGTTTACGTTAGATGTAGACGGGCCAGCTTCAGGCGCACCTGATGTAGAGTTGAAGGCCAGGTACTTGCCCTTCCTGTCATCAACTGAAGGCAGGGTCATGTCCAGGCTAGTCGGGTCAGAGATGTTACCAATCAAGGCGCGGTCAACACGCTCAGAGATTTGCTGGTCAAAGATGGTCAGGGCGTCTAGCTGTTCATTGAGAGACGCGGCGGTGAGGTCACCAGCAGTAACGAAATCTGTAGTGCGTTCAATGTCTCGCGCACCGATGATAGTAATCTTGTCAGAAGCAGTAGGGGTCGAGGAAACATTCCCGCCCGTGACCAGGGTAACTGAGCCAGTCCCGTTGGCGTTGACTGTGACTGTATAGTCTGTGGTCAGGGTCAACAGGGTTGCGTTCAGATGGACGTTGATGTCAGTCTGGTCTAGGACTTCAAAGGTAAAGCTGTACGGTCCCAGGCCGACACTACCTGTCTGCACGGTCCTCCTGGTAACAGCATTGATGTTATAGTCAGCCATTGTAATACCTCTTCGCCTGTCTCAGTTCTAACATGAAAGCCTCAAAAAATCCATCAACCTTATCCACCCGTTACGCCCAGGATGTTAGGGGCGCGGTCAGGGAGTGTCTGTCCTGGACGCCACCAGTAGTCCTGGTTGTAGTCTCTTTGACGGCCCCTCTCTAGCTGTCTAAACCGCTTGTAAGCGTCTGGGTCAACCATCAGCCTCAACTGGTCCAGGACAGCACGTTCAATAGCCAGGCGAAGATACCAGGTAGACGCACCAGGTAAGTTGCGTCCAAAGAAGTCTATGGTCTCTTTGCCAAGGTTAGTTTTCTCATCTCTCACAAACTGCGCCACATTTCCGACTGTTAGGTTGCGGAGTGAGTTAAGAAACCCAACTTTAGGACCTGATGCTGTTTCTACCAGGCCACCGCCGAAACGATTGACCCCAGCAAACATGAAGTCTCCCAGGATGCCCAGGCCACCGCCAGTCAGGATAGCCGCACCCCAGAAGGACACAGTGTCCATAGGCAGTGGGTCACGGCCCTTGGTCATCTCGCGCAACTGTATAGATAGAGCCGCCATGGCAGAGGAACTGATGAGTAGGTCGGCACCGATGGCCATCTTCCTGGTTGTCCCCTTTTGGTATATCGCGGCCATAAGGTTGTTCTGATAGAACGTGACAGGGAAGTTTTTGAACATAGCGAACGACCTGACCAGTTCACCCGCCAAGGTTCCTGCCCTAGTGTTGCTTACCAGGGTGGTTCTGGCTCGAACTGAGCCTACAGGAACAGCCAGGTTAGTCATGCCCTGGACCATCTCCAGCATCTTGAACGCCAGTTCTCTGTCAGTTTCCATCATCTCATCAGGACGCAGGAACTTGGCACCTTTGAAGTCATATTGCTCAAAGCTGGCCATCTTGCCCCACTCAGCCTCACTGATGCCGAACCTGGACAAAGTATCCTTGAACGGCTGGTTCAGTTGGGCATAGGGCTTGGCCGCGTTATCAGCGATGAAGCCCATGAACTCCATGCCAAAGGCCCAGCGTCCTGCCTGGGTAAATGGTGACAGGAGAGACAGGTTCATTGCAGTGTTAGCAATAGCCTCAGAAACCCTACCACCCATAATCTCACCAGCGTACCTGGCCTGGCCATAAGCAACCGATGACCAGTTCTCAGCAATAAGACCCATACGGATGGACTGCTGTTTCGTCATCTTGCCAGCAGTCATCATGGCAAAGGACTTTTGCATTGACGACCTAAGGACAGGCATACCAGCCATGCGCTTTGCAATCCTGGTAAAGTTCGGGTCAGTAGCAATCGCCAGGATAGAAGTCGAGCCGAGGTAAGCCGCAGTAAGCAAATTGCCCAGGCCAGCAAATGTCCTGGCTACACCTTCATTCGTTGGGATGTGAGCCTTGCCACTGATATAGTCAAACATATCATCGAACTTGTTGAAGGCCCCCTGGAGTTTAGATGAAGCCTTGTCATTGCCATTCTTCGCGTCAATCTCCTTGGCCTGTTTGGTCACCTGGGTCTTGAGAAAACGAATAGTCGAGTTGGGGTTCGGCCCCAGGATTTCTAGCATCGCTACATCCCTGGACATCCCGTCAATGTGGTTCATCATGATTGAGAACACATCGCCGCCGCCGAACTCTTCCTGGTACTTTATCCAGGCATCTGCATCCTTGAACACCAGGAAGCGATGGTCCTGCCTTCTCCTGGCAAGTGACTTGCCCTGTCCCCCGACAGAGGTCTCCTTAATCTTCGAGAAGCCTTCAGTCGCAATGGTCTCCCATACTTCTTCCAGTGCCTCTTCGAACTCGACCATGGTCATAGGCTTGCCAGTCTTGAAGCTGACCATCTTCTCCTCATCCAGGAGAGGCCTGACAAAAGACTTCCAGGTCTCAAGCCCTGCTTTCCTGATGGCCGAGTTGTCATGCACCTGGGGCATACCCCAGTCAGTACGCTTGGGGATGTCGCCCCCAGCCTTATTGAATGACAGCCTCAGAAACTCAGCGGCTCTTTGCCATGCCTGGGCAAGTTCCCTTGCCGCCGCGTCACCAGTGTTCTGCCCGAATATCTCACGGACCATCGGCTCATATTTAGCTTTCGCCTTCCTGGTAGTGCGGCCCAGGACCTGGGTCTTCCGCAACTGTGTAATGACATCGGACATCATAGAATGAGCCATGCCGCGAATGACTGCCTGGCGACCCACAACATTGGAGTAAGGGCTGAGACCCTTACCATCACGCTCCAGGAACGCAATCATAGCCTCACCCTTGTTAGGGCCTTTGTATGCTTCTAGGTTCTTCAGGCTCCGTTTTAGGGTGGCCCGTTGCAATATCATCCTGCGCTTAGTCTGGAAGGCCTCATACTCAAGAACGTCAAATGTGTCCTTCCCTGCCTTGGCATCAGCGTCAGCAGGAGACATCTTCATGTTCTTCTCATTGTTTACCTTGAACTCAGTAAACAGTTCCCTGGCTCTCTTGGCTTGCTCTTTGGTCAAGCCGCCATTGGCTGGGCCTTCTTTCTCAGCGTTTGCGATACAATCCAGGAGGCTCATACTACGCACCCTCTCAGTCTATCCAGCATCTGCTGGTCTTCGGCCAGTTTTTCTTTGGCAGACTTGCCACTCATTTCCCTGGTCACAACCTGGTCGTCAATAACCTCATCAAAGAACAGGACTTCATCGTCTGGCATATTGTCGAAGTCTGTGTCTCTGGCAACTTGCTCAACGCCATCATCCACATCTTTTGCCTGGATAGCCGTTTCCTGAGGCGCAGGGCGTGTCTGAGTGGACCCTACGGGGTCGTCTGGTAGGTTACCCCTATCCAGGTTAGCCGATGCGTCATCGGCCTTATTCATCCTCGCTATGAATTGCTCAACTGCGAGAGTATCCGCTTCATCCGCGCCTGTCCCTCTGGGCTGTCCGCGTACTGTGCTATCCTCTGGTCCGCCGCCTCGAAGTCGTAGGTCAACCCCTTCGAGGAGGTTTCTTGTGTCTTCGATGACTGGCTTGGGGTCTTCGACCCGTCCGTTGTTGTCGATGTGCGTGTAGCCATCTGCCACTCCTTCTTCTTTTAATGTTCTGTAAGTTTGCATCGGACCATCGCCGATGCTCTTGATGTATTCATGGGGGATATAGCGACCCGTGTTAGCGAACCGCATAAACATCCTGTTCCTGGCATTGGTGAAATTCACATCCATGCCGACCAGGTCAACCTCATAACCGTTCTTCTTCAGCTTCTGAATGATGCGTCTGATGCTGTCGGGTTTACCACCCACTTTGGGTATGACCATATTGACGCCATCTTCCAGGGCCTTGGCCATGACGATTTCTGCCAGGTATCCACTTTCCTCATGAACAGCAGAAGCCCCGACACCATCATTGAACTCAGGCAGTATCTTTTTTGCCTCATCTGGGTCAATGATTGCGGCACCGTATCTCCTGGCAATCGGGTTAGCTATTGTAGATTTACCCGCGGCTGGTGGCCCAAGGACAACCACAGCCCTCTTGTTAAACTGGCTAGGAGCGTCAGGGATGGGCAATCCATCGTCTAAGTACCCAAGTACCTTGGCATCGTCATAGAGCCTCTGTACGGCTGTTGTATAGCCAGTAAACGTCTCTCCAGTCTTATTGTTCGTAAACTGTCGCTCCAGGTCGTACTTGATTGACCCGTACTCAGGAGCCTTCACTGTCTCAGGAATAGAGTTCAGAGCGGCATCAGCCTTCCTGATAGCATCATTGTTCAGCAGTGTTGCCTCATCGACATTTCTGTTCAGGTCATCGACCAGCTTCAGAATATCTGCATCGGCACTTTCAGGAGGTGTAAACACATCTGGTGCATCTGGGCTATTGATTTGAGCCAGGTCGTCTAGCTGGTCAGTAATGATGTCAGCATCAGCGGCTCTGATGCCATTGCCCCTGAAGGCTTCAATCCCACGTTTCACCTGGTCGGCGGTCAGCTTAACTCCTGTGACCCCGCCTCTCAACGCCACAGGAAAAGCTGACCCCAGGATGCCGCCAGCGGCAACATTGGTAAAAAACTGTTCATAGGTGTAGTCCAGGCCCAGTGACTGATACCACTGCATCACACCAGCCTGGAGCATGGCCTCTGTCCCTGCGCCAATGACACCTTCTGTCAACATCTGACGGCCCAGGCTTGTAGTCCCTGTCCTGGCAAAAGCGGCAGGACCCATCATAAATAACTGTTCCAGGAAAGCATCGTCAGAGAAAACGCCGCCAGCAGTTCCAACGAACCCGCCAACTTTGCCCATAACTGTTTCTCTTTCCCTGGCCTCCTGCCCTGTTGTAATCGCCTCCAGGGCTTGGCTCTTGATACGCTCTTCCAGGCTCTCACGGGTCAGGTCAGCGAACTCTGGGTACAGTTCACGGTTCTCATCCAGGTGTTCGAACAACTGGTCTAGCCTGTATTCTCTCATCCTGTCGTTGTGACCAGGAGTGGCGGACATCCCAAAGTAATGACCAGGATTGATGAACTTGATGTCCTCACGCTCTTTGATTGCGTCAACCAGCGGCGCAAGTTCTTCAGTCATTAGTTCAACATAAGTGTCGATGTTTGAGCCTCTGACCTGGCTATCATAAGCCTGGCTCATGGCATCAAAAAAGCCCAGTTCCTCTCCACCGTATGCAAGGGGCGTGTCCCCTATGCCTGTGTTGTAGTATTGGTCAAAGAAGATGGTCATCCACCAGCCCTCTTCAGGTCAATCAGATAAGGCTGATTGTTGGGGCCGAACAAGGTATTGCCCTTGTAGCCCAGCTTATACAGGCCATCTCCAACAGAAATCAGATAGGACTTCTTAATTACACTGAGCGGGATGTCCTGGTCATTGCCAAACCCATAAGGAGGCTGGTCGTAAGGAACAATCTCGCCGCGGTCATTTTGAGTAACAGCCAGGGCGATGACATCATCGACAGTATTCATGTTGTCAAAGATTTCATCGACCCCGCCATCACGCTTGATATTACTTGGCAGAAGGATGTTGCGCTTGTTGTAAGTGGTGAAGCCACCGAACTCTTCATCTCCTAGGATACGCATACCAGCCGCCTCTTGAAGCGCACGTTCATAGAGCCTATGGTCAAAGGCACCGCCAGCACTACCGCCTCGGCCCAGGTAGATAAGGTCAGCGACAGCAATCAGTCTGTCAGAGGTTCTAATCATCGCCTCTGAGCCGCCAGATACACCGTCCATAATTCTGACCCTGGCTGTGCGCTGGTCAGTCATCTCACCTAAGGCACGTTCCTCAGTGCCATCCTTAATGACCTTGCCACGCATTGCGGCGTCAATGATGTCTGGGGTCGCACCCGATACCATCAGGCCACCGATATGAGCCAACTCAGGAGCGTCCTTAGAAATCTGCTTCATTACGTCCAGGGCGTTAGGACCAAACGCACCGACCACCTTCTCCAGCAATCCAGCCTGGGCTTCGATAGGAGCCTCAGACAAAGCTGTACTCAGCGCAGTCGCTTCTGACTTGGTCAGTATCTGACGAGGGATGCCATAGTGCGATGCCACTTTGTTTGCGTGTTCGACACGGCTCTGGACTGCTTCGTTGATAGCGTTAGCGTCACCGCCCAGGACAGTCTCCACGACATCAACCTTCAGGGTCACAACACCAGCACCGTTAGCCCAGGACATCGGGTCATCCTTCAGTGCTGTACGCATAGAAGTCAGACGCTTCTTCATGTCATCCAGGAGGTCGCTTTGTGCTGGAGATAGACCACCCACTTGCTGATTGATGACTGCAATCTTGTCTTCCAGGGTCATGGTGCTGTCATCAGCCACATCGTTGTAGACCTCTGACATCTTCTTCAGCATCTCAACTTCAGACCTCAATGCACCAATCATGTTCTCTGGTGCGCCTTCTGCTTCTAGCTGATTGATAGCCTCATCGACTGCACCCAGGTCTTCTTCTCTGATTTGGTCAAACCGCTGAACAACCTTCTCCAGGCTTTCAATGCTTTTGCCCACTGTCTTAGCCGCCGCACCCCACACCAGGTTCTGTTCCCTGGCGGCTGTCTCCATAGATGACAGGCGAGACTTAACGACCTTGAGCCGCAGGATGTCATCAGGGGTCGCCCCCATATCTTTGACTTCCATGAGGCGTTGCTCTTCTGCCTCTAGCTGTTCGATGTTATAGCCCTGGATGCCCTGGAAGTATTCGATGTTCCCTTCGGCAGTTGTCAGCAAGTCCTTCAGTTCAGCAATCTTCTCCTTGTCGCCACCCTGTTCTTCCAGGGCTGTGACACGGGAACGCAACTTGTCTACCACCTGTTGACCAGGCACACCGCCAGCAGTGACCACACTGGTTACCTCTAGCTTGATGTCAGCCTTCAGGTTTGTAATCTCACCGTTCAGAGCCGACCTGGCTGACTTTGCCAGGGTCTCGAAGCTGTTTGCCAGGGTTTCTGCTGTACTGTCTGCCATGCCACGGGCCAGACCTTTGCCCTTGCCAATGTCTTTGCGGAAGTCCTCTACGAACTGGAGTTGAGCCTCTGGGCTTTCCAGCCGCTCAAACTCACCCCTGGCTCTCGCAACAACAGCACGTTTCTGAGACCTAAGGCGTTCTGCCGCAATCTCTTCATCTGTAAATCCTTGACCCTTCAGATAAGCACCCATGCTGTCAAGCTGGTCATTTAGCATCTTGTCCATTGCGGCGGGGGCCATAGGAGACCTGGCAAAGTTTTCCAGGCTCTGGTTCATGACATCCAAGTTGATAGCACCAGCCGCACGGCTGGCCCTACGCTGTTCCTTGATGTAGTCCTCAGAGAAGTTCAGATACTGAGCGTTCCGATAGTTATCCAGGGTAAGCTGTAGCTTCTGCGCTGTGCCTGGGTCCAGAAGAGCCAGGGAATCGGAAAAGCCGATGACAGCCATATCCAGGCGTTCGCCTAGTTGCTGGGGGTTCTCACCCTTCTGGGTGGAATCCAGCATGATTTCACCCATAGTCTTCTTAGCTTCGACCTCAACTTGTGCGCTAAGACCTTCGACAGCACTGGCATACGCCGCACTCTCTCGGAAGCTGAATGAAGATGGGTCACGGTCCTCCAGGCTCAAAAGGGTGCCTTTAGGGTCAGCGGCACCAGCCCGACTACCTTCAATGGTCTGGCTACGCTTTGCACTCTCGAACGCATAGTTAGAGATGCGGTCCATAGCGTTGGCGAGTGTTTGAGAAGTTCTCGCGGCCTCACGCCCCGCGGCAAAGTCTACCCTGGGAAGATTACCAGGAGCGGCAGAACGGATGGGCTGATTAGTAAGTCTGTCAAATAAATCTGCCATTAGAACAACCCGAACTGTTTTGCATCACTAGCCGCGCCACCAAAACTCTGAAGTGCCAGGATTTGTCCCTGGCGTTTGGCCAGGTTGCCAGCACCGATATACTGGGCAGACTGCATTGCACCAGCCGCTTCAATAATCTTAGCTTGCTCTTGAGACATCTCCTGGTTCTCTTTGGAGGTGTAGAAGTCAGTCACACCCTTGCCCAGGTTGTAGACAGCCAGGTTTTGAACAGAGCCAGAGAACGGGTCAACAGAACCAGCCGCGGCCCTAGCATTGATGGATGCCAGGTTCTCGGCCACTTTCTTCAGGACCTCAATGCCCTGGCGTTTGTGGTTCAATGTCTCGGCACGGGCCTGAAGCATCTGGACCTTTGCTTGCATGGTCGCTTGCTGGGCTTGCATATTGTACATGGCTTGTTGTGCGCGGCCCATTTGCATCTGGGCAAAACCACCTATAACCTGTGCGCCTACTGCTATTGCTTCCATATTACTGCCCCACTGAAACCTTATAGTCCAAAGCCAGCACCGTCAGATTGAGCGGCACGGTTTGGGTGATTGTTATCTGCCCCTCTTTGTCAAAGCCCAGGAGAGGCCCCACGGTCTTGATACCCGTAAACTCTTGGACAGCCGTGTCCAGGTTGCTCTGACCAAACTGTCGGAACTGGACTTGCTGATTATTGACGGTCATAGCCTGGGTCTCGAACAGTTCGGCGTTGACCTCCAGGATGCGCTTCTTAAAACCTCGCAATGAGCCAGACTGTATCTGCGGCTCCACTGGCATGGTCTTGAGTGTAACGCTGTAGTTCAGGCCCACTTCGTAATCTGTTGCGCTGGCTCTGTCAAAAGTGACGGTATTGCTGGAGACCGTTTCGTCTGGCTGAATGATGCCATCCAGGATGACCTTTACAGTCTCAGTATCCAGGTGAGCGGCTGTGACAGAACTGGCCACGCCTGTTGCTTTGACCGCGCTATCCAGGTGAAGGTCGCTATCAAAGTATTCGACAAAGTATTTATCGACACTGTTGATGGTCCGCTTCACCACCGTATAAATCCTGTCAACGTCCACGCCTATAGCCTGGAACTCACCATCAGTTGTGAACTTGGCTGGGGCTGTCACCTCCTGGGAACGCAGGAGAGAGAAGACAATCATCGACCCATCATCGCCATTCACAATCATCAGACGGTCACTTTCGTCTGTAGATGTGGCTCGGCGGATAGACATATCGACTGGAGACTTGAACAAGTGTCCAGACAGCATAGAGACGTTGCTGGTGTTGTAGGCCAGTTCGGTATCGGTAAAGGCCAGTTCGTTGAGCGACTTGCCCTTCCGTTGAATGAACAGGGTGCCACTGTCAACACCCACAATGGGTACATCAGCTTTCGAGCCGTTGCGTGTCGCAATCTTCACAATGAAGTTTGTTGGGGTAATCGGCTCCAGGTTAGCCTGGGGAACGTAGAACTCACCGCCAGTGGTGAAGATTTGTAGGTCACGACCTGAGAAGATGTCGGTCACGCTGTTCAGGGTTGATGTCGAGATGGTGGCCTCAAGGCCAGCGTCATCCAGGCCCTCGCCCTTATCGAAGTTGAAAAACTCATTTACCCTGGAAGCCCACACCGTAGATGGCAAAGACCTAGAGCCAGCCATCCACAGACGGCCTTCATGGAAGGTCACAGACTTAGGCCAGCCCCGTGATGATGACCAGGCGTCCTCATACCCCGTCTCTAGTTCCCAGTTTCCAGTGGAGATGGCGTCAGTCGAGAACAAGGGGACTTCTGCAACGCACCTGACTACAGTGCCTGAGACACGCTCTACAATTCGTAGACGGCCAAAAGTATTTAAGACGTTGATGTACTGACCCTCATGCGCTGTCGTGAACACAGAAGATGAGCCAGTGATTTTGATGTTTCCCTCAGTCGCATCTGGAGTGATGCTTCCTGCTGGGTTGCTGGTAGTAATAGTGAAAGCGTGTTTAGGTAGTTCAGTGAAAGAGATTACAGACTTGGTCCACTCATCATGGTCTGCGCCTCGCACCAGCTTCAGAGGCGTCATATTTTCATGAACCAGGATAACTGTGTCGGCAGACTGAGCGAAACGCATCTCTGCCAGGTAGGACGCCGCAATCTCACTGATTGCCAGGTAATCGTTTCCCGACCCATTAATGTTTGTCACCAGGGAACCGTCACGGAAGACGTACATCTTCCCAGCAGTAAAGGCGAACATATAAGTGTCGTCAGTGTTGAACTCGAAGGGAATGAGACGGACGCCGTTGGCGGCACCGCTATCCAGGGTCGTTACATACCGCAACCCTTCCCTGCGCTTCGCGCCACCCTGGGGCTGAATGACCACGTTGGTCGCTGTCTCCAGGGCAGAGTAATACTGCTTCAGGTCAATCCTGGCACGGAGTAGCGGGTCAATTTCACCTACAGAGAAATTTGTTTGTATCTGAACAATTCGGCTCATCCTCTAACCGAAATCAGACTATAGTCCTCAATCGCCTCTATCTGTCTATTCTGGCTGTCAATGGAGGTCGCAACACGAAAGAAACCGCCACGCATATTCTCAGAGGGAGTACCCATCGCAATGCCTCTGAAATAATCCGCTTTGGTTATCTGGTCGGTCACGGTCTCCGCAATGTTCCAGGCCATCATATACTTTAGAAGCTGAACGAAGTAAGTCGGCATCTCACTCTCAGGAGTTTGATACTGGTAATCCACGAATATCTTTTCTTCGCTGGTGATAATCTTATCACCCAGGACTTCCCACCCGTACTGGATAGGCCTCGCCGCAGTAGTGCCATCATTGAACACGGCTCTCACATTGTTGAGCCTGTCACCTGGCAACTGGTACTCATACTGGAACTCGTTGACAGGAGTGTTGATGGTTCGGGAGAGTTGTGTCTTCTTGAAAGAGAATGTCCAGGGGTGCATCCCAATAGTGCTATCGCGGATGTCGTCATAGAGGCGGTCAGTAATCTGAGCCGCATCCGTACCCTCGGAGAAAGAGGAAAGGGGAGAAGCCCCAAGCATAATCAAAGCGTCTGAACATATAGACAGTTTGGTATCACCAGAGGCCATGCCACTCTCCTTAAAGTCTGTGGCGACCCCGTTAAGGGTCGCCAGGGAGGAAGTTTAGTCAGTGTCTGTGACAGCGATGGTTGTACCATCTGACACATCAACCACACCTGAAGCGTTCGAAAGAACGATACACAGGCTACCAGTTGGAGTGTTGCTGTCATGGACATAGATGAGGTCACCGACCTTCAGAACATCGCTGGCACTATTAAAGTAACCAGCAGTATTCACAGTCGCAATCGCATCAGCCGAGGTGTACGCCCACATCTGAGGTGAGTTACCAGCTTTCGCTTGGCCACCAATAGGCTGAAGACCAGTTTCAGAATATGCCATGTGTCAGTCTCCCTTAGCTTTCTCGACAAGTAATCTTCGTTATGCCCTCGCCGTCAATCGCTACTGAGCCAGCAGAGAACATTGACGCAACCAGGAAGGAAGTCTTCTCTGGAATGTAGTCAACACGGCTCTGTTGGTTCATGCCGATGCCGAGGCCGACAGCGTCCTTATGGAACGCATACACAACACGGTCATTAGAGCCGTCAATGGCCAGGCCACCTTCGTCTCTGTCCCCAATTTTGACGAAGGTAAAGCCGAGGAACGAATTTCCAGACAGGTCCCCGCTTACTAAAGCCTTGACCGTGTTGAAATCGCTTGAAGTTACCTCGGTTTCCGCCAGTAGGGAATCCATGTTGTTGGCGTGGACAAGCATACAACGACCTTCAGCAGGGACGTTTTTCGCGTCCATTACTTTCTTTGCCGCCCGTAGCTTTGCCACGTTCAGGTTTGTGTTCGAACCACCAACGCTGTTGGCCACAGTGTTTGTGCCAGAAGCGGCTGACAGAGCGTCAATCACTACCTGGTCCATACGGCGACCAATGGCTCCAGAAACAACCTGGACGAGTTCTGCACGTTCCTGGAAGTTTACTTTTGCCTGGTTGAAGATGTCCGAATATTCCGCGGCGATGTAATCTTCCATCGTTGCGGTGACCTGTGAGTAGGTCACGTTCAGAGGAGTTACGTCAGTTTGCGGGACACGGATAGTAGCACTACCCTTGCCAATCTTAGGGAATTTAACAGTTGAACCCTCGACAGTCCGTTCGCGTGTCAGACCAGCCAGCGCACGTTGGCCCTGGTAGGCTTGCTTCACCTCACTGTCGAAGAGGGTTACAAATGCGTTGCTGATAGATACAGCCATTTGCTTGCTCCTTCGCAAATTAAAAACAAGGTTTCACATCGCTAACGGTTGTCCGTGTCGGGCCGCATATTGCGAGAACTGGCCGCAAAAGAAAACGGTTGTCAGTTACACCCAACATAACCCCAAAAGGGGCGATTGGCAACTAACAACCGTTTGTAATGGTTAGTTATGTTACGCCTTAGGCTTCCCCAAAGGCCTCCATAAACTTCCTTTCGACACCCTGGGTGTAGTGCATATCGACACCATAACGGGGGTCAGCAACCATGCTGTCCAGTTCGGCACGGGTTACTTGTGCGCCTTCCTGGAGGTCGATGGTTGGGATAGGCGTCTCATTGTAAGACTGCCTAATCTTGTTGATGCCTGTAATGAAATAAGCGTTCGTTGAGGCATCAGCCAGGGCCTGGAGTTCCTGGTCATTGATAACGCCAGAAGTGCCTAGCTTTGTGAGCCACTTCTCAGTTTCACCAATAACCCTATCGGCGTTACGGCCTATTTTGGCCCGTTCCTCCGCCATAGTCGTTTGGGCCACTTCTTCAGCGGCACCCACCGTCTCCAGGTAAAGTGATGCCATTTTGTTGAACGCATCCTGGGAGATGCCGTTCTCTTTAGCAATCTCAATGAACTCTCCTAGCATTTCATCATCATCAGAGACGCCAGCGTCAGCCATGACACTGATGTCATAGTTCCCATCCTTGGGAGCCTTGTGCATCCCTGCGGACATCTTGCCTCGGAGTTCATTGTAAGATTTGAAAACGCCCTCAACGTCAGGCCCATCTTCATCGGACCAGAACTGCTGGGGTATCCATTCGGGGCGGTCACCCCAATCAATAGCCTCATCATCAACATCAGGCTCCTGGCCTTCGAGATGGGGCATGGCTTCTGGCTCTGAGGCCTCCGCCTGTTGTGGTTCTGGGGTTAAATTAAGGAGAGTTTCTTGCTCCTGGTTGTCGCTCTGCGGCTCAGTTGCTTCTGAGTTATCGCTCACGGCCAGTTCTTCATCACTCATGTTTCACGACCTCTTTTGATACGCCTCTCAATTTCTCTGACCAGGGAGTTCTGCCCCTCACGGTGAAAACCGTGAGAAGCCGCGTCCCCTGGGAACCAGGTCGGCTGTTCAATCGTCACATTACGGAGATGTTCCAGGACGGCCTGGCCTTCTTTCGTGGAGAAGCATCGCACGAAAATCTTGTCAATCTCTTCGACATCATTCATTCGTCTGCTGTCCTTGTTGCATTTGTGTCATTGCGCTTTGCATTTCTGCCACAATCTGCTCACGTTGTTCTGCGGAGTTCACGACACTGCGCGGCACTCCCATCTTCTCAATGATGTAATCAACCATTGCATCCTGGTTGATTGCCACCTGACCCATAGGCCCTGCTCCTGCCGCAATCTGAGCGAACTGAAGCACGTTCTGTAGGTCTTCCATGTTTTGAGCCTGGGCCAGCGGGGACACAGGCACAATGCGAACCACCTTGCCATCCGCTTTCAGCGGCATATCAAGTAGGTTCTGTTCATCCATCACATACAGGATACGGTTCACCAGGGGCATCATGCACTCGGTAATCAGACGACCATAGGCCGCTCCCAGGTTCTGGGACAGTTCCTTCATGCGTTCCACGATTTCCGTGGCTGACCTGGCTGACTGTGTATCCAGAGGAAGCGTGTCGTCCAGGAGCATCTTCTTGATGCCCATCACCAGGTCATTGATGACTAGCTGACCGACATTGAAGTCAGACGCAGAGCGTAGTGGCTTCAGGCTTTCGCCCTGGGGACCACCGTTCCTGGCCACAGGGATGATGGCACCAGGAGCGATGGTTATGTTCTGTGGGTTCAGGACGCCATCATCGGCGGCGGTGTAAACACCAGACACGGCGATAGAAGCGTTCTTCAGCACCAGTTCCTTGACCTTGTTAAGGGTCTTAATATCAGGCAAAGCACTGACCAGGGGACCTCGGCCATAGACCTCGCCAGAGACTTTCATATACCTGGCAACAATCCACGGGCTGACTTCCATTGTCCGATAGACAATATCGACAGCACCAGCCGCCTTCTTGTCCTTCGAATAGGTCAGGTGATAGCAGTAAGTCTGCATCTTCTCGGACCAGACAGTGGCCTCAATGAGGTCAATCTCCTCATCTGGCTTCTCGGTCACCTTCTGTTCCAGGTCAGCAGGAAGTTTGGCATCTGGCCACTGCCGCTGGATAACATCCAGGCGGACACGCATTTTGCGGTAGACGTTATCGACCACGCCATACGGGCCTTCTTCCAGGCTCACCAGGTACTGTGGGACAGCCGTGAAGCGGACAGGAGCGTCCTCATCGCCTGGCTGAACCATCATGACGGCTGTGCCAACACAGAGGTCCAATAGAAATTCCGACATAGCCAGGTCGAAGTTGGTCTGACGCACAACGTCAAACAGCTTCTCGGTGTAGATGTCGAGAGCCTGGCTGATTTCATCTTTACGTTCCTCAGGCACATCGTTGCCAGCCTGGAGGCGGCACCAGTTACGATATGGCGGGAACAGGGCAGACTGGATGCGGTTAGCGAAACGCTGGGTCGAGTTGATGGCAGTAGCGTCAAACACCCTGGCCATCTTGTTCTGACCTGGCGTCTTCCCCTCATAGTAGCCAGAATACAGGTTGCGCTGGGGCAGTGCGAACTCATAGCACTCCTCATAGATGGTGCGCCACTGGTCCTTCCTGGCTTCGGCCTTCTCGGCCCGTTTCATAACCTCTCGCGGTTCAAGTTTTGCCATTCTTCTTACCCTTCAATCTCTTTGACATTGCCGCGGCCTTCTTCCTGGCATCAGCTTTGGATGACGCCCCCCAGGCGCGTAAGGAAAGGAGTAACCTGGTGGGGCGTCCTTTGCTGTCCCGTTCTGGGCCAGAGTTCCCTGCCATTCTGGCCAGGAAAGAAGCGCGGCGTGGGTTGTCACCCGAACGAACTGGGGGCTTGAGGTTGGCTCCTTCGGTGCGCTTGAAATGAGCGCGACCCGCGGCGTTCAATCCACCCTTAGGATTTTGATGTCTTTTTAGCGTCACCCGACTTTCCCTTCAACAAATCCGCATCAGCCTTCCGCGCACCGCCCTTGCCAGTGACGAAAGATTTTACGCGGCCCATCGCCCAAGCGTTAGCTGAGACCTTGGGGCGTGAGCCAGAGGAGTAGTATGCTCCCAGTCCACGGCGGTAAACTTGCATCAGCTTTGAATGACTGAACTTCCCAGCACCTGGGATGCCGCTAAAACTAGGCATTTTCACGCTCCTTCGAGATACGGTCCATCATTGCTGGCGTTAGCTTGCCAGCCTTATACAAACGCCGCGTGTTCAAGATTTCCCTGCGCCTGGCGTCAGGGTTCTTCGACCCCGCGATGTACTTCTTCGGAACACCAGACTTCTTGTCCTTCGGGACTTTCTTGAACTTACGCACCGCTCAACTTCTCCGACTTGTTCTTTGGAATACCCTTACTCGCGTTTGCGCGGTAAGGCGACAACAGCAACCTGGTTGCACGACTGCCTCTGCGCCTGGCTCTCGACCTGGCAGAAGCATTGGCCTTGCGCCGCTTCTCCTGGTCGTCCAGGCGTTTCTCTTGTTTCTCCAGGACGGCTATTTGTTTAGCCAGGGCTTTTTCGGCTTTCTTTTTTTGGGCCTCCATAGCCTTCTTCTGAGCGGGAGACGGTTCGCCCCTACGCTCATGCTTGTCAATGCCAGCAACAGTATCGACTGTTTCTTGAAGGGCCTTTTTGCCGATATTTGTGACGGCATCTGTGACCTTCTTAAAAGGCTTGAAGAACGAACCCAGGCCCATGACTATGCACCCAGGGTCGTGTTACCACCCTTGCTCAAGCCTTGTGCGGCAGAACCGCCACGGGCGGCTGACAAGAGGAGACGATAACCGCCACGACCTCTGCGCCTTGCACGGGCTGAAGATGCGGCCTGTCGCTGTGCCGACTTCTCTTGAGCATCAAGACGAGTTTCCTGCTTCTCCAGGATTTCAGTCTGCTTATCAATCGCCTTTTGTTGCGCTTCCATCTGTGGTCGCGTGTCAGGAATTTTTGGTTTAGAGAAAATGCCACCCATCAGTAAAACCTCGCGTAAACATGATAATCATCGCCCTCAGGCCCATATCGGGCCAGAGTAGCTTCCTTCTTAAAATATAACGCTTCGGCAAATCGTGTCGCCTGTAAGTGAGACGAACGAACCATGAACTGCAATCGCCGTAATTGCATAGCAGTACCAATGTGGGAGAATATCTCCCTTCCACCCTTCACTAATGCTACTGCCCTGCGATTTATGTGATTGCTTGGCACCATCCACCCTTCTGCCAGGCCTGGCCAGATAGGATAGATGCCGAACGACAAAGCTGGCTTACCCTGGTCCAGGACGGTAAAAGCTGGCGTATCTTTCGCCTGGTGCCGCAGATACATAGCGAAATCAGGAATAGCCTGGGACAACTCGCGGCTGTAGTTGGTCAGGTCCATCAGGTGGATGTGACCATAGTGGAAGTCCACTGTCTTATATCCACACCAGTTCTCAATCGTCCTGGCTGTTACCATACGGAGAACTCAGTTTTCGCAACCGCTCCCTGGAAGGCACCGCGGTTCACGCCCCTGGTTATACGGCGATGCTCACCCGCCCCCAGAAGAAGATACCCAAACGCATCCCCAACGTGGGAACTATCATTCTTGTTCGGCGCATCTCGGAAACGGTCATTGCCTCCACTGATACCAACACGCTTGAAGTGGTATCCACCAGCCAGGGCTTTACGCAACCTGGTACACCTGGCGTTCACTCTCAGCCCAGGCTTGCCATCCACCAGGCGCAACATCGGAGCGGCACCCGCTTCCCGCCGCACCTGGAAGTCGTTTGAGGCTGTCGGCTGGGCTTGCAACCCAATCGTCCTCAGATGGTCAAACGCGGTCACCTCGAAGATTTCATCGCGCTTCATACCAGCAGGGTCACCCCATACCTTCACATCCAGCTTCGGATACTTCATGTTCAACTCATACAGCAACATCTGACCGAACCGCTCCAGGCCCATATCCTCGGTGACAATCTCATCCAGGATATGCCACTTGCCAGAGATGAACCGCTGGCCAATCACTGCCGCAGGGGTCAAACCAAAGTCGAGACCAATATGCAGGGGCAAGCTGTTATCAATGCCCAGGTCATGGTCCACCATTATCGTGTCATCATACTCATGCCAGACAGGCTTGCCCTCCTTAACGTAGACATACTTGCCGCCGACATAGCACTCAATCCAGTCAAGTTCCTTGTCGCCTATCTGCTGTTCATAGTAACCGACAGGCAAGTTCTTCACGTTCTCAGCCTTCGGGTTGTTGGTCCACAACCGTCCGCCACCTGGTAACGCTTCTGGGTCCTCGCCCTTGACCTCAATCATGCCAGGCGGCTGTTTGTAGAAGTTCCATTTGTACTTCCCGCGCACTGGCTCCCGCTCCGACAGCCGATGCCACCAATGGTCATCTGCCATAGGGTTCGTGTCAGCCCAGATACCGCGCCAGGGACAACCGCCATGCCCCTTGGTCGGGAAACGTCCGACACGATGCGTAAGGCCCTGGACAATACTGAGCGGGAGTTCCCTGGCCTCATTTACCCAGGCCCCTGATAATTCTAGAGAAAGCAATTTCCGAACATCTTTCGGCTGGTCCAACGCCAGGAATATGATCTCGCAATCAATCCCCGCGGCATCTCCCCTGGCTGGCAACTTGATATGATGCGTCAGCGGCGGTGACCAACGCATCGGCCCAAACGTATGTTCTGGAAACAACTCCAGCCAGGTCTTAATTGTGGTGGTCCGCAGTTCGGGGTAACTGTTCCGAACCACCACAAACCGTGAATAACGAACTCCATCCTTCGGAGACGCGGGTTGTTTGACAGCACGGAGCATAACCTCCGCCGCACAAGCATAAGACTTGCCCGAACCAACAGGCCCCATCAGGCCCCTGAAAAACGCATCATCACTTAAAAATTTCCAAACAGTCGGGCTGGTACTAAAATCCAGGTCCAGCCCACCAAATACACCATCCGCGTCAGTCTTCCGCCTGGATGACCTGTCACTCGCCGCTTTCGTCCTCGCCATCCTTTTCCTCATACTCCGTTACAATAGGCCCATGTAAGTTAATCCCCAGGACAGACGGCCTATCCGACTTCTCTAGCCCTGGCTCCAACAGCCCATGATGCTTCGCCAACATCCGCAAAGCCGAGACCTTGTCGTGCATCTCAACCTCAATCGCGTTCCCCATCCTGGTCGGCGTCACCTTAACCTTCTTAATCGCCTTCCTGGTATGCTTCGGAACATCCTTCGCATCCTTCAGCGTCACCCGACCCTGTTCATCCCAGGACATGACCTCAGTAATATCAGACGCGGCAATCGTAGCAAGTTCATGCTTCACCGCCTCTTTCTCATCCTCCGAACCAAACACCAGGGCATTTCGCGCCTGGCGGGTCGTCAGCTTCTTATCTTCGTCCCTTGCCATAAAAGTCTCCCCGCTTCTGTTGCGCCTTCGGGCGGTTAGCCTGGTGCTGATTAGCGTAAATCCGCAACGCCTTCTCTCGAATACGCCTCAACTCCTGCTTGAACTCCTCAACCGTCATCTCGCTTGCTGTCTTTAACCGCATTTTGAACATCCCTCTCTATATCAGCAATACCACGGCCCACTCCGCCGTAACCAATAATATCGGCCCAACTGTCGTCATGGGTAGGCTGGTGAATGAGCCGCGACAGTTTTACGGCCACCATGCACATCGCCACCTGTTCAGGACCAATGTCCTTCTGCAATATCACAGACCACAACTGCGCTATCGCAACATGGTTAGAATACGGGGTGCCATAGTTCTGACCCCTGGCTTCCAGGATGGCGGCTACGCTCTCTATAGCTTCTGAATAACGGTCAATGCTCATGATGAAATCCTCCAAAATTTTGAGTGAGACCCCCGTACATACACGCGGACGGGGAGGGGGCAAGGTGCTTTGTCAACGAAATCAAGGACTTAGCCAGATAATCGGCACCCCCTTGCAATAGCGAAGCCAGCGTTTGGCCATTGTAATTGTGCCGCTTCATAGTGCCGCCCATTGTGCCACCTGTTCGATTGTCATAGGCGGCGTCCTGCCTTGCTTCAGGTTTGCCCTGGTCATCTCTAGGCTTGCGGCCTTCACCTTCTCAGCAGTGACGCCTCGGTCGGCCAGCAACCTGGCGAACTCCTGGCTCGGACCAGGTAATCTATGCTGGCCACTTCCCATCTCGACACCTTGACAGAACGCTTGTGCCAATATCCGAAAGTCCTGGTTCTCACCCCCAGACCCCCTTCTATTATGTGTAACCTCCTGAATGTCAGGGTCCTCTGCCAGCTTGGGTCTCGGCGCATAGAACTGTTCTTTGGTTGGGAGTGGCGTCTTCTCTCCTTCGAACAGCACCTGGTATCGGTTTGTCTTCCAGGTCTTCTGTGCTTTCACGGGGTACTGCTTGGGCTGTAGCTTACGCACATATCCCGCCTTAATTAGTCTACTGACATGAACGCTGACAGTCTTGGTGCTTCGGCTGATATGCCTGGACAGAGTGATACGGCTTGGCCAGCAGATGCCATAGGCATTGGTATGAAGGCAAAGCGCACCAAGTAGTCTCAGTGTCGTTGGGTGCAGTTCATCGTCCTGGATGGCTCTCGCAGGGATGATGCTGTACTTCCTTATCTCTGGCTTAGAATGGGATTGGGTCATCGGGGAACCTATCTTTTGGTTTAATGTCTGTGACCTTCGCTCCTGCGAACGTGGCCTTTATCTGAAGAACTGAGGGCGGGACGAACTCAATCATTTCTTCCGCGGCAACATACGCCACATGGTCAGGCTTCTCTTTAGGCATCTCTTCTGCTGTTCTGACTAGCCTGACAACTATCCCTTCAGCCCTGGGGTGTTTCATTTCCCAGTAATCATTCGGGTCAATCTGCTTGGCCCCTATCTTTGTCGCTTCCTGGTCCAATACCTGGAAGGCCCGTTTCATTGCGGCTCCATGCTTTTGGATGTCATCTTCTTTAGACTGAGCGATTGCCTGGTTGAACTTATCCATCTGAGCCGTGAACTTGCGACCCAGCGGCTCATCAACCAGACGCTCCAATCTTCCCACCCCCCACTTGAGTTCCATCTCCCTGGCAATCATGTCGAAGGCAGAGATGACAGCCTTGGTTTCCTCGGACAGGCGGACAGTGGGACAGGACTCTAGAGAGTGTCCTGTCCGTCCCGTCTGTCGGACATTTGTCCCACGCTTGTCCCCTTTACCGTAACCCTTTGATTTCATTCTGGACATTTTGTCCCACTCCTTTGTCCCAGGCTTAGTTGCACTTCCATACCAGGTTCTGCCACTTAGCCACGATTTTCTTTTGAATTAGCACTTCAGCCGCCCTGCTGAACGCCTTACGCTCGGCATCTGGGTTGCCAGTAGAAATGCTGGTTGCCAGGGCGATTTGTCTCCAGGCACTTTCCTGGACGACTGTCACCCCGCTTGGGTAGTTCTCGCCGCCTGGTGATGACTGACCATGCCGCACCAATGCTTCTGTCAGTGCGTCCAGGACAGCCTTCTGGGCTGGTCTCAGCCCCTTTGTACCGCCGCCAGTTGGCCCCTGGTCTGTTCTGTCCAGGACCAGGCTTGTCTCAATGTCCAGGCCTAGCTGGTCGGTTGTGACCTCCACGCTGACCGTGTTCATCCAGATTGGGTCCATCATCTCGGCGTCTTTCTGTTTCTCTACGACCAGGCTGACTGTCTCACCCACCCGCTCTATCTTCATAGATGCGTCCACTGCACCCAGGATGGCGGAACTTCCCCTGGCCCCTCTGCTATTGTCCTTGCCAGAGTGGTGAATAGCCATGACACAGCAGTTGAAAGCCTCGCGGACGCCGTCCATAGCCTTGATGGCTCGGCCAATGTCCTGGGAACTGTTTTCGTCCCCGCTCATGCTTCTAGCCAATGTGTCGAATATCACCAGGGCGACAGGACCGTCAGCCACTGCCTGGATAGTCAGGTGGAGTTCTTCTGTGTTGGTCTCATCCATCAGGTCAACAGCCGATGGCACGACCACAAAGGGAGCCGCCTGGTCCAGTTGCTTATGTATATGCCAGGCCGCAATCCTCTTTTTAAGGCCACCCACGCCTTCACCAGCCACATATACTACCTGGCCACCCGTAACCGTCTGACCCTGCCACATGGCCTTGTGAGCGACACTGAGGGCCATATCCAGGGCGATGAAGGTCTTGCCGCAACCTGGCTCACCATACATCATGGCCAGGCTCTTCTCTGGTATCAGCCCTTCGACCAGCCATTCGACTGGCGGAAGCTGGGCAATATCACCCAGGGTCAGGACAGGCAGGGGAGTGACTTTGTCAGTCGTTTCTCCTGAGGCCTTGATGAGATGGCGCAACGCCTGGGCATCATTGCCCTGGTTTAGCCAGTCTGAGATGTCGCCTTTGTCCTGGACGGGGAGGTTCACCACCTTCAGCCGCTTGGCTATGCCCTGAAGATTAGCCAGGACAGTCTTGGTATGCTTCTCCCCCGCCTGGTCATTGTCAGGCAGGATAATAACGTCACGGCCCTGGAAGTATTTGTTCAGGACCCCTGACCACTTGCCAGCACCGCCTGAGTTACAGGTCGCAACGAAGCCCAGGTTGGCCAGGGCATCGGCATCCTTCTCCCCTTCGACCACCAAGATGGGCTTGTCTGGATTGTTGATAATGTCTGGCAACCTGTAAGGCAGGGGCTGAGTATCGCCCAAGCCCCAAACAGCTTTGCCATTCTCTATGCGGCGTTGTCTGAAGGTCTTAGGCTCGAAGCGTAACACCTCATAGGTAACCTCGCCGTCCTCATTCGTATAAGAATAGGTTGCCACCAGGGAAGCCTTGACCGTGTCATGACCGTTAGCCTGGCCGTTAGCTGGTCGGTCCACTGGTATGCCCAGCCCCTCCAGCACATCATTGATGTTGGCCAGCGGATTGTCCCTCCTGATGAGGTCAACACAGCCGCCGCCTGTCTCGCTTTCATGGCAGAACCAGGTTCCCTTCTCCAGGTCAACGGACATAGAGCCATGAGTTCCGAAACGTAATTCCTTTGAACTAGACAGCCGCGGGTTCGGCTCTCCCAACAGAGCCTTGGCCACCGTGCCTATATGTTGTGAAATATCTGACATAAATAACCCCGAAAAAGCGGAACGGGGAGCCGAAACCCCCCGCTCCTACACTGACCCTAGAAAAGTGGCTCATCATCCTCTGCCTGGGCAGGGGCCGCAGGGGCTTCTGCTACAGGCGGAGCGGCAGGGGGTTGTTCTGCCTTAGGAATGTCATTCCACTGGACCAACTCGAAGTTGGGGATGCGGGTTGCTCCTTTGCCGCTAGTGTCAGCGGTAGAGCCAGTGTATTTCAGACCAGCCATCTTTCCCTGGTTGGCACCCATGCCTTCATGGATTGCCTTCCAGATGTTGCTGAGACCTTTATTGACACCAGCACCATTGGATGACCACTCGCGCCAGCCGATGTCACGGATGTTCACCATAACACTGAAGCCGCGCTTGTATTCCCCATCAGGGCGGGGACCTTTGACCCCGACAACCTCATCCCATTTCCATTCAGGTGCGACACCCTCCTGGATAAGGCCCCAGCCTGTCTTCAATGAAGCAGGGTCCAGAGAGAAACCTTTGAAGTCGATTTCATCGCCGTCCACATACCAGGCATTAACTGAAGGTTTGAAGCGGATGTACTCGCCAGAGCCGCCGTTATCTAAATCAAGCATCTTTTTCTCCTTGCTCTCTCTTAGTAATCCATCCCATTTCTGTGGCGAACCTCACCATGAGTGCCTCTGGGATGACGTACAAGCGAGGTGACCTGTCAGCCCTGATGACCAGGAGGTCAGCCTCATCTTGTTTGAACCAGGTGTAGAGGCTCTTAAAGCCGTCTGCACCCTTCCGCCTTTTACACTCGACCAGGAGGCCGTTCAGGTGAACGTCTCCAGCCAGGTCAGGCGAATACTGTTTGAACGACCCAGAGCCTAGCACCCTTTTGCACGGGACACCCAGGTCGGTCCAGAAATCCTGGACTTCCTTTTCGAGTTCATAGCCTCTGCGCTTGTTCCTGCTGGTCATCGGATAGTCTTTGCTATCTTTTCCAGATGCTCAAGCTGGGCCTGTTGACTGTTCAAAGTCGGCTCACGCCTGGCCAGGGCTTCGGTCAGCAGTTCCTCTGCCAGGCTCGAAACACTGCGCCGCTGGCTTTTAGCCGCAGATTTCAGCAAATCACGCAGTCCACTGGACAGGTAAAGCTGTTGTTGTTGAACGTCCATTTTTCTACCCTCTCGAAAAAAAATGAAAAAAAATTGCATTTAGCTATTGTAATAATTGTTTTGCGGTACTATATTCAAGGTGTAAGAGAGATGAACAAAAGGAGAAACCCAATGATTTTGACCCACAACGCAGTGAAACATCGGATGCTTCAGGACCCCATGACACGGCCCCTGGTCGTCAAGTTCGCCGAGGAATACCACAAGACAAAAGACCTGGCCCAGGCCCTGGAGACTGTCCTTCCTGACTACATTCCTGGGGCCACGATTGTTCGGTTGCTCAACCCCGTCATGACTGAGAAGGAAGAGTGGCACAACATGGACCAGGACTTCGTTGAAAAATGGATGAACACTTAACAGAGGAGACGCTGATGAAGAAAGTCAAATACATCCCCTGGGAGACCCTGGTGGCCTTGAATGACAAGGCCATCGATATCGGGTTCAATCGGGCGTTGGACCCAGACCACATGATGGAGGTCCTGCCTTACGGACACAACTTCCCCATCGTGTTCGACATGGTCCACAACGACACAGAGATGCGGGTCATGTTCGCCTGGACAGAAGACGGGGAGGTCAAGAAGGCTATGCTGGACATGACCTTCGAAGACTTTGATGAGTTGCCAGTCTACGAAATGGAGGCCGCGTAATGAACTGGGTCAAGACTGACGGCGGCAGGGCCGAGGCAGGGTTCAAAGGCAACACGGGTGATTGTGCGGTTCGCGCAATGGCTGTTGCCCTGGGCCTCGACTACCAGGCCTGTTACCAGGAATTAGCCCTGGCTCACAAAGAGAAGACAGGCAAGAAGACCTGTCGCCAGGGGATTTACAAAGAGACCCTGGACAAGGTCCTGGCCAAGCACGGCTGGACCTGGCACCCAGCCCCCAAGTTTGATGGCCGCAAGGCGCGGCACCACGATATGCCGCAGGGCGTAGTGATTGCCAGGATGGCTCGGCACTATGCCGCGGTGATAGACGGGGTTGTCCACGACAGTTGGGACAGCACCCACAAAATGATTTACGGCTTCTGGAAGGAGACTGCCTAATGATTACCCACTTTGAAGTTATCGCGGATGGTGTTGTCCGCGTGTTTGTCGGCGAGGGAATGGTCGCCCAGGTCGATAACGCCAAGGCCCTTGGCTATGTGATGAATATGTATGGCCTGGCCGATGAGACCAAAATCAAGGGCGGGAACGGGATGCCTTACGATGATGTCATCATTGATGAGGCCATTGAGATTTACAACTGGGAAACGAATGGAGTTGCGGGATGACTACTACTGCTGAAATCAATGTCGGAGATTTTTGGTACGACAGTTGGGGCTATGACCAAACCAATGTCGGCTTCTACCAGGTAATCGCCAAGACGGCTTGCATGGTGACCCTTCAGGAGGTCGAGACAGAGTATGAGGCCGAGACCTGGGGAAGCGGGAAGAAGGTCCCGACCAACAAGCCGCGGGAGGGTAAAGAGCCATTCAAGAAACGGGTCAGCATCTGTTACGGACGGCCCACCTTTGGAAGCCCCTGGCACGGTAGCTGTTTCCCTTATGAGGGTGCGCCAGTTTACACCAGTGACTGGGCCTAGCCATGAAGGACAGCGAACTCAAAATCTTTGGCGTCCTGGTCATGCTTGCCGCGACCATTGACGCCACCCAGGACAAGGCCTTCTGTCGAGACAGGAAGGCCCTGGAGTATTTTGAACAGGCCCAGGATAAACTCCTTGAAGCCCAGGGCCTGTTGGTCAGAGCAAAGCAACTTGAAAAAAATATCGGTTAGCTATTGTAATTGTGGTGAACAAACCCTATATAAGAAGTGAAGGGAGAACGAATGAAGACTGCACTAGGGTTTATGGCTTTCATGATTAGGTTTCCAGCCGCCAAGCTAGAGGAATTGCTTGAGCGGTTCGAGGCCCTTCCCGCAGAAGAAAAAGCCAAAGTCAAAGAAGCGTTCAAAGAGAAAGAGGAATAGCATGAGTGAAAAGAAATTTGCAAAGCTGATTGGCCGCAACGGTAAAGAGGCAATCGGCGTTTGGGTAGGCGACTCAATCAAAGTCAAAAATGAGGAGGGTGACTGGACACCAATTACATGGAAAGACTTTGGCGGAGAGGCTGAGATTATTCACAACCTTGATAAGGAGACAGCATGAGTATTCAGTTCTATAATGATGAGTTGGCCTGTATGACGAACGGCAAGGTCAAGTATGACACCATCGACTTCGACCCCAAGAAATATAAGACTTGCGCTGGCGCGGCCAAGGCCTTGTTCAAGGCACTGTGTAAACGGGCCGCGGACGAAGGGCAGAAGCCAGAGATGGAGGTCGCCATCTGGACCCCTGAAGAGAACTTCGAGCGGAGCGGGACCAAGGCCTGGCGGGTAAGCTGGGAGGCTGGCCCCTTCGAGTGGGCCATCGGAGCCAGCTTCGAGATTACTGGCCCCTGGGGTTATGCCGAACCGTACTATAGCTTCGACCTTGAATTTGTGGAGGCTTAGTCAATGACCCTTCGGGAAAAGATATGGACCTTCTTCGATGTCACCGAGAAGATGCACCGCCTCGACTACAGCACTGGCGCAGTCTTGTACTGCGTCACCTGGAACGGGAAGCCTTACCAGGCGGCGACACCTCATGACCTGGTTGAGGCAGTAATCACAGACACGGAGGAAGCCGAGTGAAGAAGAAAGCCGCCATTTATCTTCGGGTCTCGACCCAACGCCAGGGCCAGAGTGGCCTTGGCATCGAAGCCCAGAGGGAGATTGTCAACAAACACCTGGGCGATGACTGGGAGGTTGTCGCCGAGTTCACAGAGCATGAGAGCGGCAAGCGTTCTGACCGTAAGCGTAAGGAACTTCGTGCCGCCCTGGAATACTGCAAGGCCAACGATGCGACCCTGGTCATCGCCAAGATTGACCGACTGACCCGTAACCTGGCTTTTCTGACCAGGCTCCTGGAACAGGGCGTCCCCGTGATTGCCTGTGATATACCGCAGATGCACAACCCTGCGGCCACCAAGTTCGTCCTGCAACTCATGGCCAATATCGCCGAGTATGAGGCAGAACTTATCTCTGAAAGAACAACCAACGCCCTGGCCGCTAAGAAGGCACGGGGCGAGACGTTAGGCACCCCGACACCAGAGCGGGGCAGTAAGCTAGGTGGTGAGGCCACCAAGCAAGCTGTCCAGGACTGGGCTGAAGACCTGAGACCGATTGTCCAGGACCTTCAGAAGTACGGGTGCGACACGCTCAAGAAAGTTGCCCAGGGCCTGGAGGCCAGGGGAGCGACAACTTTCCGCGGCGGAAACAAGTGGGCGTTGTCTAGCGTCCGTAATCTTCTCAACCGTTTGGAGGTAGCTAATGGATAAAGGGAAAAAAAATCTGATGTATCACATCTTAAACAATCAGCCGCACAACACCATTGATGATGGGGTCAAGCGGTATTCGCTCAAAGAAATTTTCACCTTCATCGCGGAGTTCATCGCCTGTGCGCTGTTGTTTGCGATGTTCATCTTCTTCATCAGCATCTCTGATGGATTTGACCAACACATCATTGAATGGATGGGACGTTAGATGAAGCAGGAGTTCTGTGTGAATTGTGGTGATGGGGCCAAGAAGACCACCACCACTGTCGAGGTTCCTTACAAGGAGCCTTACCAGGGAAACATGATTGTGGTGCTGACCAGGCACTCGCATCCAGAACATCCAAGCCCCTGGACTGAATACTCTGTCTGGGACGGGGAGACTTACGAGCCTCTGCGTTATGGGCATTTTTGTAGGCTCAAATGCTGTCGGGAGTTTGCAAACGATTGTGCGGCGGCAGGATACAGGAGAAAGTAATGGTAGGAAAAATAACGAGTGACGGAATTCTCTCAGCTTCATTGGCCCCAGTGCTGATGAATGAGAGCCACCCAACTTATGGCATGAGCCGTAACGACCTGATGGCACGGGTGATGAACGCCAGGGGGCTTGGCGAATATCCCCAGGAAGAGTTCAAGGGCAGTGAAGCCGCTGAACACGGGAACGAACTCGAAGGGTACATCATCAAGACGGCGGCAGACCGCCTGGGCATAGACCACTTTGCTGACGAAGTATCCATCACCTATGACTATGAAAACCTGTTCTCTGTCAGCCTGGATGGCATCCTTTTCAACAAAGAAGGCATGACCCTGAAGGCTAGTGACGGTATCATTCTCATGAATGGTGAAGACACCATGGAACTGAAGGGGGATGGACCCATCGAAGCAAAGCTGACCTCCGCGGCTTATACCGAGGTCCCTCCCCCTTACCGTGGCCCCTGGCAACTGGAGATGCAGATGCTCTGCAAGGGGGCGTCCTGGGGCGTTATAGCCACGCTGTACCAGGGAACACGCCTGGTGCTGAATGTTTACCAGGCAGACCCTGAGAGACAGAAGCTGTTGATTGACGCGGCTCATGACTTCTATCAGCGCATCAAGGGGCCTGACTGGTATCCAGCCATGGACAGTGCTGATGGTGCCAGGACCTGGGACAAGGGTGAGGAACTGCCAGCCATTGACCTGGAGCCTATCGCCCAGGTGGCCATGTCATACTATGAGGCAAAAAGAGCCATGAAGGCGGCAGACGAACTGGCGAAGAAGCTGGAGCCGCAACTGATGACCCACATGGGAAACCATGAGTTGGCTCAACTGACCGATGAGAATGGGGATGTTCTGTTCGAACTGAAGTGGCCGACCCGTAGTTTCAAGGCCCAGCCTGAGAAGGTGACCCCTGCCAAGGAGGCCAGGGTCGAGCGTCAGAAGTCTCTATCCATTCCTGCGAAGTGGATTAACCAATGAGCCTGACCAAGAAACAGAAGGAAATCCTGGACGTTATCGTGGCGTTCCAGGAGGACAAGGGATACAGCCCCACTTACCGTGAGATTGCTGACATGACCCAGGTATCTTCAATCGGCGGCATCGCCGCTCACATTCAGAAGATTGAGGCCAGGGGTTACATCAGGACCATCAAAGGTAACAGGCGTATGATTGAGGTCCTGCGGACCAAGGTCACACCAGGGAGTGAGCCTGTTCTCTAGTCTCATCGTTGCGGCGGGTCCATCCAGCACCAAAGGTCTCGAAGGTCTTTAGCCGCTCGTAAAAGGCTTGTCGCCTGTAATACAAATCATCTATCAAGCTGGCCGCGTCAAACTCTCTGATTGCGGCCAGTGTCTTTGGACCTATGTCCCCGTCAGCTTTGACATTTACAATCTTTTGTATCGCCCTGGCACTTCGTCCAGGCCCAGAGTTCACGGCCCAGTCGAAGATGGCATGGTCCAAACCGCTAGGCAGATTGTCTCCAGAAATTTTCAGCCAGTATTCCTCACGGTAAATCTGTTTGACATGATTGTCGGGAATGTTCCGCAACACCTCCTCAGTCACCTCGGCCTCATTGTCTACGACCTCAGACAGCCACCGTTGGTAAGTCCTGGCGGTGATGCCTTTCATGGTCATCCCACCTGGGTCGCTTTCATGGTCACTCCAAAGACCCTCATGACGCAACAGCCAGGTCAGGCTCTGTTCAAAGTTTTCTCTCATTTCAGGTTCTCCCTTGCTACACCCCTACTCTTTTCCCAGGACCGCATACCACCAAGCCCCAGGAGAGACAAGGTAAGGGTCATGAGTTCTTCTGTCTCCAGGCTAGGGAGAGGCGTACCAGGGAACCAGACAGCGACAGCCCATTCAGCTATTGGCATAAGGAAAAAATTTGTCATTAGGCCCAGCGCACAAATCCACATTATGGCTGGCCTTGCCCCCGCCACAAAGATGCTGGGGTGCTTGGCTTGTTCGACATTTGCCTGGGCTTGAGCCGCATCCAGGGCAATCAGTTGGCTTTCGAGTTGAGCCTTGATTTGGTTCTTGGCGTCCTTGTCCTCAACAAACTTGTCCAGGATAGGCCCTGCCAGTCCGAGTATCTGTGCAATCATCAGCCATCAAGCCTTCTTCTTCATGGCTTTCTTCTTAGCCGCCATGATGATGTCACCACGGGTGACCTTGTTCTTGTCACCATACATTGCGGCCAGGTTGCTTTTCTTCTTCGGCGGACGACCCACCTTCGAACCATAAGTCCCTTTACCCATCGGCATCACTTGTCTCCTTTTATTGACATTAGGGTTTCTAGTTTCAGGAGCCGCAGTTCTATCTCACGGACCCTGGCGATATTGTCCTGCACCTGGGTTGGCGGCTCAAAGTTGTCAATCCAGTCATCATTCTCTTCAATCTCGACAATCATCATCTCCTGTTCATGCTCCAGGAAAGACAGTCTTTCAATGATGCCGAAGTATGCCCATACAGCCAGGGCAGTAAAACCAATGAGGCCCACCAGGTTCTTCAATGGTATTGAGAACTCACTGCCTTCATTTATCCTGGTGGGTCTAGGAGCCATACTCAGCTTTTCTCCGAATTGAGCCAGACGGCCAGCGACCCAGTGGCGGCACCTGTGACAACAGAAATGAGAGCCGCTCTTTCAGCCGTGGTTTCTTCGACCGACAACCCAGTGAACCAAAAAATGCAGTACATATAGACGCCAGTAAAAACCAACATCATGAACCTGGGCAATATCTTTAGCTCCAGCATCTTTCTTGCAATGTCTTCTGCACTCATTCGAACCATCCTTTCAACCAGGCAATCCAGACCAGCAGTCCTGCCAGTGCTGATGTTATAGCCAGGGCAACAAACCCCAGGCCCAACATCTCCATAATCTCAGCCCGTCTCCGCTTGGCTAGTTCCTCCTGGACCCGTCTCTCTTTCCGAGCCTGGGCCTGGAACCTTTGCCAGTCATTCCACAGACCAGGGCGTCCTGCATATATCATGAACTGTTTGAGTTCGTCCTCCTTTTGGCGGATGCTCTCAAGAGCCATGAACTCTTCCAGGTCAGATGTGTTGACGCCAGGTTTCTTCTTCTTGTTTCCCTTCCGTTGCAGTTCTTCCTTCGCAATTACGAAATCAGATATTGCCTTCCCCGCCTTGGCCAGTTCACCCGTGTTAGCCAGTGTCTTGCGGATAATACTGTAGGCCGCATTTGCCGCCGCAAGTTCGGCCAACAATGTTCAACTCCCTCTAATAAGCATAGTCAGCAACAGGACAATAGTCGTGCCAGCCGACCCCATCATCACGGCCTCTATCCGCTTGATACGGGTTATGGTTTCGCGCCACCGCTCAGAGCAAACAGCTTCATGCGTATCTATCTGAGCCTTCACATCTGAGACGGACGGGCGGGTCATTTTTTATTCTTACTGCCCTTAGGACGACCACGCTTCTTAGGCGCGGCGGCTTTAGGCTTCACAACAGTCGGCTCCTTCTTCGCCTTCAGTTGCGGGTTCAAGTCATAAAGGTGTGGCATGAACACCCTCCTCAGTTTGTTAATTAGCCAGGTCATGGTTTTGTCGGCCATGTTACATCATCGAGGCTGGTGGCATTATCAGTGATGTCACGCAAAGCCTGACGATAATCTATCTGGGCTTGGGTCATGGTCAGGTCAGACGATGCCCACCAATCTGTCTCAGCTAGTTTAGCGTTCCTTTCAGCCCTCAAGTCTTTTGGCCCATCTTCAGCCAAAAACTCTTGTTGTTTTTTCTGGGCGGCTGATTTGTCAAAGCTGATGACTGTTTCCCCCTCACCGTATGCGGTGTAAGTGTCAGTCTCGGCATCGTGCTTCACAGCAATGATGTCACTGTTTAGCAACATGATTGCGTCTTTCATGCGTGCTATTGCCTTACTCATATCTTAATCCTTAATTCTAAACATGAAGGTTTGACCATTACCAGTTGAGGTCATGGTTGTCCCAGCATTGTGATTGTGAACCGAATCCAGATATTCACTTGAACCATTAAAATGCTGAATCCCGATAGTGATATGCGCTTCAGTGTGGCCGCTTGCATAGCTTTCAATAAAAGAACTATTAACAAAAACAGAGCCGCTTTTTCTTAGAAACATAGACGGTGTGTAGCCACTCCCGCCATTGCCGTTAAAAGAATGAACGGCGCAACAAAAATAAGTCCCCGCAACAGTAGGCGTTAATCTATTATTAGCAGTGCTAATTGTAACATCTGACGATGACAAGTCGTTGGCTAATCCCTGTAGTGTTGTTGTCCCAGTGAAACTGGTTGAGTTGTCATGCCCAGCCATGCCATGAGGAATATCCCCACCAAGTCTGCCTGTAAAAAGGTAATTCGTGGCGAGGTTAATTGCATCAGCCCCAACGCTGTCTGTAGCCAGCAACGCAGATGTGATTGCATCATCAGCAACCTTGGCCGTGGTAATAGCATCATCCGCAATGCTGGCTGTCGCAATCGTTGAACCAGTGCCGAGAAGGTCAGAGAGGTTTCTTGCGTTGCTCATGTCTGTCTCTCCTATTGCCTAACTTCATACAGGGTTAATGTGCTAGTCGGCTTCCAACCGCTACCGAAGCTAGTTGAGTTCATCCCCCAGTGATTGAACAAGACATCCTTATTAGCTGTGTTGCCTGTTATTTGGAGCTTGTAAGTCAGCTGGTTTGTTGAATTGGGAGAATCAAAAGTGCATATAGAGTTGTGATTAATCCCCATGTAAGCAGTGCTTCCAGAATTAGCATATACAGTAGCGGAGCCACTTGTAGTGTCGTTACTACCCCCAGAAACATTTGAAACCATCGTTGTGGTTCCACCGTCAACACGGACTATCCTTCCAGAGCAAACAACAGCGGTGTCTTCAGGAACCATAAAAAACAATGCCCGAACCATGATTTTGCTGTTGGGAAATATAGGGGTTATATTCAATGTCAAAGCAGTATCCGCATAGCCGCCAACATTGATGCCGCCTGGAGCC
>Ga0160423_10000451_pt1 | contig 33441 bp, 33 predicted proteins | sample CRUFie14St8metaG_FD_108191 | JGI IMG/M metagenome (GOLD analysis project Ga0160423, IMG submission 108191) | Marine microbial communities from the Costa Rica Dome - CRUD Field 142mm St8 metaG | ecosystem: Environmental > Aquatic > Marine > Oceanic > Photic zone | place: Costa Rica: the Eastern...
CCATGGTCATATATTATAGAGTCAATAGCAGTAAAATGATTGTTTTTTTCTCCTAACACACGAATTATTTTTCCAACAGGGTTTTTACCTCCACTTAGCCAAGAAGTAATCTGCACTAATACTTTTTTGTTTTTATAATGAGGTTTAAATAAAGAAGTTGGAATAAAGATATCAAAAGGAACTTTTTTGTTGTCGGCAACTAAAAAACAACCAAAGGAAGAAACATCTAAAACGCCAACAAAGGAACTTTTTTTTCTTTCAACAACCTTTGTTATCTCAGCCAGTTTTTTCTTTTTACGTACACTATATACAGTAATTTCAACAAGATCATCTGCTAAAGAAAACAAAGAGAGGTGCATTGGAACAAAATATTCTGATTCTCCAACAGAAACATAGACCCCCTTTTTAGAGGTGTTTTTAACCACACCAGCTAGACATAAATTTTTTAAATTTAATCTAAAATGGCCTCTTTTAATCTCTTTTATATATGAAGAGGCTTTAAGTTCTTCAAGAAGATCACAGATAATGGTTTTAATATTTTGATTTTTAATGTTTAGTTTTTTAGCGATCTGCTTATAGTTCATTGATAAGGAAGGATTTTCTTTGTATATAGAGCGAATTGAAGCAAATAAATTCTTTTTTGAAAAGCTTCGTTCATCCTTAATTTTTTTATTTTTCTTTTTGCGCATAATGTAAGTGATAAAAATAATCTTAATTTTACCTTGTGAAAAATTTTAAGCCAAAATATTTTATTCTTATTTTTTTTGTTATTGCAATAAGTTCATGTAGAAGCAAGAAAACATTTAACGGAACAGCAGAGTTACCTTGTCCTGATCATGATGGTGTAAATATTGAAGAAGACAAAAAGTCTAAATGGAGACTGGTGCTATATAAAGATGGGAGAAGTGTCTTTGGAAAGAAAAAAAGAGGAAAAACAAAATTATTTAAAAAGTAATAATAGCAAGGAACATTAGTTTTAAACGTTCTTTTGGAAGGCATAACATAAACGAAAAAAAGGAGCTCTACTTATAGAGACTCCTTCTGTTTGCTTGCTCCCCCTCTAGGACTCGAACCTAGGACCCTCTGATTAACAGTCAGATGCTCTAACCAGCTGAGCTAAGGAGGAGTAAAAAAGGTTGACAAAAATAAGAGAAAGCTGTAAATAATAAAATATATTTGCTAAAAAATTTTTATGAGCCTTTTAGTTGTAGGAACAGTAGCTTTTGATGCTATTGAAACACCATTCGCAAAAACAGATAAAATCATTGGAGGAGCAGCCACATATATTTGTCATTCTGCAAGTTTTTTTTCAAAAAATATAAATCTAGTTTCAGTCGTTGGAGAGGATTTTCCCAATAAAGCTATTAACAGTCTAAAAGAAAAAGGTGTTGATGTAAAAGGGTTGCAAATTAAAGAAGGAAGAAAGACATTTTTTTGGTCGGGAAAGTATCACAATAACATGAACTCAAGAGACACGCTTAAAACGGAATTAAATGTTTTAGAAGATTTTAATCCGATTGTCCCAAAACAGTACACCAAATCAGAATTCTTAATGTTGGGAAATTTAATGCCTTCAGTTCAAAAAAGGGTGCTGGAACAAATGCAGGAAAGACCAAAACTTATTGTTTTAGACACCATGAACTTTTGGATGGATAACTTCATGCCAGATTTAAAAGAAGCCTTAAAAAACACGGATGTATTAACAATTAACGATGATGAGGCAAGACAGCTATCGGGCGAATATTCTTTGTTGATAGCAGCAAAAAAGATTCTAACAATGGGGCCAAAATATTTAATAATTAAAAAGGGAGAACACGGAGCGATTTTGTTTGGTGAAGATAAAATGTTTTATTCTCCAGCCGTAATGCTTGAGAATGTTATTGACCCAACAGGAGCGGGAGATTCGTTTGCCGGAGGTTTTATAGGGTATTTAGCAAAAACAAAAGAAATTACTTTTGACAACATGAAAAAAGCAGTTGTATACGGGACAGTCTTAGCGTCATTTACCGTGGAAAAACTGGGGATAGAAAGTATAGAAAACATAGAAGAAGAAAAAGTGAACAAAAGATTGGCTGAAATAAAAAGCGTAGTTTCTTTTTAAAATAATGTAGAGTTGTTGTTTCGACTTTGATTTTCGTACCAAACATCAGAAACAAGATCAGCCCCCTCAGCAGCAGAAACAGCCAAACGATCACAACGTTCGTTTTCAACATTGTTGTTGTGACCTTTTACCCACAAAAAACGGATAGAATGCTTTTTGTAAACAGATAAAAAACGAATCCACAAGTCGGGGTTTTTCTTTCCTTTAAAGTTCTTTTTTTGCCAATCAAATAACCACCCTTTTTCAATTGCATTAACAACATATTTTGAGTCAGAATAAACAACAATTTCTGAGTTCAGTTTTTTAACGTTTTCAATACCAACAATAACCGCCAACAGTTCCATACGATTGTTAGTGGTTAATAAAAACCCTTTGCTAATTTCTTTTCTATGTTTACCGCTTAGCATTACAACCCCATAACCCCCTCTTCCAGGATTACCCTTAGCAGAACCATCGGTATAAATTATGATTGACACTTTTTGATGTAATTTAAAATTGTTGGCGCAAAAAACTGATGCTCTAAAGTAGAGATTTTTTTTGAGAGAGACTCTGCTGTTTCAGCCGTAGAAACAGGGCATTTTTCTTGAAATAGTATTTTTCCTTGATCATAAAACTCATTTACCAAATGAATTGTTATACCAGAATAAGGTTCATTATTTTCTATAATGGCTTTATGAACATTCATGCCAAACATTCCTTTACCACCATATTTTGGAAGTAATGAGGGGTGAATGTTTATGATTCGGTTTTTATAAAAAGCCACAAGTTTTTTAGGAATCTTTAATAAAAAACCAGCCAAAACAATAAAATCAATCTTTTTTTCTAATAGCTTATCGTTAAATTCTGAAAAATTAAAAAGCTGCTTTTTTGAAAAAACAAAGCTATCAATGCCATGTTTTTTTGCGCGTTGTAAAACAAACGAAGAGCTGTTATTTGATGCTATAAGCGCAACTTTTGCATGTGTACAACTAGAAAAATATTCTAATATTTTTTCTGCATTAGATCCAGAGCCAGAACCAAAAATTGCTATATTTTTCAATTAAGTTAAATTTTTTCAAAAATAAAATAAACAACCGGATGTTAAAATAGAAAATAATAAAGTTTGCAAATTCTTTAATTAATAGTTTTATTTGCAAAGTAATAACTATAAAAAAAAAATTATGTCAGATATTTCAGAAAAGGTAAAAGCAATAATTGTAGACAAGTTAGGAATTGATGAAAACGAAGTTACTAATGAAGCAAGTTTCACTAATGATTTAGGTGCTGATTCATTAGACACGGTCGAACTAATAATGGAGTTTGAAAAAGAATTTGATATACAAATACCAGATGATCAAGCTGAAGCAATATCAACAGTGGGCGATGCGGTAAAATATATTGAGTCTGCTTAAATAGCTATGACAAGAAGAGTTGTTATCACGGGTATAGGAGCGTTAACACCAATTGGTAATAATACTAAAGATTATTGGAGCTCTTTAAAAAATGGTGTTAGTGGAGCGGCGCCTATTACATATTTTGATACAGAAAATTTTAAAACAAAGTTTGCCTGCGAACTAAAAAACTTTCAACCAACTGATTTTTTAGACAGAAAAGAATCAAGAAAGCTTGATAGGTTTAGCCAATACGCCATGATTGTGGCGCAAGAAGCATTTAATGATGCCAAATTAGAAAACCATAATATTGTTCCTGAGCGCGCAGGTGTTATTTGGGGATCGGGAATAGGGGGCATGGAAACTTTTTTTGGTGAATCCGCAGGCTTTGCCAAAGGAAATGGCGTTCCCAGATTTAATCCTTTTTTTATTCCAAAGCTAATTTCAGACATACCCGCGGGCCATATTTCAATTAAATACAAGCTTAGAGGACCTAATTTCACAACAGTATCTGCTTGTGCATCTTCAACAAACGCATTAATAGATGCGTTTAATTATATTAAGTGGGATAAAGCAGACATGTTTGTTGTTGGCGGATCTGAAGCGTGTATATTTGAGCCAGGAATAGGAGGCTTTAATGCAATGATGGCTTTGTCAACTAGAAACGATGATCCAAAAACAGCATCCCGCCCATTCGATAAAGATAGAGACGGTTTTGTAATGGGAGAAGGTGCGGGAGCATTTATAATCGAAGAGTATGAACATGCAATAAATAGAGGCGCAAAAATATATGCTGAGGTTGTAGGCTCGGGTCTCACAGCAGACGCACACCACATAACAGCTCCTCACCCAGAGGGTTTAGGAGCGCTCAACGTAATGAGAGAAGCAATAAGTGAGGCAAAAATTAATAAAGAGGAGGTTGATTATATTAATGTTCATGGAACATCAACCCCACTTGGAGATGTTGCTGAAACAAAAGCAATAAAACAATTATTTGATAATCACGCATACAGCTTAAATATAAGCTCAACGAAATCTATGACTGGACACCTCCTTGGTGCAGCAGGAATTATAGAGGCTATTGCTGCAGTGTTGGCGATTAAACACAATATTGTTCCGCCGACGATTAACCATCACACGCAAGATCCAGAAATAGATAGCAAGCTGAATCTTACTCTCAATGTAGCTCAAAAGAAAGAAATACGATATGCACTAAGCAATACGTTTGGTTTTGGAGGGCATAACGCATCAATACTTTTTAAAAACACAGAACTATAACGTTTTTTTCAAGATACTTAATAAAATCTTTTTTTCGTTTGAAAAAGAAAAAGAGTCGTTTTAACTATAGAGAAGAAATATATAAAACAGCTTTTCAACACAAGTCATATTGTAAAATAAACAACAACGAACGTTTAGAATTTTTAGGAGATGCTATTTTATGTTTTGTTGTTTCAGAATATGTTTATGATGAAAATAAAATACAAAAAGAAGGATATTTATCAAAAAAGAGAGCTGTAATCGTTGCTAGAAAACACTTAAATATGGTAGGAAAAAGAGTGATAAACAAGGAATTACTAAAAACAAAAACAGAAACAATAAGTGATAATATATATGGAAACGCTCTTGAAGCTCTTATAGGCGCAATATATATCGAAAGAGGGATAAAAGAGGTGAAACAATTTATCGTGGATAAAATTATTAATTCCGAATTTATTGACGAATTGATAAATACTGATTATAAAAGTAACCTTCAAAAAATTATTCAAAAAAATCAAAACGATATAAAATATAATTTAACAAGCACAAAAGGACCGGAACACGATAAAGAGTTTTATGTGACGTTGTTTATTGATAACAAGCAAATAAGCCACGCAAAAGGACGATCTTTAAAGGAAGCGGAGCAAAACGCCGCGAAAAAAGCATTAAAAAGTGTATCTTAGCTGAAATGAAAAAACGCTTTACATTAGAACCGGTTGAAGAAGATTTTAGGGTTTATGCCATTAACAGTCATGCAAAAGGTTATTCGCTTTGTTGGAAGATAAATCAACAATTTAAAATAGACCTAGAAAGAGTTAGTGAGGCAGTTGTAAAAAACAGTGTTTTTGTTCGCTACAACTATAAAAGCAACGAAGGGCAAGAGTTTAATGTAATAACAAACAGATCAAAAGAAGGCTACTTTATTCCTGATCACAAGGCCGTAAACTACTTTTTGGTTGTTAATAAAAAGCATAATCAAAAAAAATTATTAGAAGAATTAAAAAAAAACAGTGAAATATTATTTGCTTTTGAGCTTGAATTAGAAAAGAGCAAATACACAGAAAGATTTATATTTAATGAGACGTAAAACTAAAATAATAGCAACAATTGGGCCGGCAACTAGCTCAAAAGAAATGATCAAAAGATTAATATCAAGAGGCGTTAACGTGTGTAGACTTAACTTCTCACATATTGATCATGAAACAGCAAAAGAAATAATAACCTCTATTAAAGAAATTAACCAAGAGCTGCATACGCACACAGCGATATTAGCAGACCTACAAGGGCCTAAAATTAGGGTTGGCCAACTACCATCATCGTTTAAGTTGGTAAGAGGTAAAGAAGTGATTATTTGTACAAAAAAAAGAGCAAACACAATTCCTGTTAATTATAATAATTTTGCTAAAGACGTAAAGAAAAGAGATGTCGTTTTGTTAGATGATGGAAAGTTGAGTTTAAAAGTAGTTTCTTCAAATGGAAAAGACACTGTAAAATTAAAAGTAGTACACGGAGGGCTGCTTCATTCGTTCAAGGGAATTAACCTGCCAAACACAAAAATTACCCTTCCTTGCTTAACAAGAAAAGATAGAAAGGATTTAGCGTTCATATTAAAAGAAAAAATAGAGTGGATTGGACTATCTTTTGTCCGTTCTTCGGAGGACATTAAAAAGCTGAAAAGAATAATTAAGCGAGCAAAAGTAACTCATAAAGTGATTGCAAAAATTGAAAAACCACAAGCAATAAAAGAATTAGACGAAATCATTAATGAGTCGGAGGCAATAATGGTGGCAAGAGGAGATTTGGGCGTCGAGGTTCCTACACAAAAAGTTCCTGCATATCAAAAGAGCATCGTTGAAAAATGCATTGCTGCATCTAAACCGGTAGTTATTGCGACCCAAATGCTCGAAAGCATGACCGAAAACCCTCGACCAACTAGAGCTGAGGTAAATGACGTTGCTAATTCAGTTATAGATGGTGCGGACGCAGTTATGTTAAGCGGTGAAACATCTGTTGGTCAACACCCTCTAAAAGCGGTAGACACTATGAGAAAAATAATTCGTGATGTTGAAAAAAGCAAACACAGTATTTCAAAAAATCAACCACCTAGAGAAATAATAAATAAAGAAAGGCTTTTATCTGAGGCGATATGTTCAAACGCATGCTCAATAGCCGAAACGGCTAACGCTAAAGCAATTATTGCAATAACATATTCCGGCTATAATGCAATAAAAACCTCAAGCTTTAGGCCAAATGCTTTTATATATGTTTTTACGCATAATCACACAATATTAAACACTCTAAGTTTGGTTTGGGGGGTAAGAGGTTTTTATTACGATAGGGGGGCAACTACAGACCAGACTATTGAGGAAACAATCAACTTTTTGAAGCAAAACAAATTAATAAGGAAAAATGATTTTGTTGTTAACCTTGCCAGTATGCCGGCACAAGAAAAAGGAATGACAAACGTCATGAAATTAAGTAAAGTAAAATAATATGATAAACAAGAAACTATTAGCAGAAATATGTGAGGTTGCAGGAGCCCCAGGCCACGAACAACGAGTTAGAGAAATTGTAATAAAACAGGTAAAACCACTTGTTGATGAAATTAGAATTGACAACATGGGAAATGTTGTGGCTATAAAAAAAGGAAAAGAAAGGAAAAAAGTAATGATTGCGGCCCATATGGATGAAATAGGCTTTATCGTTACGCACGTAGACGATCAAGGGTTTATATATTTTCATACTTTAGGAGGTTTTGATCCAAAAACCCTGACCGCACAAAGGGTTATAATTCATGGAAAAAAAGATGTTATTGGTGTTATGGGTAGCAAGCCAATACATCTGATGAGTGTGGCTGATAGGGCAAAAGTACCAACGATAAAAGATTATTTTATTGATACTGGCATGACAAAAAAAGAGTTAGATAAGCTTATTTCTGTTGGGGACACTATTACTAGAGACAGAAAATTAATTGAGATGGGAGAGTGTTTAAATTGTAAATCTATGGACAATAGGGTTTCGGTTTTTATACTTATTGAAATGTTAAGAGAAATGAAAAACACACCTCCATATGATGTTTATGCTGTTTTTACTGTACAAGAAGAAATAGGAATTAGAGGAGCAAATGTTTCGGCAATGGATATCAATCCTGATTTTGGTTTTGGTCTTGATACGACTATTGCATGGGATACCCCGGGAAGCACAAAACAAGAAAGAGTGTCGGCTTTAGGCGAGGGGGCTTGTATTAAGGTTATGGATTCGTCAACTGTATGTGACTATAGAATGGTAGCCTATATGAAAGAAATAGCCAAAAAGAAAAAAATTAAAACACAGTTAGAAATCTTGCCAGCTGGAGGAACAGACACATCCGGGGTGCAAAGGATGAACCCTGGGGGTAGCATTGCGGGTGCCGTTTCTATTCCAACGAGGCATATACATCAAGTTATCGAAATGGTAAACAAAAAAGATGTTAGATCGGCAATAGACCTTCTTAGGGGTTGTGTTGAAAACCTTAATTTATATGACTGGAATTTTAAATAGAGTTAAAATAATTAAGGAAAGTTAAAAATAAAAACTATCTTTAAAAAAATTAAACAATTAAAAATGAAAAAAATAACGTACCTTTTTATAGCAATTTCAGTAGTATTTGTTTCCTGTACAAAAGAAGAAGGGTGTACAGATCCTGTAGCGGCAAATTACAGTTCTGATGCTGAAAACGATGACGGCTCTTGTGTTTTTGATATAGTTGGTGTTTGGAGCGCTACAAGTGTAGATTTTTCTATAACTCAAACCTCAACATTGGCCGGTCAAACAATATTTTCTTATGACACATCATACACGTTAACCCCGCAAGATGCAGACTGGGATTTTGAGGACAATATCGAGTTCACTTCTTCAGGCACAATAATAACACCCGATGCTTCAGATAATGAAACATATACAACCTCGGGAAATATATTAACAATTGTGGATTCTGACGGAGAAGAAAGTGAATCTACATTTACTGTTTCTAAAACAAACCTTTCAATAACAATGCTTGACTCTGAAACAGAAACTGATATGATGGGGGTAACAAATAGTTTTAGTTCAGAAATGACAATAAATTGTACACGCCAGTAGCAAAAACATAATTTTAAACGACATAAAGATTATGATATTTTGGGTTTAGGGCTTAGTTTTAATTAAACTGTTTTAAAAACCTAACATCATTCTCATAAAATAAGCGAATATCATCAATACCATACAAAAGCATTGCAATTCGTTCTATGCCCATACCAAAGGCATAACCACTATATTTTTTGGGGTCAATACCGCAGTTTTCTAATACGTTTGGATCAACCATTCCACAGCCAAGAATCTCAAGCCACCCCGTACCCTTAGTAATTCTATAGTCAGACTCCGTTTCTAAACCCCAATAAATATCTACCTCTGCAGATGGTTCTGTAAAAGGAAAATATGAGGGACGAAGTCTAATCTTAGTTTTCTTCCCAAACATTTCTTTTGCAAAGTAAAGAAGAGTTTGTTTTAAGTCAGAAAAACTAACTTTTTCATCAATGTATAACCCCTCCACTTGATGAAACAAGCAGTGTGCTCTTGCGGAAATCGCCTCATTTCTATAAACTCTTCCAGGAGAAAGTGTTCTAATTGGCGGCTTATTTGATTGCATGTGTCTAACCTGAACAGAGGACGTGTGTGTTCTAAGAAGAACATCAGGATTTGTTTGAACGAAAAAAGTGTCTTGCATATCTCGGGCAGGATGATCTTCAGGAAGGTTTAAAGCTGTAAAGTTATGCCAATCATCCTCTATTTCCGGTCCATGAGAAACACTAAAACCAATACTGTTAAAAATGGAAATAATTTTTTGTTCAACAATAGATATAGGGTGTCGGCTTCCTATTGAAGAATTTTTTACAGGCTTAAACAAATCAGGTTTTGGGCCAGTGTTTTTTTCAGAAAACAAAGGTTTTAAGCAAGAGATTTTTGTTTGAACTAAATTTTTAAGATTGTTAATCGCTAAACCAAACTCTTTTTTTTGTTCATTTGGAACCTCTTTAAAGTTGTTAAAAAGAGAGGTTAAATGTCCCTTTTTTCCTAAATATGAAACCCTAAAGCTTTCTAATTCTTCTTTAGAAGAAGGAGAAAAACCCTCAACCTTTTTTACTAAACTATCAATCTTTGATAACATACAATAATTTCTATATATTTGCTAAAGTAATTACAAAATAACAATATTTATGCGAATTAAATCGTCTTTCATAATATTTACAAGTTTTTTCGCATTATCATTAATGGTTCTAACTTCATGTACAAAAGAAAGCAGTCCTACTGTAGGTGTTGTTATTGTTGTTGACCAACAAAAAAATCCAATCGCTGATGCTAGAGTAACACTCTCTATTAACGACGATCTTGTAAGCAATCAAGGGGCGACACCAATAGGTGAATTAACAAGAATAGAATACACGGACGTTCAAGGAAGGGTAGAATTCACATATGAACTAGAAGCAATTTTTGATATTAACATTCAAAAACTAAGTGGAAACGACACTTTAATTGGTCAAAACATGATTGCTTTGGTTAGGGGTGAAACCGTCACAAAACGAGTTACGATAAACTAATATATTTTATTATACCTTCTTTAATTAGTTTTTCTTGGTCTATTTCAGATAGGTTTTTTATAGCTTTAACTTCTTCATAGTGAGGCCAGCCATCCTCATCAACACCATTAAAACGATAATAACCAAAAGAACTAAGAATTTTACAAGTTGCTATATGTAAAACATCTACTTTTTCCTCTTTACTAAAGCTCTTTTCAGGCATATTAAGCTCTTGTAGCCCAATTAAATATAAAACACCTTTTAGTGTTATATCGTAATCAAATTGTTTTTCAAGACGCGTAATTAGAAGATCCCAATTTTTTTCTAAATCTTTCATTACACAAAAATAAACTTAATATCTTTACAAAATGAGTTATTTAGATATAGCTATTGTAATACCTTTTTTATACTCGACAATTAAGGGATTTTCAAATGGACTTATTAAAGAAGTAACTGGTTTAATTGGTTTTGTTTTTGGGGTGTATTTTGCTATTAACTTTTCTGCTTATTTAGAGCCTAAAATATCTGTTTATTTCTCGGGACACGAAGATTTTATACCAATTATCACATTTGTTATTTTATTCGGAATGATTATACTATCAATTCGTTCGGTAGGCTTTATTTTAGACAAATTAACGAAGGCGCTTGCTCTTGGTATAATTAGTAAGCTACTAGGGGCAGTTTTTGGGTTTTTAAAAGTTTTATTGATACTAAGTTTTTTAATTTTTATAGTAAAAGATTATAATCTAATCAATTTAGAAAAATTTGATAAAACAGTGTTATTAAAGCCAATAGAAAATGTTTCAACCCAAATAATACCGAACATTAATAAACATAGAAACGAAGTTTTAGAAAAGATAGATAAAAAAACAAAAAAAGCAAAAGAAAAAATTAATCTTCAATAGCACAGAGACCAGGAAGGTTTTTGCCCTCTAAATATTTGAGCATAGCACCTCCTCCAGTTGAAACATAAGATACACTATCGGTCAAGCCAAACTTTTTAATTGCCGCAACAGAATCACCCCCACCCACTAAAGAAAAGGCGCCATTTTTTGTTGCTTCAGCAACTGCAAACCCAACTTTTTTTGTTCCGTTTTCAAAGCGGGACATTTCAAAAACGCCCATTGGACCGTTCCAAATAATTGTTTTTGACTTTAAAATAGCTGCACAAAACAGCTGTATACTTTTTTCTCCAAGATCAAATCCAGCAAATCCTTTTGGAATGTTATATATATCGGAATGATTAATTAAACAGTCATTACTGAATTCAGACCCATTAACGGAATCAATCGGAAGTAATAAGTTTACATTTTTATTATTAGCCTCCATAACCAATTCTTTTGCTAAACTCAATTTGTCTTCTTCAACCAGAGAGTTTGATACTTCTCCGCCCAAAGCTTTTATGAAGGAATACGCCATCCCACCACCTACAATTAAATTATCTACAATGTTATATAATGATCTAATAACATCAATTTTTCCTGATATTTTGGCTCCACCAATAATAGCAGTAACAGGCTTATTGGTATTTTTCATAACGCTTTTTAATGCTAAAAGTTCTTTTTCAACCAAGAACCCAACACACTTTTTGTTGTTAAAGAAGGCGGCAACTTTTGATGTTGACGCATGATCTCTATGAAGGGTTCCAAAAGCATCATTAATATACCAATTACCAAGACGAGCTATCTCTTTTGCAAAACCTTCACAGCCAAGCTTTTCATTTTTATTAAATCGCATATTCTCTAATAGAAAAACAGACCCAGATCTAGAGGCTTCAATTTTTTCAACCGCAGATTTTTCAAGATAATTTTGTAAAAAAACAACCTTTTGTTTTAGTAATTTTGAAAGCACATCAACAATGTTGATTAACGAAAATCTAGACTCAAATTTACCGTTTGGCCTTCCCAAATGTGATAATATTACTGCCTTACCCCCAGAATTTATAACATAATTTATTGTGTCTAAAGCGCCAATAATTCTACTGTTGTCCGTGACTGTTAAATTGTTGTCCAAAGGAACATTAAAATCCACTCTAATAAGCGCAACTTTATCGCTAAAACTAATATTGCTGATTTTTTTCATTTTACAAAAATAAAAACATAAATTTTTTAATTTTGAATAAGAACAAAAAAAATGCTTTTCAGAGACATTCCAGGAAACAATGAAATAAAACAAAAGTTAATAAATGGTGTTGTTAACGGCAGAATCGCTCATGCACAGTTGTTTTGCGGCCCAAACGGAAATGCTAAATTAGCCTTGGCGCTTTCATATGCGAGATATGTAAATTGTCAAAGCAAACTACCTACAGACTCTTGTGGATCTTGTTTAAGTTGTAAAAAATATAACAATCTTGAACACCCAGACCTTCATTTGGTGTTTCCTGTAATTAAAACAAATAAAACTAAAAACACAATTAGCGACCATTATTTACGAGAATGGAGAAACCTTGTTATAGATAACGCATATTTATCTGTTTATGATTGGGCAGAAGAATTTAAAGGTGAAAATAAAACGGGTCAAACAGGAATGATATATAAAGATCAAGCTAAAAGTATAAGTGAAAAAATCAATTTGAAAAGTTACGAGTCTAATTATAAGGTTGTTCTCATATGGAGCGCTGAGCTTATGAACAAAGATGCTGCAAATAAGCTTTTAAAACTTGTTGAAGAGCCGCCTAAAAAAACACTTTTTTTACTTACAACTCAAAATAAAAATAGTCTTCTTAAAACCATACTGTCAAGATTACAAATTACAAATGTTGCTAATTTTAAAAAAAATGATTTATTGACTTATTTTGACCATCTTGAAAAAGATCAATATAAATTAGTGGAAGAACAGGTGGAAGGACTAAACTATGATTTAGGTTCAATAATAAAGCTTTTGAAAAATCAAGATTCAGATGTAACATACTTTCAGCTTTTTGCAAACTGGATGAGATTTTTGTATAGAAAAGATATTCAAAGAATAGTTGATTGGAATGAAAAAATATCAATTGTTGGTAGAAAAAACCAAATAGAATTTTGCAATTATTCTCTTAATATTATAAGGGCGTGTCTAATATATAAAATCGGTACACAAACAAATACAATCATAAAAAAAGAAGAGAAAGAATTTATAAAAAACTTTTCCCCATACTTAAGCCAAGATAATATTTTAAATATCGCAAACAAACTAGAGAAAACAATTTTCGCTATTGGAAGAAATGCAAATTCTAAAATTTTATTTTTTAACTTATCATTAGAGTGTTTAAAATTATTAACTTTAAAGTCGAATTAATTCTAATTTAATATGGCTTGTGGAAACTGTAATACATGTGATGTTTCAGAAAAAAGAGGCTGTGGAACCAGCTCAGTGTTTGATTGGTTGTATCAAATAGAAAGTGTTGATGAAAACAACAGAAGACTTGTTGAAGTACAATTTAAAGGAGATCGAAAAGATTTTTTCACCAATACGGACGGGCTAGATCTTTCTGTAGGAGATTGGATTGCTGTTCAGGCTGAAAAATCCGGGCATGATATTGGAAAAATCACAATGATAGGCGAATTGGTACAATTACAAATTAAAAGAAAAAATAGAGATGTTAAAAAAGAACCTCTTAGAAAAATCTATAGAAAAGTAGAAGAAAAAGAGTTGAAAAAGTGGACCGAATTAATAAAAAAAGAGACGGATATTTTAGAAACTGCTAATAGAATTGTTCAAAAACATAAACTCGAAATGAAACTTTCAGACATTGAGTTTCAAGCAGACAACACTAAAGCAACATTTTTTTACACAGCAGACAAAAGAGTAGACTTTAGAAACCTAATTAAGGATTACTCCAAAGAATTTAAGGTGAGAATAGAAATGAAGCAAATAGGTGTTAGGCAAGAGGCAGCGAAAATAGGCGGCCTAGGTTCTTGTGGAAGAGAGCTTTGCTGTTCGACATGGATGACAGAATTTCCTTCAGTATCAACATCTGCAGCTAGATACCAACAACTATCGATTAACCCTCAAAAAATTTCCGGCCAATGTGGAAGATTAAAGTGTTGTTTGAATTTTGAGTTAGAAACATACACTGAAGCTATTAAGGAATTTCCAAGTTCAAAAACGAAATTAAAATTTAAAAACGGAGAGGCTAAGTTTGCTAAACTAGACGTGTTTAAACAAAAGATGTATTATTTTTATGTAAACTCACCAATGGATGTTTTTGAACTGCACCTAACTAGCGTTAAGCAAATTATTAAGTTAAATAAAGAAGGAAAACAGCCTGAAAAAATAGAAAAATTTGTGGCGCATGATGAGGAAAACAAAATAACTTTTAAAGATGGTAGTGGAAAAGCATCTGTTAATCGTTTTGATAATAAAAACAAAAAAAAGCGCTTTAAAAAGAAGAGGGTAAAATGAAAAAAGCAGTTTTTTTTATGATATTATTTGTTTTTATTTCTTGTGATAAAAATAATGTTTACCAGCAGTTTTTTGATATTCATGAAAATACGTGGCACAAGGATTCACTGGTTAATTTTGAATTAACTGATTTAGACACATCAGTTAGCTACAAGATGTTTTTAAACATAAGACACGGCGTCGAATATAAATATCAAAATATATTTTTATTCTCAAAAACAGACCACAATAAAGATACTTTGGAAATATATTTATGTGACAACACAGGTAAATGGTATGGTAAAGGGTGGGGTGATGTTAAGGAGGTTACAGTAGACATATCTAATGTTAATGATAAAATAATTACAAAATCTAGCAGCATAAGTTTTGAACAAGCAATGAGGTATGGTGATAAAGAGAGTATTGAAAACCTGCAACATATTTATTCATTAGGAATCTTAATTCAACAAAACAATGATTAAAAGATCAATTTTATTCATTTGGATAATCATACTTAGTCCATTTTTATCGTTGTTTTTTTTAGTTCAACTAGCATCTTTTGAGGTTTTTGGACCTTTACCAAGCTTGCAACAATTAGAAGATCCTAAAAGTAATCTCGCTACAGAAATTATCTCAGAAGATGGGATAGTTCTAGGAAAATATTTTTTTGAGAATAGGACAAAAGTTGAGTTCGATGAAATTTCTGTCAACTTGATTAATGCCCTGATAGCAACTGAAGACATTCGTTTTAAAAACCATTCTGGAATTGATGTGCGGGCCCTTGTTAGAGCAATATTAGGAGCAATTAAGGGCGATGTTAGTTCGGGGGGGGCTAGTACAATAACTCAGCAGTTAGCAAAAATGTTGTTCACTGAAAAACCTGCAACCGGAATACAAAGAGTTTTGCAAAAACTAAAAGAATGGGTTATTTCCGTTCAGCTTGAAAAGAGATATACAAAAAATGAGATTTTAACTATGTACCTAAACAGGTTTGATTGGGTAAATAATGCAGTTGGTATTGAGTCCGCTTCAAAAGTTTATTTCAATAAAGATCCAATAGACTTAGAAATTGAAGAAGCAGCAATGTTAGTCGGTATGCTAAAAAACCCTTCGCTTTATAATCCCAACAGAAGAATAGAATTAACCAAATCCAGAAGAGATGTTGTGTTATATCAAATGATGAAATATAAATTTATTACAGATTCTGTTTATAAAAAAAACATAGAAAAAGAAATAATTTTGGATTTTAAAAAAGCCAGTCATAATAGAGGTTTAGCACCATATTTCAGAGAATACCTAAGAACAGAAATGAAAAAATGGTGTTCGAAAAACACAAAAGCAGACGGCAAAAGATACAATCTTTACACAGATGGATTAAAAATATATACCACAATTAATTCTAGATTACAATTTTTTGCTGAGGAAGCAATGCGAACTCATTTATTTAAACTTCAAAAGGATTTTTATAGACACTGGAAAGGCTATACTAACGCTCCCTTTCCTGAAGACTTTGAAAAAGAACAAATAGATGAAATTTTAAATCAAGCGATAAAAAGATCAGAAAGGTATATCAAGTTAAAAAACACTGGAACACCAGAGTCAAAAATTAAAGAAATTTTTAACAAAAAGACTCCAATGAAATTGTTAGCATGGAATAAAAAAATTAAAAAAACACTTCCAAAAAAGGATGTGGAAGATTATTTTGTTTCAGGCGACACAATCTATTCTTGGTTTAAAGAAATAGACACTGTTATGTCTCCTGTTGACTCAATATACTATAATAAATTTTTTATACATTCCGGCTTAATGAGCATGGATCCAATGAATGGACATGTTAAGGCATATGTTGGCGGAATCAACTATAAACATTTTAAATATGATCATGTAACCATTGGAAAAAGACAAGTGGGGTCTACATTTAAACCTTTTTTATACTCTTTAGCGATTCAAGAAGGTTTTTCCCCATGCTATAAAGTGTCAAATATTCCCGTTGTTTTTGATAAAAAAAGATGGAGATTAGATAAAGATTGGGCTCCACAAAATTCAGGAGACGATTTCGAGGGTCTTTCCTTAAGTATGAAGTTTGGTTTAGCAAATTCAATAAATTCCGTAACAGCATACATTATGAAACAGTTTGGTCCACAAGCCGTAGTAGATCTTGCGAAAAAAATAGGTATTAAATCCAAAATCTTAGCAGTACCATCGTTATGTTTAGGAACCTTTGATTTGTCTGTCTATGAGATGGTTGGAGCATATTCGACATTTGTTAATAAAGGAGTTTGGACAGAACCCGTTTTTATAACAAAAATAGAAGATAAAAACGGCGTAATTATTGAAGAATTTACACCCAAAACTCAGGAGGCGATGAGTGAAGAGACAGCAGCAATAATGGTGCGATTATTGCAAGGTGTTGTTGATGGAGTCTATAGCCCTGAAGCTAAAACCTCAAAAGGAACAGGAGTAAGACTGCGATATAAATATAAATTTACCAATGAGATAGGTGGAAAAACCGGAACGACACAAAACCAGTCTGATGGATGGTTTATTGGAATTACACCAAACCTTGTTACTGGTGTTTGGTCTGGATGTGAGGACAGAAGTGTCCATTTTAGAGACATCTATTATGGTCAAGGAGCAAACATGGCTCTTCCAATTTTTGCCGAGTATTTAACACGAGTGTATAAAGATAAAGATATTTCAAAAATTAATCCAATAAAGTTTAATGTTCCAAAATATATTGATATAAAAATGGATTGCGGTGAACAAGTACAAACAACAGAAGACATATTTTTAGAAGAAGAATTTTAATATGATAAATAAAAAAGTAAAAGATGTAGCTGAAGCTATTGACGGTGTTAAAAGCAATATGACATTAATGTTTGGTGGTTTTGGCTTATCAGGAATACCCGAAAACTGTATTAAAGAATTATCTAAAAAAGAAATTTTTAATTTGACATGTATTTCAAATAATGCAGGCGTAGATGATTTTGGTTTGGGATTATTATTAGAGAAAAGACAGGTTGATAGAATGATTTCATCATACGTTGGAGAAAACGCTGAGTTTGAAAGACAAATGTTATCGGGAGAATTAAAAGTTGACTTAATTCCGCAAGGGACTTTGGCAGAAAGGTGCAGAGCAGGAGGTGCAGGAATACCAGCATTTTTTACCCCAGCAGGTTTTGGCACAGAAGTTGCTAATGGAAAAGAAGTAAGAGTTTTTGACGGCAAAGCACACATTTTAGAAACAGCCCTAACATCGGATTTTGCGTTTGTTAAAGCCTGGAAAGGCGATGAGGCAGGCAATCTAATTTTTAAAGGCTCAGCTAGAAATTTTAATCCTCTTATGGCAATGGCGGGAAAAATTACAGTTGCAGAAGTTGAAGAGTTGCTACCCGCCGGAGAGCTTGATCCAAATCATGTGCACACACCAGGAATATTTGTACAAAGAATTTTTAAAGGAGAGTTGTATGAGAAGCGAATAGAACATTTAACAACAAGAAAAAGAGAGAAATGAGTTTAGATAAAAATCAGATTGCAAAAAGAATTGCTCAAGAACTAAAGCATAACACCTACGTTAACTTAGGTATAGGAATCCCCACGCTGGTTGCTAACTATATTCCTAAAGGAATTGATGTTGAGTTTCAGTCAGAAAATGGAGTTTTGGGAATGGGTCCATTTCCTTTTGAAGGCGAAGAAGACCCAGATTTAATTAATGCGGGAAAGCAAACAATAACTACTTTAGCTGGCGCAGCGCTTTTTGATTCTGCAACATCATTTGCAATGATTAGAGGAAGACATGTTCAGCTAACAGTTTTAGGCGCAATGGAGGTTGCTTCAAATGGAGATATTGCTAATTGGAAAATACCCAAAAAAATGGTAAAAGGAATGGGGGGTGCAATGGATTTGGTTGCTTCTGCTGAAAACATTATTGTTGCAATGATGCATACAAATAAAAAAGGCAAAAGCAAACTATTAAAAAAATGTACTTTGCCAATAACAGGAGTTTCTTGTGTAAAAAAAATTGTAACAAATTTAGCGGTTATTGAAGTTACAAAAAAAGGGTTTAAACTTTTAGAAAGAGCCCCTGGTGTAAATGTGGATCAAATAATAAAGGCAACCGAGGGAAATTTGATTATAAGCGGTGAAGTACCAGAAATGAAAATTTAAATCTTATGACAAAAGAAATTAGTTGTTAACTTATTATCAGTTTATATTATTTTACAGTTACACCCTTTTGTTCTAAATGCTTTTTTATATCCTCTGTTTTGCCTTCAGGTATTGCATCAATAAGTTTTTGAGTGTATGAAGTTTCTGGACTATTATAAATTTTGTCTGAATCCCCCATCTCTTCAATTTTTCCAGACTGCATTACAACCATTCTGTCGCTCATGTACTTTACTACAGAAAGATCATGCGAAATAAATATATATGTTAACCCAAACTCATCTTTTAAGTCGTTTAACAGATTAAGCACTTGTGCTTGAACAGAAACATCTAAAGCAGAAACCGATTCATCACAAATAATAAACTTTGGGTTTACTGCTAAAGCTCTAGCAATACCTATTCTTTGTCTTTGGCCACCAGAAAATTCATGTGGATATCTATAAAAGTGTGTAGGGTCTAAGCTTACCTTGCTTAAAAGCTCTTCAACTCTTTTTTTTCTTTCATTATCGTCTTTTAAAATATTATGTACCTGCATAGGTTCCATGATTGCATTTCCAATAGTCATCCTAGGGTTTAATGAAGAATACGGGTCTTGAAAAATAATTTGAACTTCTTTTCGATACAATCGTAATTCTTCACTGTTCATAGTAGAAACATCCTTTCCTTTATAAACTATTTTTCCAGACGTTGGTTCTTCAAGCCTTAAAATTGTTCTTCCACATGTAGTTTTACCACACCCACTTTCCCCAACAAGACCAAGGGTTTCTCCCTTATAAACATCAAAAGAAATATTATCAACTGCTTTAACATAGCTTGTTATACCTCCAAAAAACCCATTTCTTATAGGAAAATAAGTTTTGAGATCATTTATCTTTAATATGGGATCTTGAGAATAAATTTCATCGTGTTTTAGTTTTCTTTGTTTAGTTGAGACGACAAGGTCTTTTGTAAAATCAGAAACAGAAACATTATTATCAATAATTTTTCCTTCGCTATCAGTTTGCATAAAATCAGAAACTGTTGGAAGAAATTTATAACGCTTATCGAGCGGAGGCCTACAAGCTAGCAAACCTTTTGTATATGGATGTTTAGGATTTGTAAAGATATCCCAAACATTTCCTTGCTCAACAATCTTCCCTTTATACATAACAACTACTTTATCGGCAAGCTCTGCAATTACACCAAGATCATGCGTTATAAACATAATACCCATATTTTGTTCTTTTTGCAATTTTTGCATTAACTTTAATATCGTTTTTTGAACAGTTACATCCAAGGCTGTTGTTGGCTCGTCTGCAATTAGAATTGAGGGCTCACAGCTCATAGCCATAGCAATCATCACCCGCTGTTTTTGTCCCCCTGAAATTTGATGAGGATAGGTTGAAAATATTCTTTCAGGTTCTGGTAACTGAACTTTTTCAAATAGCTTAATAGTTAATTTTTTTGCTTCATCTACAGTAAGGTTTTGATGTAGAGTTATAGCCTCCATAACTTGATCTCCGCATGTGAAAACAGGATTCAGAGATGTCATTGGCTCTTGAAAAATCATAGCGATATCATTACCACGATAAGTTCTCATTTCATCTTCTGATAGTTTTAACAAATCTACTGAAGCACCATCTTTATGAAAAATTATTTCCCCACCACTAATAATTCCTGGTGGACTAGGTATTAATCTCATTGCGGACAATGAAGTAACAGACTTGCCTGACCCTGACTCACCAACTATACCGATTGTTTCACCTTGATTTAACACAAAACTTACATCATTTACTGCTTTTACAATTGTGCCCTCTGTATGAAAATCTGTACACAAATTTTTAAATTCTAATAATTTTTTGCTCATTACATATTTTGTTTGGAGTATAAAAATAAAACTTTTGAAATTAAATAATGTAAACTTCTAAACAAATAATACTCGATCTTTTTAAGAAACCTTAAATAAGTCAACAAAATGATTTTTAATTTTTGTTTTCACCTCGCCAACACATACAGTTTTATTTATCTCTTTTTCAAGTGAAGTAACACTTTTATTAGCAATTCCGCAAGGAACAATGTGGTCAAAATAAGATAAGTCAGTATTGACATTAAATGCAAAACCATGCATAGTAACCCATCTACTTGTTTTTACACCTATTGCACATATTTTACGCGATTTTTTTTTCCCAACATCAATCCAAACACCAGTTTCGCCTTTAGATCTTTCTCCAATAACTCCGTAGTCGTATAAGGTTTTGATAACAACCTCTTCTAATAAACGCAAATACTTGTTAATGTCAGAAAAAAAATTGTCCAAATCCAGTATTGGATATCCAACAATTTGTCCAGGACCGTGATATGTTATATCTCCACCTCTATTTGTTACATAGTATTTTGCGTTTCTAGATTTTAGAAAACCTTGACTAACTAAAAGGTTGTTTTTGTCACCGCTTTTACCAATAGTATATACATGGTTGTGTTCACAAAATATAAAATGATTTTTGGTAGGCAGAGTTAAGTTTTCCTTTCTGTTTTTTGACTTTGTTTGAAGAATTTTAGAAAAAAGAATATCTTGGTATTCCCAACACGTTTTATAGTCAGTTCTACCAAGATCTATAAAATCAACCTTTTTGTTCATTAATTAGATTTTAGCAAGCTCAGTTTTTAAATAATTAATAACGTCAATTTCAATTGCATCAACCGTATTCATTTCTGATAAATACCAGCTCACCCAGTCACCTAAGTGAATGTGATATAAAGTGTTTTCTATTTGAGTTTCACCTTCACTCCAAACCTCAATAATGTTTTGGGTATACTTTGCAATAACAGATTTATTAATGTCCATTCTTATCTGGTTTCGCTTGTGGTCTATTTTGTTTCGAAAAAAGATAACAGAAAGATTATCAGTATTAGTTCTCCAGCCCAACAGTTCATTATGGTTCATTTCTGGAATAACTTGGTGCCAACACAACATTTTACTGTTTTCATTAATTTGCTGTCTAAATCGAACTGCAACACCCTCAAAACCATCGGCAACATAAATAACAGGTGTCGTATTAAATAGTTTTTCAGCAATAAATTTTGCTTGCTCATTAATTTTGTTATTATTTTCATTTAATAGAGATATCGAAGTTCTAATGTTTTCTTTAAAGCAATCACTAATAATGTTGTGATTATAAAGAACATAAAAAAGCTGCACAAATGAATATGCAAACATCGCTCTTGGAGGGTGATTTCCAGGAACGATTATGTGGTTGTAATTATATTTTTCCGCAAATTCTTTTAACTTCCCTCCAGATGTTATAATTGCTATTTCTGCATTTTTTTCAACACATTTTTCTAATGCAGAAATGGTTTCTTCTGTGTTTCCAGAATAAGAGCTGGCAATTACTAAAGTATTACTGTCTATAAATTTAGGAATCTCATAATCTTTCACAGAAATTAGGGGTAAAAAAGACTCCTTAGAAATTATATCCTTTAATATATTACCGCCAATACCGGAACCCCCAAGCCCACAGATAACTATGTTTTGAAGTTTTTTTGAGCTGGTCCGTAGATTCGAGTTCTCACCGATCATTTGAGCTTCTTCGAGTTGATCACTGAAGGCAGATATATAATCACACATTTTCATAATTCAATAAATTTAAAATAAGTATAAAAATACGAAATAGTAGCCTAATAGAATTTTTATATTTGCAAAAAAATAAGAATATGACAAAGGATTATTCAGAACAAGAAAAAATTCGAAGAGAATCTTTGAAAAAAATAATGGACTTAGGAATTAATCCTTATCCAGCAAATGAATATATTCTAACAACTAACAGTAAAGAAATTAAACAAAATTACTCGGAAAAAGAGAATAACTTTCAAGACATTAGTATTGCAGGTAGAATAATGAGTAGAAGAATAATGGGAAAAGCTTCCTTTGTTGAGCTTAAAGACTTTGACGGTAGAATTCAAGTATACTTGAACCGAGACGAGCTTTGTCCTGGTGACGACAAATCAATGTATAATGATGTCTTTAAAAAGTTTCTCGATATTGGAGATATAGTCGGTATTGAGGGAAATGTTTTTGTGACAAAGGTTGGTGAGATCAGTGTTTTTGCAAAAAAACTGACCGTTTTGTCTAAGTCAATAAAACCTCTACCTATTGTAAAAAAAGATTCTGATGGTAAAACACACGATGCATTTAAAGATACAGAGTTAAGGTATAGACAAAGGTCCTTAGACTTAATCGTTAATGACAATGCTTGGTCTGTGTTTGAGTCAAGAACAAAAATTTTCAACGCAATAAGAAGTAGGCTAAATAACATGGGTTACATAGAGGTAGAAACACCTATTCTTCAACCCATTGCCGGGGGAGCAGCAGCAAGGCCATTTGTAACACATCATAATACTTTAGATATGCCTCTTTATTTAAGAATAGCTAATGAGCTATATTTAAAGAGGTTAATTGTTGGAGGAAAGGAGGGGGTTTTTGAGTTTGCGAAAGACTTTAGAAACGAAGGAATGGATAAAACTCATAATCCAGAATTTACGATGTTAGAATTTTATGTTGCATACAAGGATTATAATTGGATGATGACTTTTGTAGAAAAATTATTAGAAGAAACGGTAATAGAAGTGTGTGGCAGTAATAAAGTATGTTTTGATGGAAAGGAAATAAGTTTTGCAAGACCATATAAAAAAATTTCATTTTTCGATGCTATAAAAAACGAAACAGGAGATGATATTTCAAAAATGACAGAAGAAGAGCTTTTTGACTACTGTAAAGAAAAAAATATAAAAACAGATAGTTCTATGGCGAAAGGAAAACTATATGATCTTATTTTTGGAGAGTTTTGCGAACATCAACTTATTCAACCAACATATATAACAGACTATCCTTTTGAGATGTCCCCACTTTCAAAAAAACACAGAACAAAGCAGGGCCTAACTGAAAGATTTGAACTCTTTATTAATGCAAAAGAAATTGCCAATGCATATTCAGAACAAAATAACCCTATTGAACAAAGAAGTAGCTTTGAAGACCAAGTGAGACTTCATGAAAAGGGTGATGATGAGGCCATGTTAATAGACAACAAGTTTTTGACGGCATTAGAATATGGAATGCCACCAACTTCAGGTATCGGTATAGGAATGGATAGATTAACTATGCTCTTGACAAATAAACAATCTATTCAGGATGTTCTATTTTTTCCACAAATGAAAAATGATTAAAAACTAAAAAGATGACGGACCTACTAAGTAAAAAAGAAATTAATGGGGAAGAATTAAAAGAGCTTTTACATTTAAGAAAAAACAATAAATTACAATTTTTGTTAGTTGATGTAAGGGAAGAGTATGAATATAATGTTAGCAGAATTAATGGCGTGGATTTTTTAATGCCATTATCTGAGCTTTATGATAAGGTAAAAGAAATAGAGAATCAAAAAGAGTTGCCAATAGTTATGCAATGTAAATTAGGTGGAAGATCTCAACAGGCGCAAAGACAACTTGAAATAATGGGGTTTAAAAACGTAATAAATTTAGCTGGAGGAATAACAGAATATACAGGTGACATAATTTATGGAAATTAAAAAACATTTTTTTTACAGTTTTGTATTAACACTCTTTTTGTTTTCATGTCAAAACAACAATATTTTAAAAGAAATAGAGAATGACGTGTTATATTTATCAAATGATAAGCTTGAAGGTCGCGAAACAGGCACGATAGGAGAGGATCTTGCGGCAGACTATATAAAAAAAAGATTTGATAAAATTGGTCTTCAAACAAAAGTAGACACTTTTGAGTTTAATGATAATGTCGAGGTTAACTTTATTTGTGATATATCAAATTTATATCCAACAAAATATTCTAACAGTTCAGAAGTACTTAATCTTTCCGTTGTTGACGTTAATTTTGGTATTCATGCACCAAGCGAAAATTATTCAGACTATATAAATATTGAGGTAAAAGATAAAGCAGTTTTAATAAATACCTCTTCACCTGATGGTATTCATCCTCATTCTAAATATGTTCAGTATCATTCAATAGTTTCAAGAATCGAGGAAGCAAAAAAAAGAGGAGTAAAGTGTATTGTTTTTTTTAATCAAGATAAAAACGCAGAATCTCTTTCAAAAAAATTTAAAAAATTAAAAAACACTGGACTTCCAGTATTGTTTTTAAACGACTCAAAGGATAAGATTTTAAATCAAAAATTAACATTCAGTTTGCGAATAAAAGAACAAAAGTTAAAAGGTAAAAACATTATTGCAAACATCAACAATAATGCTATAGAGACGGTAATAATTGGTGCGCATTATGACCATATTGGTTGGGGTAAAGAAGGGTCCCGTTATATTGGGGAGCCTGCAATCCATAATGGAGCAGATGATAATGCAAGCGGTGTAGCTGCTCTTTTTCAGTTGGCAAAAATTCTCAAAAAGCAGAAAGAGAGTTATAATTATACTTTAGTCGCATTTAGCGGTGAAGAAAAAGGACTTTTAGGCTCAAATGCCTACCTTAAAGAGCAAAACCTTGACAAAGCCAGCATTAATTGCATGATTAATTTAGATATGATAGGCAGATTAGACACATCCAATACGTTACAAATTTTTGGAACAGGAACATCGCCTTCTTGGAATAATCTCATCGATTCTAATAACACAGACGATTACTTTAATATAAAAAAAAGCAAGAGCGGGATAGGCCCTTCCGACCATACATCTTTTTATTTATATGACATTCCTGTTTTACATTTTTTTACTGGAGCGCATGATGATTATCATAAGCCGCAAGATGATGCAGATAAAATAAATTATGAAGGTCTAGAAAAAATAATATATTACATTGAAAAAATAGTAAGTGATGTCGCGACATCTGAACCATTAAAATTTTCTAAAACTAATGATGAAAACAGCAAAAGTGTTCCAAAATTTTCAGTTACACTTGGTGTTGTTCCAGACTATTTGTTTGAAAAACACGGCATGCGCATTGATGGTGTAAGCCCAAATAGACCTGCATATAATGCTGGAATTAAAAAAGGAGATATAATAGTTGGTTTAGGAAAACATGATATAGAAGACATATATTCTTACATGGAAGCACTGTCTGCATTTAATAAAAAAGACAGTACAAATGCAACAATATTAAGAGGTAAGAAAGAATTAACTGTTAGAATAATATTTTAATATTTTATTTGATTTAGCATCTCCGACAATTTTTTCTAATTCATTTTTACTAGCTAACTTTATTTTGTTCACAGTCCCAAAACAAGCAATTAGTTTTTCTATACTTTTAGGCCCGATTCCAGGGATAGAATCAATTGACGAGCTTAATCCTTCTTTAATTCTTTTTTTTCTATGATGTGTTATTGCAAACCTATGCGCTTCGTTTCTAATTCTTTGAAGTAACTTTAAGCTTTCAGACCTTTTATCTAAATATAATGGAACTGGATCATTAGGAAAAAAAATTTCTTCCAAGCGCTTAGCGATTCCAATAATATTAATTTTCAGTTTTAATTTATCTAAACTTTTTTTTGCAGAGCTCAACTGACCTTTTCCGCCATCAATTACAATTAATTGTGGTAATTCTTTTTTTTCATTTTGTAGCCTAACATATCTTCTAAAAACAACTTCAGTCATACTTTTAAAATCATCAATTCCAGAAACTGTTTTTATATTAAAGTTACGATAATCTTTTTTGGCAGGAATTCCGTTTTTAAAAACCACACATGAAGCAACAGGGTTAGATCCTTGTAGATTTGAATTGTCAAAGCACTCTATATGCTTTGGCAAGACATCTAATTTTAAATCTTGCATGAGCTTAGCCAAAACTCCAGAATTAGTTTTTTTATTTTTAAAATTTAAACGCTTTTTTTTCATCTCCATCTTCAGATACTTTGCGTTTAGTAGACTAAGATCTAGTAATGTTTTCTTTTCTCCTTTAACAGGCACGTTAAACTTGACTCCATCTATAAAAGAAGGAAAATTCATTTGTATCAAAATACTCTTTGAATTACTATTAAATTTTTCTCTCATGTGAACTATTACTTTTTTTAAAATTTCTTTTACGTTTTCATTTAGTTTTTTTTGTATTTCAATAGTATGAGTAATATCAATTGTACCCTGATTGATTTTCATATAGTTTACATAAGCATATTGTTCATCATCATTAACGCTAAACACATCAATATTGCTAAGGCTAGAGCTAACAACAACTGATTTAGATTGGTAGTTATTCAATAAAGTTATTTTATCCTTTATTTTTTGCGCTTTTTCAAACTCTAAACACACCGACAAATCATTCATTTGTTTTGTTAAGTAAGAAATTAATATTTTAATATTTCCTTTAATAATCTTTCTGGCTGAACTAATTATTTGTAGATATTTTTCTTTTGTATCAGGATCTTTATTTTTATTCAAATATGTAAAAGGCGTCCATCCGTTATCATAAAACATGTCTGAAATATAATCTAAAATAATTTTTACTATCTGTGATGACATGTATGGGCCATAGTATTCAGAACCATCTTTTTTAACTTTTCTTGTTTGATAAACTCTTGGAAACTCTTCTTTACTAATGCACAACCATGGATATGTTTTGCCATCTTTAAGTAAAATATTATATTTTGGCTTTTCTTTTTTAATTAAATTGTTTTCAAGTAGTAAAGCGTCCATTTCATTTTTAACAACAACATATTTAACATCAACAACTTTACTGGCTAAAACTTTGGTTTTTAAATTTTCATGCTTTTTAGAAAAATAGGACGCCACTCTAGTTTTAATATTTTTACTTTTGCCAACATATATTAACTTGTTCTGTTCATCAAAAAATTGATAAATTCCACATTTTTTTGGAAGAATCTTAATTTTTGATTTTATAATCGACATAAAGGTTTAGGTTTTTTATTTTTCAACTAAAAAATGCATAAATATTTTACTTAAAGTGTAAATATACTATTTTTGGCACTTTATTTTATTATGAATATAGCCATAGTTGGAGCAACAGGATTAGTAGGCAAGATGTTTTTAGAAGTTCTTGAAGAAAGAAATTTTTTATACAATAAAATATATTTAGTTGCATCAAAATCGTCTTCTGGAAAGCAAATAAAATTTAACAATCAAAATCACGTAATTCTAACAATTGATGATATTTTAGATAAAAAAATAGATTTAGCTTTTTTTTCTGCTGGCTCTGATGTATCTAAAAAGTGGGCGCCAATCTTAGCCGACAAAGGTTGTAAGGTGATAGACAATTCATCACATTGGAGAATGTTTTCAAAACATAAATTAGTCGTACCAGAAATTAATTCAAATGTTTTAACTAATGATGACAAAATAATTGCAAACCCAAATTGCTCAACAATTCAGTTGTTAATGGTTTTAAATCCAGTACACAAAAAGTATAATATACAAAGAGTAATTGTTTCTACATATCAATCTGTTTCAGGAACAGGTCAAAATGCTGTAAAACAATTAGAAAATGAAGAGCGAGGCATAAACCATGACCGTTGTTATCAGCACCAAATACACAGAAATGTTATTCCACAATGTGATGATTTTGAAGAAAATGGCTATACTAAAGAAGAAATGAAACTTGTAAACGAAACTCAAAAAATATTAGACAAAAAGATTTTGGTTTCTGCAACCGCTGTTAGAGTTCCGGTGCTTAGAGGTCACTCAGAAAGTGTTAATATTAAATGCTCTAAACCTATTGATATAAGTGAACTAAAAAAATTATTAAATAGTACTGAAGGAGTTTCGTTTATTGATGAAGATAACACCTCGAAATATCCAATGCCATTAGATTCTGAAGGCAAAGATCAGGTGTATGTTGGAAGATTAAGAAAAGATCTTACACAAGAGAACTGTATAAATGCATGGATAGTTTCAGATAACTTAAGAAAAGGAGCAGCATTAAATGCTATCCAAATAGGAGAGTTTATGTTAAGAAAAGGATTTTTAAATCGATGATAATTAGCGATAAATATCGTTATATTTTCATTGGCCTACCTTTTTCAGCATCTACAGCCATTTCAAAACATCTTTCAGAAAAATATGAAGGAAAACCTTTGCTAAGAAAGCATTCCTTGTATCTTGAGGCTAAAAGTCAACTTTCAACTAAGCAGAAAAATTATTTTGTTTTCGCTGTTATTAGAAATCCAATGGAAATTGTTGCTACTACTTATGAGAAGTTAAAACAAAATCCAAAAAATATGTTTGAAAATAAAAGCCTTTTTAAAGAAAACGGCGGTCATATCAATAAGAGTCAAAGAAAGAAATACAATTATATAAAGCAAAACAATGCTTCATTTCAAGATTTTTTTCTTAAATTTTACAATAAACCGTACGATAATCTCGCATCATTAGCTGTTGACGATTGTAATTATGTTATTAGATATGAAAATATAATTGAAGACTATGAAAATTTATTAACATTACTGAAAGTTAAAAATATTGAACCCCTTCCTGTTCAGAACAAATCCAGTTCAAAGAGAAAAAAATTAAAAGAGTATTATACCAATGATATTGTTAATAGGTCAGTAATGGTGTTTGGTCCATTTTTTAAAAAATACAAATATAAGTTTCCAAATTATTTTAATGACCCAACGGTTTCTGTATTTAATATAGTTTGGTTTAATATAATCAGTCAACTAAAGAAATTAAAATATACTTTTACAAATAAATCCCTTCAAAAAAGTTCAAGCGAAACAATTTACGGTAAGATTCAAAGAAAGAAAAACTAAAAGAACTTACGGTAAAAAATTAATATCGTACCCACACCAATAGTAATTGCAGAGTCAGCAAGATTAAAAATAGGTCTAAAAAAAATAAATTCACTACCATTAATTGGGGTTTTAATAATTGGAAAGTAAAGCATATCTACGACTTTTCCTTGCAAAAACGAACCATAACCCTCTAGTGTAAAAACCGCAGAAGTATAGAATGTGCTTTCTGTAAAAATTAATGCGTAGAGCACCCCATCAATAATATTACCAATAGCCCCCCCCAAAATGAGACCAATTGCGATAAGAAGAAATTTAGGAAAAGTACTTTTGTTTAATTTAAAAAGATAATTAATCCCAAAAACCACTATCGTTATCCTAAACAAACTAAGTAATATTTTTCCTGTTTCGCCGCCAAACTCTAAACCAAAAGCCATGCCATTATTCTCAGTGAAATGTATAATAAACCAATCTAAACCAAACACATGGTGCTCTTCGCCAAGCTTCATATTAGTCTTGACCAAGATCTTACTAATTTGATCAAAAAGTACAACAAATATTGATGTAAAAAATATTTTTTTCAAGACAATGAAATAAATTATTGTGCTTTTTTAGCTTTAATGCTTAGAGTTGCATGAGGAACTAATCTTAAACGTTCTTTAGAAATTAGTTTACCTGTAACCCTACATATCCCATAGGTATTATTCTCAATTCTAATTAAGGCATTGTTTAAGTTTCTAATAAATTTTGCTTGTCTTTCAGCTAATTTAATATTCTCTTCTTTTGAAAGAGTAGTAGATCCTTCTTCGAACGCCTTAAAAGTTGGGGATGTATCTTCTGTTCCATTGTCAGAGTCATTAGATGTTGCGGCACGCAATATTTCCAAATCTTCTTGTGCACGCTCTATTTTTTCAAGAATAAGAGTTTTAAACTCTAATAGCTCTTTTTTATTATATGCAGTTTTTTCAGCCATGTTTTGATTTTTGAATTTTAACCTTGGCAGTAATTGAACTTATAAGATCAAACTCAGTATACGTGCCGTCTAAATTTTCAGTGAAATTAATAGCTTCAGCTAATGTTTCATCACAAATATAATTTAAATTCTTTTTAAACGAAGGCATAATTTTCGGATCTTTTAAAATATTTAAAGTGATTTTATCTGTAACCTCAAAAGAGTTATCTTTTCTATAATTTTGTATTCTATTTACAAATTCTCTTGCTAGACCTTCGTTTTTTAAATTTTCATTCATATTAATATCTAAAGCAACAGTTACCCCTTCATTCGAAGCCACGGAGTAACCAGGAATATCTTTTGTATTAATTATAACATCATTAATACCAATAGTTGTTCCATTATCTAGTTGTATTAAATTATCTGCCTCTAACTGTTTTATTTCATTATCGTTTAATGCATGAATCTTTTTGGCAATTTCTTTCATTTGTTTTCCAAATTTTGGTCCTAATGTTTTGAAATTAGCTTTAATCTCCTTTTTTAATACATTGTTGTTTTCATTTAGATATTCTATTTCTTTTACATTAATTTCATTTAATATAATTGTTTCAACATTTTTTATCAAGTTTTTATTATTGTTTACAACAGGAATTAGAATTTTTTGTAGAGGTTGTCTTACTCTAATATTTTCTTTTTTTCTAATAGATAATGCAAGGCTAGTTATATTTTGGGCTAACTGCATCTTTTTCTCTAACAATAAATCAATATTTTTCTCTTCTATTTTTGGATAATTAGCCAAATGTACAGACGTTATTTTTAATTTATTCGCAACATTATTTAAATCTTGAAATAGATTATCCATAAAAAATGGTGCTATAGGAGAGGATATAATTGCTATTTTTTCTAAACACTCGTATAAAGTTTGATAGGCAGAAATTTTTTCAAAATTGTAGTTGCCCTTCCAAAAACGTCTTCTACTCAGTCTTACATACCAATTACTTAGTTTATTAATCACAAAATTTTGAATTTCTCTAGTTGCTTTATTAGATTCATATTTATCAAGGCTTGTTTCAACAGTTTTGATTAAACTGTTAAGTTCAGATAGAATCCACCGATCAAGCTCGTCTCTTTCTTGTACTGGTATATATTTTTCAGAAAAATTAAAAGAATCAATATTGGCATATAAACTAAAAAAAGAATAGGTGTTAAAAATGGTCCCAAAAAACTTTCTTTGTACTTCTTGAATACCAAGTTCGTTAAATTTTAAATTGTCCCAAGGTTGAGAGTTAGTAATCATATACCACCTTGTTGCATCAGCACTATATTTTTTTAGAGTTTTGAATGGATCTACAGCATTTCCAAGTCGTTTAGACATTTTATTTCCATCTTTATCTAAGACTAATCCATTAGAGATAACGTTTTTAAAAGAAATATTATCAAAAAGAATTGTAGATATCGCGTGAAGTGTAAAAAACCATCCTCTTGTTTGATCAACACCTTCTGCAATAAAATCTGCCGGAAATTTAGTTTCAAATTCTTTTTTATTTTCAAAAGGATAATGTAGTTGAGCATATGGCATAGAACCGGAGTCAAACCATACGTCAATTAAGTCTAACTCCCTTGTCATTGCTTCACCGTTTTTAGCGGTTAAAATAATTTCATCTACAAAGGGACGATGTAAATCAAAAACAGAATAATTATCATCACTAAAATTATTTGCTTCAAATTTTTCTAATGGATTTGAGCTCATGTTTCCAGCTTTAATAGACTTATTTATTTCTTCTTTTAATTCTTCCATTGAACCGATACAAATTTCATTGTTGCCATCAGCGGTTCTCCAGATTGGAATAGGTATACCCCAGAATCTTGAACGAGAAAGATTCCAGTCTACTAAATTTTCCAACCAATTTCCAAAACGCCCCTCACCAGTAGATTTTGGCTTCCAATTAATTGTATTATTTAGCGCAATCATTTTTTCTTTATACTCAGTAGTTTTAACAAACCAACTGTCCATTGGGTAATATAAAATTGGTTTGTCTGTTCTCCAACAGTGCGGGTATGAATGCTCATATTTTTCTGAATGGAAACACAGACCACTTTGCTTTAGTTTGATAACAATTTGAATATCAGCAGAAAGATCAGGCATACTTTCGCTAGAGTAATATTCATTTTTCACGTACATTCCAGAAAAATCAGTTACGTCTTTTGTAAATCTTCCTTGCTTGTCAACTAAGGTTAAACTTCCTATATTGTTTTGCTTTGCTAAACGATTATCATCTGAACCAAAACTGGGAGCTATATGAACAATACCCGTTCCATCTTCAGTAGTAATAAAATCTCCAATTAGAACCTTAAACGCATCTCCATCTGTTGGTTGTTTATATTTTAATAGTTGGTCATAACTTAGTCCATTTAATGCTTTGCCACTAAAATTAGAAACAATCCTGTATGGAATATTTTTTTCACCCACAACATATTTATCAATTTTAGAAACCTCAAATTCAGTATTGAAAAATTTAGTTAGTAATTCTTTTGCAATTATGACAGCTATTTTTTCTCCTGTATATTTATTAAAAGTTTCTAAAAGTAAATATTCTATGTTTTTCCCAACTGCTAGAGCAGTGTTAGATGGTAGCGTCCAAGGTGTTGTTGTCCAGGCTAAAAAGTATATTTGTAGGTCGGTTTGTTTATATAAAAATTTTGAATTACTATTTTGTAAAAGCTTAAATTGAGCAACAGCTGTTGTGTCTTTGACATTTTTATAGCAACCAGGCTGATTAAGTTCGTGCGTACTTAGTCCTGTTCCTGCTTTTGGTGAAAATGGCTGGATAGTGTGACCTTTATATAGCACTTTTTTTTGATGCATTTTTTTTAATAACCACCATACGCTCTCAATATACTTATTGTCATATGTTACATACGGGTCTTTCATATTTACCCAATAACCCATTTC
>Ga0160423_10000453_pt1 | contig 33364 bp, 23 predicted proteins | sample CRUFie14St8metaG_FD_108191 | JGI IMG/M metagenome (GOLD analysis project Ga0160423, IMG submission 108191) | Marine microbial communities from the Costa Rica Dome - CRUD Field 142mm St8 metaG | ecosystem: Environmental > Aquatic > Marine > Oceanic > Photic zone | place: Costa Rica: the Eastern...
AGCTGTTTTGCCGGGTGGGAAAACGCTTGGATTGCCCGAGCAGCGCTGAACTTACCAAACCACGTCGGGTAGGAATAATAAGGATTATTAATTAGTCATGGATATCGGTGTCCCCCTTAAGAGTCTCGGGCCCGTGGATACGGACGAGCTTAGCAAGGCAATACTTGATCTAGACGAGCACGTGTGGCGAGAGGAGCAGATCCGTCAAAAGAAATATTCAGAAGTCCATTACAACACTGAGTCTGTCATTGCCGTATTCTGTGACCATGATAATTGGCCTAATATCGACGTCGTAAAAGGCGCAGGTTGGGCGCGGTTGGCTGGGTCCGCCCTGCCCGTTATGCACGATATTATTCAGAAGCACTATACCCCCGGTGGCACCATCATTAGGGCAATGGCCGCGAGACTAAAAGCGGGCACGACGATTCGACCACACACTGATCACCACGAATCCTTCCGCCACAGCCACAGGATCCACGTTCCAATAACGACTAACAAGAAAGTGCGTTTTATGATCGACGGGAGACCCTATCGGTTTGAGCTAGGCTGTGCCTACGAAATCAATAATCAAGCGAAACATGGAGTGATGAATGGCGGAGACGAAGACCGGATAACGTTTATATTTGATTATATTCCCGGGCGTTCGGTGTAACAGGAATCTATGCCACAACTAATTACCACCTCTGTTGTTCGCGGTAGTCACCAAGGCGAAAGTCATGGTGGAGTGTATCTGATCGATATCGAGGGAAATGAAATATTAAAACCCGTTGACTGGAACACCTTAGATATCGACTGGTCCGGGAGAGGATGGGACCGCGGTTTGAGAGGAATTGCGTTTCACAACGGCAAAATCATTATCGCTGCCAGCGACATGCTTCTCTTTTTCGATCAGCAATTCAATATCGTCGATTCGTTTAGCAACAAATACTTGAAACATTGTCACGAACTATCAATTCATGGCGATCACTTATTCGCAACCTCAACGGGTTACGACAGTATCTTGGGCTTCAATCTCACCACGAAAGAGTTTGATTGGGGACTCACCATCGTTAGTCGGGGAACTCTTTTTGGGTGCAAGCGCTTCGACCCTCGTGCCGATGATGGACCGCTCCTGCTCAATAAAATGCACATCAATAATGTCTTTTGCGACCAGGGAGGCATGTACATAAGCGGGCGACGAACAAAAGCACTTCTACGATTTGATGGTGAAAAAGTAAGTGTCATGACCACACTTCCGCTAGGTGTCCACAATGCACGCCCCTATCGAGGCGGCGTTTTTTTTAATGACACTGAGGCAGATAGCGTCAGGTTTGAAGATCCTAATGTGCGGAGGGCCTGGCGGATTCCAAAGTTTGCCGAGCATAAACTCACCCACACGGATATTGACGACACCAAAATCGCGCGACAAGGATTCGCTCGAGGCTTATGCATCATTGACGAGGGGCATTTTGCCGTAGGGTCTTCGCCCTCCACAGTCTCTATTTACAACATGGAGAAGCAGCGCCCAAATCAAGTCGCCAATCTTTCCCTAGACATCCGTAACGCTATTCATGGGCTATCTCTTTGGCCTTACCCATGGCCTGATCAGTCAAGCTGAAGTTGGCTGGGACGCTGCGACGCAGGTAGGTCGAGTAAAACTGGCTCAAGGTAGTCAATCAACTCCTCTAGCTCGTCCTCATATCGGCGCCACAGGGCCACGGAACTCGAGTATATAGGCTGGCGGACTTGCTCTGAACTCGCCGTACGGACCGCGCGTTTATTAGTGTGAAAGTTGAGCATCGATTCTTCCATTTCAAGACCGCAATGTGCTGCGATCTGGTTGGCCTGAGTCTCGAGATCAGCAACCGTATGCTCGTAGTGGCACGTTAGAACTTTTCCGGGTAACACGGCGCCCCAGTGAGCCATCATCCGCATGTACTGGGAATAATAGTGCGCTAAGTCGTAGAGATCGTAAGAGAAGACTTGGCCACTCGCAAAAAGCTGCTTAAATGCTCCTAGACAACTATCTAGCGGATGTCGTCTCGCGTCGATGACCTTCGCATTCGGCAAGATCGTGTGTAAAAAACCAACAGCAGTAAAATTGTTGGGCATCTTATCAGTGAAAAAAGAAAACCCAGTCCGATGCTTCAAGGTCTGCTCAATATATTCCTCTCCAATGCCCCGCACCTGATGAGGTAAGAGCTCGTGCATGACTTGCGGATACTTAATACCGTCCGATCGATTTAAACCGGATTGCGACGCCGCCCTCAAGAGATAATGAAGTTCGGCTGTGCCCTCCACTTGCGAGTGACTCGCCAAAATCTGCTCGAGCAACGTTGACCCCGAGCGAGGGAGTCCTACGATTAAGATCGGTGAGCCGTCCTGGCACCCCCAGCCCTCTCGTTCAGCGAAAAACTCTTTAGTAAAAACATCTATGATCCGGTCATTCGAGTCCTGAAATTCAATTGGATCATATTGAACTCGGGATCTCTTCTTACTGTTTCCGAGATAGTAATATTCGAAGGCTTTTGAATACTCTTTGCGGTCCTCATAGGCCTTACCCAACGTAAATGCGAAAGCAATTTCGGACTCCGCCTCCTCCTCGCCCTTGGTGTCAGTCAGCATCTCCAACGCTGACTCCATTTTCGCAACTTCATCGTCACCAAAACGAAACGTTTTTAAATTTGCCAGACTCCAATAAGCCTCACCAAAGTCCTCTTTCAAGCCAGCACAGGATCGATAGGCATCAATTGCCTCTTCTTGTCGACCCACGGTCTTCAGCGCGTGCCCCATGCAAAGAAGCGCGGGAAAGTAATTAGGCGCGATTGCGAGTGATCTCTCCAAATACTCGACGCACTTTTCCAACTCACTGGCTTTCAAAGCGTTAACCCCCATCCGCTCGAGTATGTGGGGTGATTGAGGCTGCAGCTCTAGGGCGCTCGCGTACGCCGACTCAGCTGCCGCAAAGTCCTGCTGCTCGGATAGAGCTGCACCAAGATTAACCCAAGCCTTCCAGAAGTCAGGCTGCAGATCTACGGCTCGCCTGAAGCACGCAGCACCCTCATCGTATTGTTCCAACCTTACGCGCAAGACGCCCAAAAGCCTCAAGGCATCGACATCATCGGGGTGTTGGCGTAAGACCTCTTGGTAGATAGCTTCTGCGCCGGTAAAGTTGTTTTCGTTTGCCAGTCTCAATGCTTCTGCTAATTGCTTCCGTCGCGGATTAGCCTCTAATGAGTCAGCTAGCGCGCGCTCAGCTTCTGAATGTCGTCCAGCCATGGTTAACAGCTGTACGATCCGCTGACGAATACGTTCCGCGTCCGGTGACTGTTTTACAGCCTTTTGTAAAAGGCTGAGCGCGGGGTCTAGTTCTCGCAAGGACAGATGAACATCCGCCAGGTCCTCCAAGGCGCCCGAGTTTTCGGGAGCTATACGTAAAGAGTGAACCAGTCTGGCTTTAGCGTCTCCAAAACGGCGTTGCCGAGCAAAGCTAATACCTTGCATCCGCAACAGATTGGGATCATTGGGGTACAGTGCCAGCGCTGTCAGCAGAGTCTGGTCTGCAGATTCGAATGCCTCGTTTTTTATAAACGCTGAAGCTTGATTGAACGCCTGAACTGGATCGAGCATTTTACGAGTCGGGACTGTCCTCCGGTCGATACAGTATGGCCCGAGTGTGAATCAGACCAATCACAGAGTGCGTCACGGCCAACATCATTTGAGAATGCTAAGCCTAGAAGCCGTACCAAATCCCGAACGTAACCTCTCGTGGGCGTATCGTGTACGCACGCTCATCCCCAAAGCGTGGAGCAATGAACGTGAGTGGACGCTCGTCAAAAAGATTGTCAATCCCAAACCATGCAGACCAATTCCCCTCATCTGGCTCTGCATAAAAATAGAGCGAGGCAATTTCATAGGACGGTTGCACCGAAATCGGTGAACTACTAGCACCAAAGAGTGATACTGAAGCACTGGTTCCGTTGACTGAGTCATCAACGAAGTTGTAGTCAAAGCGAGCCGACCCCGTAACGCCAGGCCAGAAATCTAAGTCGCTGTAGTACTGCGCGCTTGCGAATACTTTCCACTCGGGAACCGCAGGAAGTTTATCTCCCGCCACGGCCGCCACGACGGCCCCATCGGCAAAGGTCACCGTGTCGTCAATGGTCGCATCGATGTTAGTCGCAGCCAGAGACAATTCCAGCCGCTCTGTTGCCTTGAATGCGATTGTTCCTTCGAACCCATCGATTGAAGCGTTACCCGCATTCAGATTCGCATTTCCCGCGATAGGCACTGAAGTGAGTAGCTGGTAGTCCTCCCAATCCATTGAAAATAGCGTCGCGTTTGTCAACAGACGCCCATCCATCCATGTCGCTTTCCCACCAATCTCCATATTTTTCAAAGTATCCGGCGCGGTCGCAACAGGTAGTCCTAGAGCAGCCGCAGCGGGACGCTGTCTCACTGTACCGTTAGGCGTACCCAAGCGCATGCCCTCGGAATAAGTGGCGTACAAGAGTGCATCGTCTGTCGGCGTCCATGAAACGTTGAACCTGGGACTGATATCTCTTGTTTTTTCGGTAACGTCAAAATCATCAAAAGGCGCACCAACGTAGAGCGAGTTTTCACTCACTCGCCTGTCGGCCTCAAACCATCTACCTCCCCCGGTTACGGTCAAAGCATCAGTGAGTCTGTAACTCACCTCTGCAAATACCGCTTTGGTCTCGGTATCCTGCCATTGCCCATTTAATGAATTGCCAGGCAAGCCGTTATAACTAAGACCTGAGCGATATCCTTGATCGAACCAGTCATTGGTAGGAGCTACTCCGTAATACGTGAAGACAGCGCCTTGCCCGCCATTTATGGCGAAATCATCGACCGATGAAACATAGTCCCAATCGTTGTTGTTCTTTTCATAAAACGCACCAATCAGCCAATTCAACTTATTGGTGCCTGTGTCCTTTGATACGAGACGTATTTCTTGCGCGAAAGATGAAATCTCTTGATCGAGTGAAATGAGACCCGTGGGGTTAGCTCCGAAGTCGTATGCACTGACAAAATTATAGCAATACGCCGTGTAATAGCAGGTGTAATAATCAAGGAAGGAACGAGTTCCCGTGTAGTACTCAGCCAAGTCCAGCCCATTTGTACGGTACTGCGTCATATACGCTGTCGAGTCTAGATTGTAATCAATCGTGCGCTCATGGGTCCCGCCAGCAATCGTCAAATCAGCAAACCCGAGATCACCTTGAATCGTGAGCGACAGGTTGTACCACTCGTCTTTGCGTCCTTCCTCTTTAAACTTGACGGTCTTCAGATCACCCGCGCGCGGATTAAAATCAAACTGTCCATTTTCGGTATTCTGGTAAATCAGCCCTGCATCAACAGTCCAATCCTCATTAGGCTGCCAGCGAACGTATACCCGTCCGCCCTGCACGGTCCAGTCGTTGACGTTCTTCTTAACGCGATCCGCGTTATCACGGTCAACACTGCCAGCTGCTCCGTAATTGGAGCCACTTTCCTCTGAGTAGAATTGCGTATTACCCAATACGTTATCAATGTAGCCACCCTCTTCCTCATGAAAACCCACGAGCCTGATGGCCAATTCATCCGGGATAACCGCCAAGTTCAGCACACCACTGAGATTGTAGGCGGGATCACCCTCGGCCAGATAACCTCCCTCTACCATGACCGACCCCGAGGTCTCTTCTGTATCGGGCTTATTGGTTACGATCTTCAAAGTGCCTGACTGCGACCCGGCACCGTAGAGTGTCGGCTGAGGCCCAGAAAGCGCTTCCAGTCTCTCGATGTCATACAGTCGAACATCAGGATTCTGGCCGTCCCGAGTGATAGGTATCTCGTCTAAATACAATGTTGATGAACTGATGGTGTCGAAGCCACTAGGCTGCGAAACCGCGCCACGGAAGACAATCGTTGTCGCTCCCGGACCCGACGTACCGAAGGTGACGCTGGTGAGGTCTCGCGAGTAGTCCTCAAAACCTTTGGCCATGCTCTCGCGAAGTTCGCGCTCATCTAATGCTTGAATGTAAAGCGGAACGTCTTGAACGTCCTGCTCTCGCTTACGAGCGGTGACGATCGTCTCCTCGAGTGCCTGAGCGCCAGCCTCCCTGGCCGCTGGCGCCATCGCGGCGGCGACACTCAAGGCGAGACTAAGTGGGACAAATGAGCTTTGCTTGGACTGCGTCATGACGTTTCCTTCGCTTATATTGGCCTTACGTTCAAAAACTGGACAAAAATGAAATAAAAAACCTCCGCGCCTATAGGGGGGCGAGGAAAGCTTAATATTTCAGCTGCCTTCGCGCGGCGCCAGCATCAACAGGGTCCGCACGTTGCTCATCATCGCCAATAACATCGAAAAGGATTCACCTACCGGCTTCCCTTAGCGCCAACCAGCCACGAATGCAGAAAAAAGGACAATGCCATACCAACAAAAATTAAGATGGCTGAAACCAGCGCACGATAGGGCATATCGACCGACCAAACCTTTTCATATTCCAACCAATAGTGCAGGAACAGGGATCCCGCCCAAGGCGTAAGCGAAATAAAAATAACAAACCACTTCCGAATCATTGCTCCCCCTTTGGACTCTCAACGCTACGTGTCCCCGGCTTTACCCACGCTCACGAGAGTGCACCATCATTGCTCTCGTAACCTGATCAAAACTTCCTCTCTAAACTGCAAGATAGCCTCAGGCCAGAGTGAGGTCTATTGCATCCTATCGGGGCGAAAGACATGATGCAGATCGAGTGGAATGTTATATCCCGATCGTGAGATGACTATCTATCGGCAGGCCGAGGGTTACTAACATGACGAAAAACACCAGTGTCTTTCGTGACAGACGATTAAATGGTTGGCCACTTTTCTGGCTACTCACCATACCCATGTTGGGCTTCATGGCACTCGCGGTGTTGCAACACGATCTCACCGCGCCCGAGGATATATCGTCGCTGATTGGTTACTCTGTCCGTTGGGCCGTTCCGTTTATTTTTTGGGTCACCGCCGCTTCAGCGATGCCGATTATTTTTCCTTGCGAGTTCAGCCAATGGTGGCGCCGAAATACCCGCTATACCGGCTTGGTTTTTGCGGTAGCGATGGGCTTTCAGGGGCTGTTCATCTTTTTGATCTCGGGCGCCCATGCAGACTACTACTACGGGGAAATTTATTATTTGAGGGATGAACTAGAGGGAACCAGTGGATACATTTTTCTCTCGGCAATGGTGTTCACCTCATTCAAATTCGGTCGCCGATTGCTGACCGCTGTCCAGTGGAAGACATTGCATCGATCGGGCGTCTATTTTCTCTGGGCGTATCCCTTCAGTGTCTATTGGTGGAATCTTTTCTATTATCCCTACGAAAATGCTGGCTACAGCAATGAATATTATGACTACCTGTTTTACACCCTGGGATTCTTGGCATTCGCCGCACGAATTGCTGCCTGGACGAAACAGAAAATGCGGGTTCGTGCCCAGTCATCCAACGCGTCAGCTTCGAGTGGACAACGAATTGCAGGGCAAGTGGTCATTGCCCTAGGACTGGCAATGGCGGTGAGTGGACACATTTGGTATCCCAATGTTTCTGATTTTTTCTATGCTGAGATATGGCCGACCGCAATTGTGTCGTTCCAACTTTGGCTCCCCTTTTGGCCTCTGGAACCCTTTATGCCGCTTATTACGATCGGAATCGGCGCATGGCTGATGACGCTGGGACCCGCACAGTCGCCCCAGAGCAGGGGGGCTTCGCGAGAAACGCCCTCTTTTGACGAGCAACCCGCTCGCACTTGACCGATGGCGCAGACGTTGTTTCCTTATTGGGACATAAGCTTATTGAGACACAGACTTACGAAAACGCAGTGTCATTCGGTTTGACTCGCCGATAGCACGGTATGACCTCAGGACAGCCTCGCTCTCTGCTGGCTCCAGTGTGGGCATGAGACGCCAAACATACTCATCCTCGCTTGGCCGGTCTTTGGGGTTGAGATTGATATCAGAACTCGCCTCTAGGACGAACCCAGCAGCCTGAACGGTATCGATGACAAAAGATAACTTCAAGTAACCATTTGCACCCGAGGCCCATTCATCCGAATGCGTCTCTGGTCCCATGTGCTGCACCACCCCCAAAACACCACCGGGCTTAAGGACTCTTAATGCCTCGTTAAGTGAATCCGTCAAGAAGCCGCCTTCCGCCTCGAAATCAACCAAATTATGAAGTGACCTAATGAACAAAAAGCAGTCAACGGAATTAGTCAGATCAGCTGGAAGTGTGCCGAGGTTATAACCGCTAACCGAGGCGCCCTCCTCCAAAAATTGAGCTGGCCACTGCTCGCCCCAACTCGCCTTTGCGAGCAACTCCTCATCGGAATAATAGTCAAACAACGGATAGAGCTCGAGTGGGTAATCGGCACCGATAAGGTGTCCTTTCGCACCCAGGTAAGATTGAAGAATGTGGCTGTACCAGCCTGAACCTGGATCCGTTTCTACAACGGTGTCACCAGGCTTAATACCAAAGAATAAAAGTGTCTCAGCCGGGTTGCGCGCAGGATATCGTGCTTTGACCTCATCTGGCTGTGATACGAGCGACCTCTCCAAAGACCTCAGTTGACTGTCATCAACAACCCTATCACCGGATGCTGTCGCACTCTCAGTGATATTGGATGTAAATAAGGTCATGACGGTCGTCAACAAACAGAAAAATACCAACTCGGCACGGCGTTGCGTAACCCCAAATGAGGTCATCAGTAGTGAAGCCATTTAATATCTCCTTGCGCTGTCTATGGATACATCACTGCATAGCTACCCCAATACTTGGCGCGAAGACTTTGAGCTTATACGCCGGTATAGCAATCCAATCCCAAAAGCCGATAGATTAACGGCGTTGCGGTTCAAATAAATCCCGCATGAGCGTGACTCGTTTACCTGCCAACGGGGACATAGAGTAGTTGAGCCACACAAAAATCGACATGAGAGGGGAAACATCAACGCTGTTGGCTTTTTATCGCCTTATGTTGCGTAATTACGGCGTAACCACAGGGCTACTCGGTACAAAGCGGAAGGTGACTTCTGGAAAATAGACGAAAGGGAGCATCTATTGTGAAAGGCTACGATGTTAACAACGACATCAGTGACGACCGCGGTGCCCGACAAGTTAAATCAACCGTTTGCCCACTGGATTGCGCGGACACCTGTTCCATTGATGTAACTGTGGAAAACGATAGGGTCATCGAGGTACGAGGTGGCGCCGGAAATCCCTTTACCCGTTCAAAACTGTGCTCGAAAGTCGTCGCCTCTTTTCCCTTGCAAGTGCACGATAATCTCCGCGTCCTATACCCACAAATAAAGCGGAAAACCTTAGCGGGCTGCCATTTTGAACGCATCTCCTGGGAAGATGCCATCTCAATAATTTACGAAAAATTTACCGCGACCAAACAGCAATGGGGAGGAGAGTCGATCGCCCCACTCTTCTACGGCGGTCCCATGGGGCTTCTCGCCGGCGGCACTATGGACAAACGATTTTTCCACAAACTTGGTGCTAGCACTGTAGACGCAACGACCCTATGCGCGGGCACATCTGACGCAGCATGGGAGTCTGTTTTTGGCGAAGCCGGCGGCATCGACTTCGAGGAAATCAAACACTCCGATCTCATCATCGTCTGGGGAAACAACATCACGACATGCAACCTGCACCTCACAAAGATTATCAGGGAGGCGAAAAAAGCAGGGAGTGCGCTCATTGTTGTTGATCCTAAACGAATCCGCATAGCAAATGATGCCGACTTACACGTACCACTGCTTCCCGGCACTGACGTCGCTTTTGTTTATGGCGTTATCAACCTTCTTCACAAAAGAGGAGGTTTGGACGAGGCCTTTATCGCAAATCATTCAGTGGGATTCGATGCTTTTCTGAACGAAGCGCGTAAATTTAGCTTGGAGCGCACTGCGGAAATTTGTGGGATCGAAAGCAGTGTGATCGAGCAGTTTGCGAGGCTGATTGCAGCGCGTCGCCCAAGCGCCATGAGTATAGGCGTAGCGCCCGAGCGCAACCGTAATGGGAGTGCTTGTGTCCGCTCCGCTCTGTTGCTGATGGCAGCCACTGGGAATATTGGTCCCAAAGGTGCCGGAGTGTGCGAGACCTCGCGGTTCTTCCCTCTGGGGGGAGACCATCTATCCAGATCCGATTTATGCCCCGCGGGCACCCGCGAAATCAATGTCATGGACATACCGCGATTGATCATGGACCCCGGTGATGAAACACCCGTAAAGGGCGTGTTTATCTACAACCACAATCCTGTGGCTGTGCACCCCGATGCAGAAGCGATGAAGCAAGCCCTCGAGAGTGATAACGCGTTTGTGGTAGGTAGCGATATCTCCATGACAGATTCGATGCTGTGTTGTGATCTTGTGCTCCCCGCACCAACACACTTCGAATACGGTGATGTATACAAAGCTTATGGACATCGTTATTTGCAACGCTCTGAAGCAGCCATATCACCTCAAGGCGAGTCCATTACCAACATGGAGTTGTTTCGACGCTTGGCAAGACGATTTGGTTTTCAAGAACCATGTTTCGCTGACGAGGATAAGGACCTCATTCAGCAAGTTTATGAAAGTGTTCCCGACAAGGCTTTAATCGACCAGTCACTCGAGCGTGCCGTGGACATGGCCCAATGGGCGGAGCCGAGCATGTTACGGGATGACGACCGAAGCGAGTCAACTTTCAAAATTCGGTTTTACGACGAGCATCTCGAGAAGGTCTGTGGTCAGGGTGTTCCTAAATATGCCCCACTTAGCAGTACTCGTGAATTTATTCTGGTCAGTCCTGCGTCAGAGAAAAGGATTAATTCGACATTTGGCGGCTTGTCGCAGCAGAGCACAGATTTAGTTTGCGAGATTCATCCTAAAGATGCGTTGAAGCACGGTGTGACTGATGGTGATCTGGTGAGACTAAAAAATAGCTTTGGTGAAGTAGTGTTAGCGGCAAAAGTGACGTCAAATGTGCGACGTAAGACCATCTTTGTTCCTAAAGGTGCCTGGCTAAAAGATTCAGCAACAGGGATGACGATTAATGCATTGATCCCAAGCGATCGAGAGCCGCTGATAGGCGGGGCTTGTTACTACGACTGCACAGTAGATATCCAACTGGCTGGTTAAATCCCTCAGCACTAAACCATTATCATTCAGGACCAAATAGACCAGCAATCCATTCGTATAGGCGCGGTCGTTACCCCCTATCGACTTGCTTAGAGTCTTCACCATTGCATACAGTGAGACAAAAATTGACCCAGCACGACACCATTATTATAGGCGGCGGACACAATGGACTGATCTGCGCCACACTGTTGGCAAGGGCAGGCCAGAGAGTCGTTTTGTTGGAGGCCAATCGCAACCTTGGGGGTCTTGCAGCTACCCGCGAGTTTTTCTCCGGGTTTAATGCCCCTTTAGCCAGTACGCTCTACGCGATGCCAGAGAAAATAGTGGCTGAATTACAGCTGGATCAACATGGCTATACGCCATCCAGCCAAACTCTAGATCTCATCGCACTGTCCCGAAATGAGAACCCAATTCACATAAAAGCCGACACAATTGGCGGCGCAGAAGTGGGAGAGAGCACCAGCTACGGTGACTATCAATCGATGTTGAGAACATTTGCTAAAGCGCTCGCACCATTTTGGTCGAAAACGATGCCTGCGATTAGCGACAGGAAGCTCTCTTCACTCGCCACCTTTGGGCATTTAGGCATAAAACTTCGAACGATGGGCAGGGCTGATATGTTGGAGTTCTTCAGGGTTGCCATGCTGCCAATGCGCGATCTTGTAGATGAGTATTTTAAGAGTGAGTCTCTGCGGGCGGCGCTTTGTTGGGATGGCTTGGTGGGCACTTCGATGGCGCCTCGCTCGCCAAACCAGTCCGTCATTACCGTACTTAGCCGCATGGCAGGTTCACACGGCGGTTTACACACAATTCCCTCTCAGGGAATGAGCAGCTTAATATCGGCACTTGAAAGTGCGGCAATTGCCGCTGGGGTAGAAATACGCACCGAGACACCCGTATCAAAGGTGATCGTAGGCGGCGACGAGCACGGCCAGCAAGTGGATGGTGTGCTCTTGGCGAATGGCGAGACCATTCGTGCCTCTCGCGTTGTGTCGAGCGCCGATCCGAAAACGACATTTTTGAATCTAGTGGGTGCTCCGGCACTGGAAATTGAGTTTACGAATCGTATTCGGCGTCTGCGCACGAAAGGCTATGTTGCTAAGCTCAATTTGGCATTGAGCTCCCTCCCGAAATTTAAGGGACTCGACGAGCCAAACGGCCGAATGATCACAGCCGACAAAATGGATGATCTCGAATTCGCGTGGGACAGTGCCAAGTACGGAGAGATACCTGAAGCGCCTGTCATGGAAATCGTCATCCCAAGTCTGCGAGCAAGGGGTTTAGCACCGGAAGGAAAGCATGTATTGAGCGCCAACGTAATGTACATACCCGGGCAGATAAGCGGCGGGTGGACAGCGGCAAAAAAGCAGGAACTCCTCAGTCGATTAATCGCCATTCTGGACCTACACGCACCGGGCTTGAGCACGTTAGTAGAGCATGCCGAATTGCTAACACCCGAGGACATTCAAAATGAGTTTAATGTGAGTGGCGGACACTGGCATCATGCGGAGCCATCAGTCGATCAACTCCTGATGATGCGGCCTACATACGAAGCGGCCCAATACGCTACGCCGATCCCGGGCTTATATCTGTGTGGGGCGGGCAGCCATCCCGGTGGAGATATTAGTGGCAACGCGGGACGAAATGCCGCTAAGGCCATCCTGTCATGAGTAAAACCTACGATGCGATCATCATTGGTGCGGGTCATAATGGTCTAACCGCCGGGGCTTACCTTGCAAAGGCGGGTCTTGACGTCCTTGTAGTTGAAAAAAATGACTACATAGGGGGCGCTGCTGTCACACGGGAAATGCACGAAGGGTGGTTTTACTCAAGTTGCTCCTATGTCTGCTCAATGATGCGACAAGCCATACACCGAGATCTGGATCTGACCCGCCACGGGTTACTTTTGGTGCCCTACTTGGGCACTGTGAATTTCAGTCACAGTGGCGATAGAACATTAATTGATTACACCGATGAAGAAGCAGCCTATCTCGAATTGCGACGGCACTCGGTTCACGACGCTGATGCTATGTCGCGTTTCCAAGCTGATCTCGGGCGATATGCGCAATTAATTCGCAAAACGCTATTGCGGACCCCACCTGACCCCAGCTCATTTAAGCCACGAGACATTATGGAGACGCTTTGGCTAGCGAAGCAGTTTTGGAATTTAGGGGAGCGAGAGCTTTACGAATACATTCGCTTCTTTACGATGAGCGCCGCTGACTTCCTTGAGGACTATTTTGAGGACGATCTTGTTAAAGGTGCTATGGCGAGCCCCGGCATTATAGGCACGGCGCTGGGGGTGATGTCGCCAGGCTCGGCGTATATTTTATTGCACCATGTCATGGGTGACGTCGATGGGAATGTCGGCGCATGGGGACTCGCCAGAGGCGGTATGGGCGCGATATCACACGCGCTTGCTAGTGCGCTGAAAGAGTTTGGCGGAGAAATCAGAACCAGTGCCGGTGTTCAGCAAATCATTGTAAAAAATGGGGCTACGGTGGGCGTTGCACTGGAAAATGGAGATGAGATTTACGGGAAAAAGATCGTATCAAATCTCGACGCGAAACGAACTTTTACGAAAGTAATGGACAAAAACGACGTGCCTCCAGCTATCCTCAAGCGCGCCGAAAATTTCAAAATTCGCGGTTCATCCGGAAAGGTCAACATCGCCCTGAGTGGCATGCCCAAGTTCAATAACGTTCCTGACAATCGCTATATTAATCGTGGTGGACAGGGATTTACCGGGTCGTTGGAGGTCATGGAGCGGGCATACGATTGCTGGAAGCGCGGAACGTGGTCTGATGACCCTTTTATTGAGGCGGTTATTCCTTCTGCATGGGATCCTACGGTGGCCCCAACGGGTTGCCACTGGATGTCAACGTTTATTCAATACTGTCCACCCGAGCTTGCAGATGGACCTTGGACACCGGAAAAGCGCGACGCTTTTGGCGATACGGTAATTAACAAGATCGAACGTTACGCCCCTGGCTTTAAAGATCTTGTCGTTCATAAGGAAGTGAGAACACCCTTTGAAATCGAGAACGAAATCGGCCTTACAGAGGGCAATATTTTTCAGGGTGAATTAACGATCGATCAGCTACTTTTTAACCGACCGTTCCCCGGTTATGGTCAGTATCGGATGCCACTCAAAAACATGTACATGTGTGGCTCATCCACTCACCCTGGAGGAGGCGTGTCCTCAGCATGTGGAGCGAACGCTGCACGGGAAATATTGCGAGATCTTCGCGAGAAAAATACGGTGCCAGAGGATGATTTCTATGACGAATAATCCAGATCGTCTTCGCCAAAATTCAACAGACCCCTACGCCGGCGAACGACTAAAGCTCAGTTATTTTCACGAGCGACAGGCGCCACTAAACCTGCGGGATGCTTGGTCTGCTTGGAATGGTTTTAAGTTCGCGGACTACTATTACGACACGGACTACGAATATTTTTGCATTCGTAATACCTGCGGAACCTATGATATTTGCCCGATGCAGAAGTACATCATCGACGGCCCAGATGCGCTAGCGATGCTTGATCGAATGGTCACAAGGGATCTGACGAAACTCGGTGTTAACCGCGTAACTTACTGCGGTTGGTGTAACGATTCGGGCCGCCTCATCGATGACGGAACTATTTTTAGACTGAGCGATGAAAAGTTCATGCTCACCTGTGGTAGCCCCTGTATTGCATGGTTGAGAAAAAGCAGTTTGGGCTTTTCAAACCTTGAAATTACAGAAGCGACGGAAGACTTCGCCGCGTTATCCCTTCAGGGACCAACGAGTTTCGCCACATTGAAAGCGATGGGACTGGGGGAGGTAGAGCAACTCAAGCCTTTCAATCTCATACACCTCCCCTTTCAAGACGGTGAGATCATGATCTCAAGAACAGGTTTCACGGGGGATTTAGGTTATGAGCTGTGGGTAGAACCAAGGCTGGCCCTACCTATGTGGGACGCACTTTATGAAGCCGGAGCCAACTATGGCATCCAGCCCTATGGTGAAGCGGCGACCAACATGGCTCGTCTAGAAGCCGGATTTCTGATGCCCTACATGGAGTTTAACGAAGCATTGAAAACGGTGAATTTTGAATACGATCAGACCCCCCTAGAACTCGGGCTCGGTTGGTTAGTCGATTTCAAGAAGCCGCACTTCAATGGCAGAAGAGCGCTCTTGAGACAGAAGAACGAAGGATTAAAAGTAAAACTCTTAAAGCTCGATATTGAAGGCAACAAAGTTGCTGAAGAGGCCATACTTTATAATGACGAGAAGCAATCTCGAGAGATAGGCTATGTAACTTCCGCCATGTGGTCTCCGGCAGTGAAGGCGAATATCGCCTTCGCAATGGTTGACGCCAAAGCGGCCAACGGCGAAATCTGGGCCGAGATTTATTACCAAAGAGAATTGCGTCAGCAAATGAAAATGGCGCGGTGCACAATTAAAGACAAGCCCTTTTGGGTTCATCCGCGCGCCCGACAAACACCCCCTAGCTTAACCTAGGGATCAGTGGGCTGGCTCAATAACGCTGTCAGCACTATCGGGGTGATTGGCTTCGATTTCATCCCTCCAGGCCGATAGATTCATACCAATAACCATAAAGCCTAGGATCCATAGCGCCTGATCCCAGGCAAAGACATAGTGACCTAACGTTACCCAGTAGCCGGCCACTGACCAAAGAACCCCGTAAAAAATCGCCTTACTCGCTCGAATAGATCGCATTAAACGCCCGCGCGTCACACCTCGATCTTGTAATCGAACCATGAGCTCCGTTAATCCTAAAATTAACAGCCAAACAACGACCTCGATGAAATCTGACCACGCAAGCCCCCATTCGGTTTTCCATCCCTTGGGATCAGTTATCAACTCGTTTTTATCGAACTGGAAATACTCTCGCCCGGTAGCGAGCGACTCACAAGTCTCTGTCGTGAGGTCCCAGTATTCGAGATTATGGGTGTAGCTCAGCTCTTGGCCCGCGAGCGAGCATAAGTCAACATCAGTGTGGTGGACTCGTTCCGTTTGCAACTTATACAAATAGTCTCCAAACGCAAAAATTGTGTGACCAATGACGAGAACACATAACAATCGAAGAGCTTGCATTGCCTGGACGCGACGTTGGGTAAAGGCATCGTCTGATAAGACATAAGTCTCGAGCTCAAAAAGCATTAACAGCAGCAACCAAGCCGCCACGTCGAGGGTTGTTGCAAAAGCCGAGGTCCAGTCAAACCAAGTCCAGCTGGTATTAACTGTATGGATCATTCGCACGAGATCATTGGTGACGTAAACAAGAAAGTTGATAAACAGGAGCGAATAAACAGCAAGCTTAAACCACTGCTTAGGGGGGACCCGCCGAAAGCCAGAAATCTTTTTTTGCGCGTTTACAGCTGCCTCTGCTGCCCCATTCATACATCTTCACCCAGTTGATGTACCGTAGTCCACATACTCTGCTGTGCTAACAATATCTCTCCCCTCTCTCATACATCTACGATCGTATACGTTCGAAGTGGCTACGGTAATAGCAAGGAGCGCACTACCTCTGAATTGAGATACCAGTAGCGCATCACGACGAAGACTGTGTAATCGCCCGAGCACCTGCCACGGAGACCTCACTTTGGCCTAGATACAGGCGCTCGATTACAAAGGCGGCGAATACGTATTACCCTACACGCTAGGACTCACCACTACCCGCAGGAGGCATAATTGGTGAGAGGAGAAAATGTTATTACGGGAGACACGTTTGGGATCACCCGATGATTTTGTGAAGAGCTATGTGGCTGCATGGAATAGCCAAGACGCGCCAGCGGTAGCTGACCACTTCAGTGAAAACGGCACCTACATAGACCAGGGGGATGCGCGCGTACTGACCCGCCAATCTCTAGCGGAACACCTGGTAGACTATTTCAGCGATGACAGTTATCGATATGAAGTCGTTGGGGATGTGCTGTTTAGTGATAAAGCGATTGCCTTCCAATATCGTGTAGTGCCTTTAGACCCCAGTGAAGATTTACAAGGTTGGGGTGGTGCAGAATTCATTGAGCTTGATGGGGTACTTGCGACACGAATAAGCGATTACTACCGCATTCCTGGTCGTCGAGGCCTCTCAAACGCCGGTAAGAGCTACGCGAAGTCAGGTCTCAATGATGAAGCCATGGAAATGCTGCTTCAGTCCTTGAAGACGGTAATGGAGGTTGACGAAGCCTTCTTAGATCCTGATTTATCCTTACCAAAATTGGCCGAGCGGCTAAATACATCGGTCAACCATGTCTCACAGGCCATCAATGCCGGACATTCGATGAGCTTTTTTGATTATATCAATCGATTTAGAGTGGCCGAAGCAGCCAAGCTTCTTCGGCAAAAAGAATGTCAATTCCCGGCGATACTCGACGTCGCACTGTCAGTAGGGTTCAATTCTACGTCGACGTTTTACACAGCCTTTAAAAAAGCGACCGGTCAAACTCCGGCCCAATACCGGCGGGCGCATTCAGGATAACGTGGGTATGCTCATCCCTTCTGTTCTCCGGAGAAATGACACCCGTGATAAACGCATTTCCAGATTGAACATTCTCGCACCCCCTTTGCCGGGTGATTTCTTCAATAAAAATAGCGTGTGGGTTGCAGTCAGTTCAACGTTGTCCTGCGTGCTATTTGCCGTTTCCGTACTCTTGTCAGCAACGCCTGTCTTGGCGAACCCGCATCAACAGGTGGCAGACCTACTCATTAAAAATGGCAGGATCTTTACAGCCAATCCACAATCACCCTGGGCGCAGGCCATTGCGATTACAAACGGAAAATTCTCCTTTGTGGGAAATAATAAAGATGCCCCCCCTGCTGCGGAGGTCCTCAACGCAAGCAATCGACTAATGGTACCTGGACTGATAGACAGCCACGCGCATCCCGGATATGTCGATGTGGAAGCATTTCTCTTTGTCGAAGGTGATACGCCCGAGGCATTGCTAGCATCAGCTAAGGCCGTGGCTGAAAGACATCCAGAAAAAGAATGGTTACGACTTTGTTGCTGGCCAACCGATATGTTCGTGCGGGGCGACGAAGGCCCAAAAAGGCAAGTGCTGGATGCCGTACTTCCCGATAGACTTATTTGGTTCGAGAGTGAAACTGCACACGATTTCTGGCTGAACTCCAAAGCACTTGAGCGCCTTCGCATCGATAAAAACACCCCAGATCCCAAGCCTGGTATGGCTATCTATGTGAGAGATAGCCATGGAGACCCAACGGGATGGATTAAGGAGGGAGCTGGGGTCCAACATTTGTCTTCAACGTTTCCCGTTGTGGAAAAACCGCATCGCGCAAGGCATCGAGCGAGCGTTGCTAAGACATTACAAACCCTTAGCAGCCATGGCGTAACAGCGGTTTTTGATGCAGGCAATAAAGGATTTGGGGATCTTACTTACTCAGTGATCTCCGAACTCGATAAGAATGGCGAGTTGCCTTTACGGTACTTTGGAACCTATCAGATTTTTACGCCAGATCGAGCCCGAGCCGCTGTTGCAGAAATAAAGCGATTCAGAAAGGAGTTTGGTAGCGAGCGTCTCCAGTTTAATTCAGTCAAAGTTTTTATGGACGGGATAAATGCTAACCGCTCTGCTTCTTACCTTAGTCCCTACGTAGGGAGTACGTCGTCAGTCAACACGTTACTAACCGTTGAGGAGTTAGCTGATTTACTCATAGAGCTACACCACGCGAAATTAGATCTTCACGTTCACTCGATTGGAAGTCGCTCCGCGAGAACTGTTCTTGATGCGGTCGAGCGCGCACAGATGACGACAGGGCTAGCGTTTTACCCGCGGGTGACACTTGCACACCTCGCCTACATTCACCCTAATGATCTGACCAGAATTGCCGAGTTAGGCGTAATTGCCAATTTCACACCCTGGTGGTTCGGCGCGTCAGTCAATGATCCGGACGCTGAACTCTTGGGCACCGAGCGCTTCTCCAACATGTATCGTGCAAAATCCGTGGTCGCTTCAGGTGCCACCTACACCTTCTCAAGCGATGAATGGTGGGGTGGGGAAATGTTAGCTACCTACATCAGCCCGTATCTAGGCATGCAGGTGGGTCACACCAGACAATACCCTAAAGACTGGTGGCTCACCGACGATGATGGCATTAAGCAACCTATAGAGGAGCGCCTCAGTATTTCGGACTTGCTCAAAGGCTACACAGTGAATGGCGCTTATCAGCTTCGCCTAGAGGACGAATTAGGATCGATACAGATTGGAAAGTGGGCGGACTTTGTCATCTTGGACCAAGATGTGTTTGCAGTTCATCCAAGCCGGATTGCTGATACGACAACCGTTGCCGTATTTCTCAGTGGTGAGCTTCAAAATGGCGAACTCAGTTTTCTTAAGTAGTGAGGCATATGAGTCACTTGTATGCACACTGTCGGACCGATCGAAAGTCGCGAACGGTATGCCTGGCCGTTATCCGTGGTTCCAAATTAGTCGAGGTTTGGGGTGAGCACATCATCTTTTGATCGCTGGCAGTCGCTGACCGTTGGCCTTTATATGTCCTTGGTTGGCTACGCTGTCTTGGCTGGTATTCCCGTTTTAAGTTCGTCTTGGGTGAATCTGCTCAACTTTACTGAAGTCCAAGTAGGTCGTGTCGCCGGAGCAGATCTCGGTGGTCTAGCGTTTGGCGCTATCATTGCAAGCGCTCTTATAACCCACATATCTCGCCGACTATTGGTTGTCGCCTCAGTGACTGGAGCCGTGGCGGCTAACTGTGCTTGCATCTTTTACTCAGATTACACAACGACGCTGATCCTTCGGTTTTTAGCAGGATCTGCGAGCGGCGTTTTTACCGGGATAGCCGTGGCGACTTTGGGGGGACGAAGTTCGCCAACTCATGCTTTTAACTACCTGCTCTTCGCGTTCGCTTTCGTGCAGGGCGCAGAGCTCTACTTTCTACCAAAACTTTCCATACAGGAAATCTACCTTGCATTTGGCATAAGCTACCTACCGGTGCTGCTTTGCCTCCATTGGATTCCCGAATCTAAAGACCGACAGGACATAGCCGTTCAGTCACCGAAGAATCTAGACCTTGACGACACTCCCAAAAAGCCAGTGCTCTCATTGACCCTGTTTCTAGTGGCAATGGCCTTCACTTACATCAATATTGGTGCTTATTGGACTTACATTGAGCTTGCTGCGTCTGATGCATTACTGGACAGTGAATGGGTGTCCAGCCTCCTAGTCTGGGCAAGTCTTGCATCGCTATTAGGTTGCTTCGTCGCAACAGTGATCAGCGATCGACTGGGTGTTACAAGGCCGCTTCTTCTGACGCTGATTATTCAGGGAATCTCGGTAAGCGTGCTTGCGCTCGGCATTAGTGAGCCGATATTTTTCGTAAGTCTGCTCAGCTTCAACTTTCTATGGATTTTTATAGACGTTTATCAGATGGGTTCTATTGCTCGATTTGACCCAACTGGCCGCTTTGCGGCTTTGATGCCTGCAGCTCAAGGCGTAGGACAGATGATCGGCCCTAACATTGCTGCCACTGTTTTAGCCGTTAACGGCGGCTACGGAGGTGTTTTTATTATGTGCGGTTGCGCCTCGATAATTGCTTATTTGCTTTATCAATCGGCTTTCCAACGACTTTCAAGCAGGCCTTCATAACCTGATACCAAGGGTGTTTTTTGCGGCGGAACTTTTCGCTCACTGCCCCTCAGATAGCGGTGAATCAGGAATCAATGAGGCCTCGTGAGACTCCATAACATCCCACAAAGGCACGTCAACCCAAGTGTCATCTAAGTAGAATTTTTCGGGCTCCTCTTCCTTCGGGTCAATAAGCAAATTGTAGATGGATGGATACGCCAGATTTTGAATCGCATACCCCTGACCGCCTATTTCCTTCAGCAGCACCTTCCAATTCCTCCACTTCGCTCCAAACAATTCGTTTCCAATGTAGATCACCATAGATTCCCGCGCCGAACTATTGGTCACTCCAGAAAAAAAGCCTGACTGATCCTCACCGTCAATGGTGCGATCATCTGGAACCTTCGCACCCGTAAAGCGCGCAATAGTGGGTAAGACATCGACGAGATGAACAATGTCATTCGACACAGCACCTTGTGGAATCTGAGCAGGGTACCTAATTAAGAAAGGCACCCTGAGCGAACCCTCGTACGGGGAGAACATCGATCCTCGCCAGGGTCCCGTGAAACCAAAGGAGCGTTTTACGCCCTCGCGACCGTTGTCCGCTGTGAAGATCACAATGGTATTTTCTTGAATATTCAATGAATCCAAGGTCTCTAAGAGTTCGCCCACATAACTGTCGGTCTGCGCGAGCACATCAGCAAAGGATCCATTACCGGTATAGCCGCGAAATTCCGGATGTGCATCCACGGGCTCATGCGTTTGTGTGTAGGGCAGAAACGCGAAAAATGGATTTTCTTTGCCAGCGGCACGCTGAATGAAATCAATGGCCTTATCTGTAATCTCACGATCAATAATCCGACGTTTGTTGCGATCATAAACCTCATGTTTTGTCGGTACTTCACCACGCTTTGCGCTCATCACTCGCGTGAACTCGACACCGGCATCCGCTTGGAAACTATCGCTATCCGGCCAGAACGCTTGGTCCGACGAATTGGGAATACCATACCACTCGTCGAAACCCTGGTCGGTTGGATATCGCCCAATCTCGTCTCCAAGGTGCCATTTGCCAAACATGCCAGTCGCATATCCCTCAGCCCTCAAAATCTCAGCGAGTGTTACTTCCCAAGCGCTAATGCCATACCAAATGCCGCGAGGCGGTGAATCGTGTTGCAAACGGGTACGAATTCCATAACGCCCTGTCATAAGGGCCGCTCGTGACGGGGTGCATTCGGCCTCTACATTAAAGTTAGTTAATTGATACCCGTCACGTGCAATGGAATCTATATTAGGTGTTGCCGCACCTCTAAGCGCACCGCCGCCGTAGACACCCACTTCACCGTAGCCAAAATTATCCATCAGAATAAGGACGATGTTGGGTCTCGATGAATGTGTATCAGCGCTGCACAGAGAGGGCAACAGGAGGCCTATCATGGTTGTTACTAGCACAATTTTTTTCATGGTCTAGCCTATTGGGGTCGTTCAAATAGCCCTGAGGTAGAATGCGTAGTCCAGATCCGGAACACGCCCGTGGTAGTCGTCACTCTCACCCTGTCGCATCGCAGCAAACTCTCTGGTGAACGTTTCCCCTAAATAAGAGGTCAACTTATCGCCTTGCTTAAAAAGATGAAGCGCTGCATCCAAACGCGTGGGCAGCGTTGTCGGGGCCTCTGAAAGATCAGCCTCCCTCAGGACCGGTGATCCGGGTTCAAGCGCGTTGCAAATTCCCCAATGCATACCTGCTAACACAGCGGCTAGAACTAGATAAGGGTTTGCATCAGCACCCGACAAGCGATGCTCAATTCGGCGGTTTTTTTCGGAGGAGCGAGGAATGCGCAGGGCTACTTCACGATGATCATAGCCCCAGGTAGGACCCGAGGGAGCAAAAGCGCCCGCCTTGAATCGCCGATAAGAGTTGGGATTCGGTGCAAATATCGCCATCGATTCATCGAGTGTATCGCCAAGTCCCGCGATAGCATGACGGATGTTATCCGACGCTTCCAGGGTCGCTTCTGTGACTGTGTCGGGATCACAGGCAAAAATATTGGCTCCATCGCGGTCATAAAGGCTCGCGTGGATGTGCATACCACTTCCAGCAATATCGGCAAAAGGCTTTGCCATGAAGGTCGCACCGGTATCATGTTTTCTTGCTACACCCTTCACGATGCGGCGCAACAACATTGCATGATCCGCTGCCAGCACTGGGTCCTCGACATGATGCGTATTGATTTCCCACTGACCCGGTGAAAACTCGCTATGAATGGCGGTTAGGGGTACGCCGTGTAACTCACAAGCCTCTCGAATATCGTTAAGTAGGGCGTCGCAGTCAATCAGATCGTCAACCATGCAGTATTGAATACCTGCTTGTCGCTGCCGAGTCCCCGGTATTTTGCCGACTAATGGACTGGGCCTATCATCACCGGTTGGATCAAGCAGATAAAACTCTAACTCGGTCGCCGTAACTGGGGACAGACCGTCACCTGCCAAAATCTCCATGACGTTGATCAGAGGGCTGCGCGGGTCTACCCAATCAATCTTACCCTCAGGCGTGGTGTAAGCAGTCAGCACTTGAGCAACAGGCGACTCGTACCACGGTACCCGAGCCAGTGTTCCCGCGATTGGGCGAATGATTTGATCCGGATCGCCACCAAACTCCACCTGCGACACCCCGTCGTACATCTCACCCATAATGCCTAAAAATGGAACACTTCGAGGTACTTGGAAATCACCTCGAAATAGCGATGCAAACTCGGCTTTTTGAATACGCTTGCAGCGAAGAATGCCGTTCATATCAGGCATTAGGAGCTCGAGAAGCTCAATGTCTGAGTTATCGCTCAAGAAATATTCGAGTTCATCAACATCGGCAAATTTCATTTGGGCATCACTCTCTTTATGTCTCAACCACCCTAAAAATGACCAGCTAATCCTTCTACCTGTCGTATAGGGCGGAACTCATATACTGCAACCTCACGTATCCTACGGCTAAAATCAAGGGGCGTGCACAGACACCCGAATCACGAGAGGACAATGCAATGTTAGGACTGCGTAAACTACGCGAAAGTAATGAGCACACCACCTCGTATTACGCCGCGAGCGCGAACTGGCAGACACATTATCCTCGTCTCGAAGAGGAAATAAGCTGCGACGTCGTTGTCGTCGGTGGTGGTTTCACCGGAGTGAATACAGCACTTGAGCTCGCTGAGCGTGGTTTCGATGTGGTCTTACTAGAAGCGAGACGTATCTCGTGGGGCGCAAGCGGTCGAAACGGTGGGCAAATAATAGGTGGCATCGGTCAGGATCCCGAACGATTTGTAAAACACATCGGAGAAGATGGTGTAAAAACAATTCATCAAATGGGGATCGAGGCGCGAGACATCATTCGTGACCGAGTTCAGACCTACGATATCCAGTGTGATCTCAAGTGGGGTTATTGTGACGTAGCGCTCAAGCCGCGACATATGAAGGACTTTGCCGCATGGCAGGCATTTGAGAAGCAAATAGGAAATCCCCACACGTACTCGCTACTTGATAAAGACGAGTTAAAGCAATTCGTAAATTCTGAGAAGTATCTGGGCGGGCTTCACAATGAATCTAATGGACATATACAGCCCCTTAATTTGTGCATTGGCGAGGCACGCGCACTGGAAGGCTTGGGTGGTCGCATATTTGAGCAATCGCTTGTAACCGAGGTAATCCCGGGCGATCAACCACGAGTGAAGACTGAGCATGGTTGTGTCAAGGCTCGCCAAGTCGTTTTAGCGGGAAATGCCTACCTTGGGGGCTTGATCGCTAAACTATCAAAGCGTGTATTACCCTGTTCAAGCTCGGTCATCGCGACATCGCCGCTGCCCGATGAGCTTGCCAAAAAGCTGGTTCCCGGAGATGTGGCAGTGTGTGATCCGCGAGCCGCGCTCGACTATTTCAGACTGTCCGCCGATAAGCGCATGCTCTTTGGTGGGCTCGCAAATTACACAGGCATGGAACCGAGCAACCTAGAATCGGTCATGCGCAAAAAAATGACCGCTATTTTTCCAGAGCTTAACAATGTGAGCATCGATTATGCCTGGAGCGGCTGGATTGGTATTGGTCTCAATAGAATGCCACAGCTCGGCCGCCTCTCAGACAACATTGCATACATTCAAGCCTATTCGGGGCATGGTGTGGCTCCCACACACATGATGGCGCGAATTACAGCTGAAATGATTGCGAAAGAAACAACGCGTTTTGACGTCATGGCTAAGCTTCCACAGGTTACCTTCCCCGGTGGGCAGTTATTCCGAATGCCTATGCTGGCGGCAGGCATGGCCTATTACAAAGCCCTCGACGCGCTCTAGTGCTTGGCCTCGTAAACTAGCTCTCCCGCAACATAGGTTTGCTCTACGCGAGCGTCGCGGACAGTCTCCACCGGAATTGTCAGTAGATTACGATCTATCACAACAAAATCCGCGAACTTACCAACCGAGATGGAACCTGTAAGCATATCCTGATTCATCGCGTATGCCGCATTAGAGGTGTATGCCCTTATGGCAAGTTCGAGTAATTCTTTTTCGTTTAAGGTTTTTCCACCGAGCTGAGTTCCTTTCAACTCCACCGTCGCATTTTGTATCGAAAATAGCGGATCGATCTCACTCACATCCCAATCACTGCTAATAACTAACCTACCTCCCTCAGAGATAACTTCGGGCATTGCCATTGTATTCGCCACGTTGTTGATCAATAGGCGACTCCACGTATCTTCGATACCGCTTGAAAGCTCATCGTAGTAGTTGAAAGCCCCGCCCTCATATTCCTCATACTCGATATAGTTCATCTGAGTATCTGCCGGCACATTGAGCTCACTAAACCGTGCGTAGTCATCTTCACCCACCCAGTTCACATGGGTAACGTAATGACGATTGCGATTCACGCCCAGATCATTGTTTGCCCGTTGCGCAAGTTCGATAGCGTTCAACGCCTCATGGGTGCCCCGGTCGCCAATGGCATGAATCAGCGCACCAAAACCGACTGGGTGCAGATCCGAAATATAACGAGCCATGCGTTCCTGAGTGAAATAATTTCCGCCCAGCGGCTCCGCGTCCGAATGCACGAGGTACCCATAGGGTTGGCTAACCGCTGCAGAATTCAGCTCCGGAACGCCATCCGAGTAAAACTTTACTTTATTTACTCGTAGCATAGAGCTCGAGTCATCACTGAACATCTTCTCCAGCTGTGCGAGCTGATAGTCATCGTCAAGGTGCGGGTAAGCCCACAAAGACATAATGTTTCGAACGGTTAGCAAGCCTTCATCTGCCGCCAGCTGCCAGGGAATCAAATTACCTCGCAGCCAATACAAACGAGCATTTACAGCAGAAGTGATGCCGTAACTAGACATTAATGTCTGAGACTCAACAACTGCGCGAAACCGCGCCTCTTGTAATTTCGGATTTTTTGCAAGGGCAATATGCATAAGTTCATCGCCCGCACTATCAGACAAAACCCCTATTGGCTCTCGTGACTCGGGATCTTTAAAAATTTTCCCGCCTTGCGGGTGCTCAGATTCCGCATTTATCCCGAGTCGCGAAAGAGCCAGGGAATTCACCCACATGGAGTGGGAACTCTTTTCCATGAATGCGGCCGGCTTGTCAGGAAAGGCATCATCGAGAAGTGCCTTGGGATGACGATCAAGCGCCAGTAAGGAACTATTGTCGTGTCCACCCCCTAGAACCCAATCATGAGGAAAAGTGATCTCATTACACTTTTTCAGGGGCTCTACCCAGGTCTCTGGATCAGGATCGGTGGCTATGATCGGCATCAAGTCGCAACCCATAAATGAATTGAGACTGATGCCTTCCATAGGGTGTATGTGCGCATCATGAAAGCCGGGCATTGCAAAGCGCCCTTCGAGGTCTATGACATGCGTAGCTTGACCAGCAAGTACCTCGATCTCTTGGCTTGTGCCAACCTCAGATATCACGCCATCAGTAATCGCAAATGCTTCGATCCATGACTGTGACTCATCAACCGTGTAAATCGCACCATTGACGACGATGGTGTCTGGAGACGCCACTACAAATTGAGCTGAGAGACCGAAGATGAATGCAGATCTCAAAGCCCTGTCAGCAAAACACCGAGGCTCCACTGTACCCCCCCTACGTCGACTGCCTTCATACTCTATGAAAATTCAGCTAAAAGTAAACGAAGCAATCGGTCAACAACCGACAAGCCTAGGCGCAACGAGCTAGTGTTCCTCGGGCACCATCATGAAGTAGACCTTTCGAACCCGCTCCAACACTTCTGATGTACCCTTAAACCCCCGAGGGAACACCCAGCTATCGCCAGGTCGAAGTTCAGTGACAACGCCTGTATCTGAGGTAATCCTCCAATGCCCCTCCAGCAAATGACAGAACTCGGTTAAATCAAGATCTAACGCCATAACACCCGGTTCGCACTCCCACGTACCAGTATAAAAATCACCGTCGTAACTCTTACCCTCATAGAACCCTGCTGCGGTTTGGAGCGAGGCGTCACCAACGGGCTCTCCAAAAGACTCGCAGACCTCAAGATTAGCTAATGCTGCTGGTTGTTTCTGAATGGCTATTTCTGGCATGTAACACTCTCCTATTTACAAAGCGATCTCGTTAAAAAGCCGGACCTTTTTTTGTGGTCCTTTTTGTTTAACAAAATGAGTGTCCGCGAAGATCGCTTTAAGTCGCTTCCTAGCCCATAAGGCGGGATAGTTGCAGGGCGATATAAGCTACACTCAATCCGGAGTGTCGCAGTGTCTAAGCTATGAAGAGTAACTCGTCCACCGACGTTATTATCATTGGTGCCGGCCATAACGGTCTGGTATGCGCCACCTATCTCGCCAAAGCGGGATTAAGTGTTCGAGTGCTCGAAGCAAGGGACTGTATAGGTGGTGCTGCAGTAACCGAGGAATTCCATCCCGGGTTCCGCAATTCAGTCTACTCATATTCAGTCAGCTTGCTTCACCCTAAGGTGATTGCCGACTTAGACCTCGAAGCTCATGGACTTGAGATACTCGAGCGACCCGCAGGCTCGTTAAGCTTACTTCCCAACGATCACATGCAGCTTACGCGAGACAGTGAGCAAGCTAAAAAAGAAATCGCCCGATTTTCAAAAAGAGATGCACAAAGAATCGAGCAGTTTGAGGACCAAATTGCCGTTGTTGCGCGAGCACTTAGAAGTCTTGCAATAAAAGCACCACCCAATTTTGGAGGGGGGTGGCGCTCGCTTCTGCCATTTTTGCAAAGCGGTCGCCAGTTGCACCAGTTAGATCGTCAACACCGAATTGTCTTAACAGAGCTCATGACCAAGTCACTCGGCGACTATCTTGATGCGTGGTTTGAGGGTAACGCATTAAAGGGCCTACTGGGCTTTGAGGGCGTCATTGGTAACTTTGCAGACGCCTATCAGCAAGGCACTGCATACGTTCTGCTGCATCACGCTCTCGGCGAGGTGAAGGGCCGCGAGGGTGCTTGGGGTATCGCGCGAGGGGGGATGGGCGCTATCTCCGACGCTATTGCGCGCTCTGCTATAAGCCGAGGAGTCATCATTGAAACAGGTGCTCCTGTTGCGCGAATTATTTCAGATAAAGGCTCGGCACGTGGCGTGGTCACGCAAGACGGACGGGAGTATTTCGCCCCCATTGTCAGCGCTAACATTCATCCGCAAATACTTCTGACCAAACTGATGGAAAGACAGGGTCTGACTGACGATGATAATCGACGAATAGATGCCTACCGCAGTCATTCAGCCACTTTCCGCATGAATGTCGCTCTGTCCGAATTGCCCAAGTTTTCGAGCCTGAGACCCGATGATGATTTCCATTTTAAGGGCGCGATAGAGTTATGCCCCTCACTGAGCTACATGCAACACGCATACAGAGAGGCAAAACACGACGGCTGGACTCGCAAACCGATCATCTCTATGCAAATCCCGTCGACGCAAGATCCCACTCTCACTCCAAAAGGCGGGCATGTTGCCAGCCTTTTCTGCCAACACTTTCAACGCTATCTCCCGAATGACGAAAACTGGGACACGATTAAAGAGTCGGTCGCTGATACTGTCATTTCAGCTATTGACGAACACGCACCGAACTTCAAAAGCGCCATTGTGGGGCGACAAATAAAGACGCCATTGGACATTGAACGCGATTTGAATATGGTCGGTGGCGACATCTTTCATGGCGCACTCCACCTGGATCAATTCCATGCTATGCGGCCCATTCCAGGCTTGGCAGATCATCGAATGCCAATAAAAGGCGTTTATCTGTGTGGCTCTGGCGCGCATCCAGGCGGTGGCGTCAGTGGACTCCCCGGGCATAACGCCGCCAGAGAAATACTGCGCGATCGATGAATATTTTTACCCTAACCATTGCCTTGAGCGTCATTACATTTATCGCAATTGGCGGCTGGATGGGCAAAAAAGTAAAAAACGTAGACGATTATTTCGTCGCTGGACGCAACGCGCCGACCTTGCTCATTGTTGGCACGCTCGTAGCCAGTGTTTTCAGTACTTCCATTTTTTTGGGAGAGGCTGGATTCACATACGACGGTCAGTTGGGTCCTTACCTGCTGCTCCCCGGTATAGCTGTCACTGGCTATGTCTATGGTGCGCTTTTTTTTGGCACGTTTCTTCGAAGAAGTAATGCACCGACTGTCGCCGCCTACTTCGGTGAACGGTTCGATAGTCGGCGTGTGCAGCAACTCGCAGGCTTAACGATCGTATTAGGCCTGGGCGGCTATTTACTCGTGGTGACACAAGGCGCCGCTCTTTTACTCGCCGATTTGACGGGTGTGAGCTACCCAATTGCGGTGGTACTCGCCTGGCTCAGCTACAGTAGTTTCACGCTATACGCCGGCTCTAAGGGCGTTATCGTAAGCGACACACTGATGTTCTTATTTTTTTCTGCCACCACTATTGTTTTCGTCGCTTACCTTGTTAATTCTTTCGGCGGCTTCCAGTTCACGATCGAAGAACTCACCCGTCAGGACATTAAACCAGACTTGACTGCATGGCATGGGACTATTGGACCGGACACCCCGTGGCCGACTGCGGTCGATTTCCTTATTTGGCTAGTCATTATTGATATCGCGTGGAGTATTGTTTATGCCGTGAGTCCATGGCAGTCCAGTCGGCATTTAATGGCAAAGAATGAACATGTCGTCATTCGAGCCTCCATTTACGCCTGCTTCGCTGTCATTTTCCTTCAAATACTTATTTATGGTGCGGGTGGGTTCATTAATCTCGCCAAGTATGACATTGATCCCTCCGAAACCGTGATGCTGTGGGCAGCACAAAACGTAGTGCCTGAGTTGCTGGGTGCTCTACTACTCGCGGGCATCTTCGCGGCAGCCCTCTCCTCGGCCTCAACATTCTTATCACTCGTTGGTTTCAGCCTCAGTAACGATTTGCGATCTGACAAGACCACCACGGGACTATCACTAACCCGGGTGCTTACAGGGGTTATCAGCCTAGCTGTTCTGGCCCTGAGTATCGCTCTGCCACCAAATGTTTTTTGGATTATGTTGTTCATAGGAACGGTTTTTGCGTCGAGCTGGGGACCGGTCGCACTAATGAGCGTCTGGAGTAAACGCATTACCGCGAATGCTGCCTTCTGGGGTATGGGCACTGGGCTATTGGGCAATATTATTCCTGCCTCACTGGATTATGCGGGCCTAATTTCACTGCCCAGCTATTTAGAGCCTGCGTTACTAGGTGTGTGCACTGGTTTGTTAGTGATCTTTGTCATCTCGAGGAAAGGCAACCCCTCGCAAAAAGAAATGACGTACCTGTCAAAGTTACACCATGTTCCAGAGGAGGATTGCGACCCAGGGCAGACCCGTCACACACTCATCGCGGCGCGCCTATTGATTGTCTATGGCATCACAATGCCCTTCATCACGCTACTCATGTACGTCAAACCTTATCAACGAGGGACCAGTACAATACGACCCGACGACACAATCAACTGGACGCTAATTGAGCCCTGGATAGCGTTTGGGCCTGCTATTCTCTTCATTCCACTGGGGACCGTCGCTTTCATAACTATTAAGCGCCGATATCAACGTGCTTTTAATGAAGACAGCGATTAATCAAAGCAGTTGATAATCAACACAGCCAGTATGGCCTATTTTGGCTAGCGGGAAGTTAGCGCTGCTTTGAGTAAGTAAGCCCACTAAATCAGGATCAATCCGGTTCGCATTCCTTAGGCAAGGAGTTCCTGCACCGCGCGATAACCCTGCTCAATTGCGGCTTGTAACATGGCATTCGCATCTGCATCTGAGTTAGCTATGGCTATTTGACCAAATAATTGGCGCGCCTGCACATGAGGATATCGAGGATCGCCCCAGTCATCGTAGAGGTCCTCCACCAACTCATCGTAGTAGTAGGAATAACCGTGAGCCCAACGATTTACAGTGATTCCTGCGATATCTCGGGCAATATCAAAGCCACCAGGGGCCAATGCTTCTCCAAGCTGCAGCTTTATTTGATGCTCGATTTCCGAAAAGGGCGTCGCCAATAAGTTTCTTCGTCCCTGCCTCAATCGATCACGTTTAGACAATCCCGGAGCCCTCCCATGAGGGAATTTCTCCATGTGAATAACGATAGGGTCATCAGGTGACTGGGCGAATTGGTAGTCACCCATACTAACTGGGAAATCAATCATCGCATTCACGTGGTATGACCCTGGGGCTACAAAAGCTCCTATACCCATCTCTTTCCAGGCGCGCCAATTCGTCAGCGCCACGTTCGTATACAAGATCGGCGTTTTAACTTGAGACGCTAGAGCGGTTTTCTGTGTCGAGGGTAAGCTCGGACAGATCGCCGGAATGATCGAGTGATAACAAGCGAGAACAACTTTCTTGGCCGTCGCTATGTACTGATATGAATCTTTTACATACGTGACCTCTACTTCTCGCGCAGTGCCCGGATCTCCTTTGTGGGCGACGTTTACTGCGGTGCTGCCCAGCCTTAAGCAAACATCGTTATCTGCTTGATCAAGCCCAGCATAATTACCGTGCACGCCTACCATACCCTCCCCATCAGTAGGAGAGGCGAACGCAGGAATGAGTGAACTCACCAGCAGTCGTGCGACCGTTGCGTTACCGTCGGGAAAGTGATGAATATAAGGCTCATACTCTTCATGATCAGGCGGCAACCCTGTCGCGTTATAACCGGGCAGGACGGAATAGAAAATTGCAGCAGAGGCCGTCACATTGGCAATACTCATACCCGTGTCGGATGCGAGGTCTTCTAGGACTCGGAAAACTTCAGCCTCCTTCATTCCCAGATGACGCTCAAGGAACGTCTTGTAACTAATGGTTGATAGATACCATCGCTTATCGGCAACCGGTATCTCGGGCATACAATCTCGTGTCTCAGTCATCAGACGAATAAATTCTGATTTTGCTGGCGCAGATAGAGGCATATCCATCACGGCATCAGCGACTGACAGCGAGGTTGGCGCCAGGGGCATATAGTCGCTAAGGCCTCCAACATCTAACTTAACCATGGCGCTTCGCCCCCAATCCCCGCGATTAAAAAAAACACCGCCGCCCAAATCGTGCTCTTTATAGAACGTTTGATCATAGGCTTGATAAAACTCTTCAGGCCTCACACCAATATCGTTCAGCAGGTCCTTTACGACTTGCGAGTAATCGCTTGGCTCCTCCATAGTTTGCGAGCCTCCGTACCCAACAAGCTGCTTGCCAGCAACGGAAAACTCGTTTCTTTTGGCATGCCCTCCAAAGTCGTCATGATTCTCGAGAATAAGGATTCGCGCATCGGGCTGGGACTTCTTGTAGAAATAGGCGGCTGCCAGTCCGCTGATCCCACCACCCACAACCAGTAAGTCATAACTCTCTTTGTCACGCGCACCTTGCCCCGCTTTGAAGTGCTCTGGAGATCTGACCAGACTGTGGGCGACCTCCCAGGAGCCATCATGGTTACCCCGCAGCCCTGTTTTGGCCGGTGGATACTCGGTGGCACTTAGGCGAGGTGAAGCCGGTAGATCCGCCATTGATTTCTCAGGGAGGGAAGCAATAATTCCTGCGGCTGTAAGCCCGTGAACGAAGTCGCGACGACTAATGCCATCTTTTCGGGGGTGCACTTCCTTTTTCTCATCACTCATACTCGACGACGGTCCTTTAGGATGCGGCGCGCCGCATTGTACCCCGGCGCACCGGTGACTCCCCCTCCCGGGTGCGATCCCGAGCCACATAAATACAAGCCGGTCACCGGTGTGCTGTATTGCGCCAACTCGGGGGTGGGTCTCATGGACCAAAGCTGATCCGGTTCCAAGCGGCCATGACAAATATCACCTCGCGTCATGCCAAGAGTCCGCTCCAGATCGAGCGGCGTGTAACACGTGTGAGCAACCAGAATATCCCTAAGATTTGGGATAAATTGCGCAAGGTAATCCAATGTATTTTTGACAACTTCGTCTTTGATCGCATCCCACTGAGCGCCATCGGCTAAGTCATAAGGCATGTATTTGCACAGCAAACTCATAACGTGGTGCCCTTGCTCGTCCACCAAATCAGGGTCAAGAACACTCGGAATAATTGCCTCAATGATGGGTGGACTGGCGGGCTTACCCGAGCGCGCACTG
>Ga0160423_10000454_pt1 | contig 33360 bp, 32 predicted proteins | sample CRUFie14St8metaG_FD_108191 | JGI IMG/M metagenome (GOLD analysis project Ga0160423, IMG submission 108191) | Marine microbial communities from the Costa Rica Dome - CRUD Field 142mm St8 metaG | ecosystem: Environmental > Aquatic > Marine > Oceanic > Photic zone | place: Costa Rica: the Eastern...
AACTGACGGTTGAGGCTGCTCGCCAATCACTCGAAACCGCTGGCGGCGGGCAAAAAGAGGCACTCATGCTGGCTTGCGATGCCTGTGACTCGGGTGTACCTCGATCCCACCTCATTAACTACACACTCGACGGTGGTCTGCTGAAAGAGCTGTATACACACGACGGCATTGGAACACTGATATCGCCCGACGAATACGAGCAGATTAGAGTTGCCGAGGCAAATGATTTGGCAGGCATACTCGAGCTCGTCCGACCGATACAGCAAGCAGGTGTGCTTGCAAATAGGTCCAATGAAGAAATCGAGCGTAGCCTCGACAAATTCACTGTCATCACCAAAGACAGCCGGGTTATCGCCTGTGCTGCCTTACTGGATAATCCTGCAGACAACATTGCAGAAATCGCAAGTGTTGCCACGCACCCAAATTACAGAGATTCGGGGCACGGTGAACGACTCGTCGCAGGGCTCATAGATAGAGCAAAACAAGCTGAGCTAGGGCGTGTTTATGTGCGCACAACACAAACCGGGCATTGGTTCCAGGAGCTTGGCTTCACGAGAGCATCACCGAATACGCTGCCAGAATCCGAAAAGCAGAAGGCGAAAATAAACCGAAATTCAAATATCCTTGTTCTCGCGCTGTAGTCTATAGCACATGATCTACTGGAGATAGCTGATGCCTGAGTATCGCTCAAGAACATCCACCGCCGGCCGTAACATGGCGGGGGCCCGCGCCTTATGGCGTGCAACCGGGATGAAAGACGGCGACTTTGAAAAACCCATTATTGCCGTCGTTAACTCTTTCACGCAGTTCGTGCCAGGGCATGTGCACCTCAAAGATCTGGGACAGCTAGTCGCACGTGAAATTGAAAGCGCGGGAGGTGTCGCTAAAGAGTTCAACACCATCGCGGTCGATGACGGCATTGCAATGGGGCACGATGGTATGCTCTACAGCCTGCCTTCCAGGGATATTATTGCAGACTCGGTTGAATACATGGTGAACGCGCACTGCGCCGACGCTATGGTTTGCATCTCTAACTGCGACAAGATCACACCCGGCATGCTTAACGCGGCCATGCGCCTTAACATACCCGTGGTGTTTGTCTCGGGTGGCCCCATGGAGGCAGGTAAAACGGCCCTCTCGGAGCACAAACTGGACCTGGTTGACGCTATGGTGATTGCCGCGGACAGTAATGCCGAAGACGCCAAAGTAGAAGCTTACGAGCGATCGGCCTGCCCGACCTGTGGTTCATGTTCTGGCATGTTCACTGCCAACTCGATGAATTGCCTCACGGAGGCCCTTGGACTGAGCCTGCCGGGCAATGGCTCCTTATTGGCCACTCACGCCGATCGAAAAGCGCTGTTCCTAGAAGCAGGGCGACTCGTTGTGGAACTCACTCGGCGCTACTACGTTCAGGACGATGACCGTGTCCTCCCCAGGAACATCGCCAATCGAGCCGCCTTTGAAAATGCAATGAGTCTCGACATTGCCATGGGCGGCTCAACCAACACTATTTTGCACTTACTCGCAGCTGCGCAGGAAGCCAAGCTCGATTTCACTATGGCTGATATCGATACGCTTTCTCGCAATGTGCCTCAGTTATGCAAAGTTGCTCCAAGCACTCCGCTATATCACATGGAAGACGTTCACCGAGCGGGAGGAGTGCTGGCCATTTTGGGCGAGCTCGCAAGGTCAGACCAACTGCATACTGATTGCCACACTGTGCACAGCCCTAGTATTGGCGACGCAATAGCGCAGTGGGATATTGCCACTACTGACAATGCAATGGCGCTCGAGCGTTTTAAAGCGGGCCCTGCGGGCATCCCGACTCAGACAGCATTTAGCCAAGCGACTCGTTGGCCAACGCTCGATCTCGACCGAGAGGGAGGCTGCATTCGCTCAGCTGACAATGCCTACTCTCAAGAAGGTGGCTTAGCGGTGCTCTTTGGAAACATTGCCGAGGATGGTTGTGTTGTGAAAACTGCCGGTGTCGAGGATGAGCTCCTGGTATTTGAGGGGAGAGCCCATGTATGCGAGAGTCAGGAAGACGCCGTCGCCGATATTCTTGAGGACCGTGTGCGAGCAGGTGATGTAGTCATTGTCCGCTACGAGGGACCTCGTGGCGGTCCGGGTATGCAGGAAATGCTCTACCCAACGAGTTACATCAAGTCCAAAGGCTTGGGTAAAGCCTGTGCACTAATCACTGACGGTCGCTTCTCTGGCGGTACTTCGGGGCTGTCAATTGGTCATATTTCTCCGGAAGCGGCGGCTGGTGGTGCTGTTGCGCTTGTTGAGAACGGCGACAGAATCCTCATCGACATTCCAAAGCGTGCCATTAATGTGTTGGTTGATGAGGCCGTGCTCAACGAGCGACGCACCGCTCAAGCAGCCCTTGGCTTTAAGCCCGCAAAAACGCGCCCAAGGAAAGTGAGTCCAGCGCTCAAGTTCTATGCAAAAACAGTCACAAGCGCAGATCGGGGTGCGGTCCGCGATTTATCGTTACTTGACGACTAAGGCCTCAGCCACGTTTGCTGCGGTTAACGCGTCGATATCTGCAATTAAGTCAGCGAGGAAACGGCGCATGCGCCTGTCCTGACGCTCCGTTCGACCGTTGATAACCTCTACCAAGAGGCCAAGAATGACATCGCCGTTGTGCTCTATACCGGCAACGTACGCCGGCGTTCTTGCCTCAGAGCGCGTGTCCCCCAGCACACGGATTTCGGTCTGCCACCCGGGCAAGCGGTTCCCAAGTATGGCTCTTAGCTTTACCCCCCACACAGAACGGTCCTCGTGCCACAAGCGGTCAAGTCGCACAAGTTCCCTAGCACGCAACTGGATGAGTGTCTTTTGATCTTTATTTAATCTGCCTAGCAACCGCTTAGCCAACTGCTGCAGCGAGTCAGCCGCATCGTCCGCATATGTGATGTCGTCGCGCACCAGGCGCTCCTGCGCATATTCCTCTTGTTGACGATCGAGCTCGTCCAGAAAATTCTGTAGCTGGCTATCTGTAAGGCCTTCTGCACTCCCAAGCAGCAGATCGACCAGCTTTACTTGAAGCCGACTGGCTGCCTCATCAATGGCATTCGAAATCAGAACGGCTTCATCGATGGTCACTCCGCCCTCGAGTGCGTCCAACGATGACACTATAAACTTCCGATAATGCGGTAATTCGTCGCGCCGGTGCCAATCGAGAAGCCCATCAAGGTCCGCATCAAACTGCCTTTGTTGCTCACTTGTCAGATCAACATAATCATCGATCGCCCAGCGCACGAACGTGTCCGCGCGGTTGTATAGAAATCGATTCGCAGAGCAGCCGGCTAGGACAAAAGCAAAAACGAGCAAGGCTGCCAGCAAACGGGAAAATGAAGCTCGACGCTCCGGCATTCAGATAGCCATCCTCGCAAGTGGGTTCTGCCCTCGCTGGAGCATATAACTCAGCGACTCCTTTTATAACTAAACACTGCGTCTCAGTCAGCAAATACCCGTTTTATGCAGCGCTCAAGTAACTGCTCGAGTGCCGGCCCAGTCCTGACAAAATAGCGCTCATTGTTGCGTGAACAATATCCGTACTGCGACCCACACCGCAGATACGGGTGCCATCTATGGCCAATTGGACATAACAAATGGCTTCAGCATCAGCATCCGAACCCAAGGTATGCTCACTGTACTCCACCACGATAATTTTGTGGCCCGTGTGTCTGGACACGGCATCCGTAAAGGCACCTACCACGCCTGCACCTTTGCCCGATAGTGTTGGGGAACCCTCGAGCCCTTCAATCTTAACGCTGAGGTGGTCAACGGCCTCATCCCGTGCCAGTTGGTAATTACCGACCGATAGTTGTGGGCGATCTAGCAGATACGTTTCCAGGAACAGTTGATGAATGTCATCCGATTGCACTTCTGTTTCCGATCGTTCAGCGAGTGCTTGAACCGAAGCGCTGAAGTCGACCTGCAACCATCGAGGAAGATCGAGCCCGTAGTCACGGTTGAGCACATAGGCAACGCCACCTTTCCCTGACTGGCTATTGATACGAATCACTTCCTGGTAACTACGACCAATATCCGCGGGATCGATAGGCAGGTATGCAACTTCCCACAGACTGTCACCCTCTCGCCGCCCTAAACACTTGTTAATAGCATCCTGATGGCTGCCTGAAAACGCAGTAAATACAAGCTCACCAGCGTAGGGGTGTCGAGGATGTAACGGCAATTGCGTGCACTCTTTACAAACGGCGATCATTTCATCCATTTGCGAAAAATCGAGTTGAGGGTCAATGCCTTGGCTGTACAGATTCATCGCCATAGTCACGATGTCCATATTGCCGGTCCGCTCACCGTTCCCTAGCAAAGTGCCTTCAATCCGATCGGCGCCAGCCAACAGCCCCAGCTCACTCGCGGCGACAGCACCACCGCGATCGTTGTGCGTATGGAGCGAAATCAATAACGAATCTCGTTGATTCACGTTATCACAAAACCACTCAATCTGATCGGCGTAAACGTTGGGCGTACTCACTTCAACGGTCGCAGGTAAGTTAATTATCATCTTGTTTTCAGGTGACGGCGAGATAACATCAATTACGGCGTTACAAACATGAACGGCAAAATCCATTTCTGTACCGGTAAAGCTTTCAGGACTGTACTCAAACACCCACTCGGTTTCCGGATACTCGGCCGCTGCAGATTTCACGAGCTCTGCGCCTTTTACTGCGATATCAGTGATGCCTTCCCGGTCTAAGCCAAACACGAAATCACGCTGAACCGTGGAAGTACTGTTATAGAAATGAAGCACCGCGCGTTTGCACCCCTTCAGCGCCTCAAACGTCTTCACGATGAGCTCCTCACGCGCCTGGGTAAGCACCTGCACCGTCACATCATCAGGAATACGGTTCTCATTAATGAGCTTTCTCAGAAAATCAAAATCGTGTGAAGAAGCGGAGGGGAAGCCGACTTCGATCTGCTTAAAGCCGAGATCAAGCAACAACTCCCACATCCGCAATTTCTTATCGGATGTCATGGGTTCGATCAAGGCTTGATTACCGTCTCGCAAATCGACACTGCACCACTCTGGCGCCTTGGTTAACAAAGCATCCGGCCACCTTCGATCGGACTTCTTTAGTGGTTGATATCTCGGGTACTTCCGATAATCAAAAGCTCCAAACTCTGGATGAATCATAGCTAACTCAACTCATTGAACTTCAAATACTAAATTATACGTGGCGGCCCGTAGCGAATTTGATCAAAATCACCGCTAGAAGCGCATTTTAATAGGTAAAAAAATGAAAATTTGATTTTTTTTAGCGGAATACGCTAATATATGTATCATGCTTGATATTAATGATTTAGATCGAACCGACCTTCGCTTGCTGGCTGAACTGCAGAAAGACGCTAGCCTGAGCAACCTTGAGCTGGCCGAAAAAGTCGGATTGTCACCTACACCTTGCGCACGTCGGGTTAAACGACTCCTCACCGAGGGCTTTATTGAGCGCCAAGTTGCCATCCTCAACCCTGAGAAGTTGGGCTTCGATCTTACTGCGCACGTCAGTATCTCCATGGATCGCCACACGCCTGATCGCTTCGAGAACTTCGAGACAGAAATAGCTACTTACGACGAAGTCGTCGACTGCTCCGTGGTGACCGGACAAAGCGCAGACTATTTATTACGCGTGGTTGTGAAGGACATGAAGCATTTTGAAGCCGTTCTTTTAGGCAAGCTGACCCGTATCCCCGGTGTCACGGGTGTGCACTCAAGCTTCGTATTGAGAAAGGTGATAAACCGAACGGAGATACCGCTTAGTTAGCGTAAGCAAGTCGCCAGTGAATGCCTCAATCAGCCGCGTGTACATCACGCTCTAATCGCGCAAGCTCTTTATCAGCAAGAAAGGCGGCTATTTTCAACATGTTAGCCTGGCTGCCCGCCTGTCGTGTGTCGATTCGGTACTTTCCATTTACCATGAGGGAGGGTGTACCTTCTACGCGAGCGCCCTCGGTACGTGCTGCTGCCTGACGAACCATACTGTCGATGCCAAACGAGCCAAAAGCGCGGTCAAAATCTTTAGCGTCAACACCACTTTCTACAAACACTGCGCGTACGGCTTCAGGACTTGATAAACGCTTACGCTGGCGGTGAATGGTATTAAAAACAGCGCCATGGACGGGCTCGAACACATCGAGAACCTCAACCGCGTAGTAGGTTTTTGCGAGGAGCTTCATGCCCGGATTGTTGTTCCAGATGACCGGGGTTCTCTGCACAACAACGCCTTCAGGCAGTCGCGACTCAAACGACTCGAGTAAGGGCTCGAAGTTGTAACAGTGGCCACAGCCGTAAGAGAAGAACTCAGTCACCACGATACGGCCGCTGACACCCGTATGGATGGCGGGTTCAATCACGTCGTAATGAACGCCTTCCTGATACTGCTCCTGCGCAGCCGCACCTGTCGGCAGTGCGGTTACCATTGCGAACATTACTACGTGAAGCCAACCCAACATGATGATTACCCCGGCCCGATACTGTTCTACTACTTTTTCTTACTGTAGACCCGCAACATAACTTGCGACCGCTTTGATCTCAAGGTCGCTCAAGCCGAACGCGATGGTGCGCATAATCTTGCTATCGCCGCCGTTTGTTCGTCCGCTCTCGTCTTCGTATCCGAGACGAAACATTTCAAGCTGCTGTGCAATATAGTCAGCGTGCTGCCCTGCCAGCGCGGGGTAACCACCTGGGCCATTTCCTTTCCCTGAGGGGCTATGACAGCCCGAACAAGCCGCTACCTTTCTTTCAGCAATGCCTGCGAGATACACCTTACGGCCTAACCTCACCAAATCCGGATCCGTTTTACCCGCCGTGCGCTCTTGTGCGTCATAATACGCTGCGATATCTGCCAGCTGCTGGTCCGTCATATTGTCGACCTGACCTGCCATCAGCGCGACGGGCCTACGCCCATCGCGAATGTCTTTCATCTGCTTCAGCAGATAGCGTTCACCTAGGCCTGCAAGCTTTGGAAATGTTGGGGCAAGACTATTTCCGTCAGCACCGTGACAGCCCGCACACGAGCCAACCAATGCTTCTCCTGCAGCTGCGTCACCCTTCTTAACGCTACCGGCCAATGCAACGTTGGCTGCCATCAGCAGCGCCAAAGTCGCAATTGCGCGATTAAAGATCATCCTAAACTCCTTGTTACCCTGTTATTGGGGTGTCGACATATATGCGATGAGTGCTTTGTGGTCATCATCGCTGCATGCTGTGCACATACCACCAGCGGGCATGACACCCAGGCCGTTCTTTACCGATGACACAAGTGCTTCCATTCCCTTCGCAAGCCTTGGCTCCCATTGAGCAGCGTCACCTGTTCTTGGTGCACCCGCCACGGCGTAGGCATGACAAGCGCCACACGATGCCGCATATTGGGGCGGTTGCTCAGCCGCCCCTATATCTTGCGACTCCTGCTCAACACTACATCCCGATACGATCGTTCCCATGCTCATCATGAATGCGAATTCCAACATTTTTGCTTTCATGATTTACTCCTGTATCTCAGCGTAAGCACCGCCACCTGTTATGGTTTAAGTGCTATACCCACAAATTCTGGAGCGGCATTATAGTCACTGTGCCGAAAACACCAAACTTTAGGTGGATCACTGTCATTAATACGCCCAATAAGTCTCAAAAGCTTAATTTTAAAAGCACTGAATTTTTACAATCTTCAAGCGCACTGAATAACGCCCCTGCAGATTTTGGCTGCGAAGTGGCTTTCGCGGGGCGCAGTAATGCCGGCAAGTCGAGCGCAATAAATGCCCTTACCGGTAATAGCAAGCTCGCCAGAACGTCGAGGACACCAGGCAGAACACAACTTATCAACTTTTTTACTGTCGCAGACCAGATTCGGCTTGTTGATCTGCCAGGTTACGGCTTTGCCAAGGTGCCGTTAAAAGTGAAAGAAGACTGGAATAAACAGCTTGAGCGCTACTTACAATATCGGCGAAGCCTGAAGGGGCTAATTCTATTAATGGACATCCGACATCCGCTCAAAGATTACGATCGAAAGATGATTGAATGGGCTGCGGTTAGCGGAATGCCCGCACATATTTTACTAACGAAGTGCGACAAGATCAAACGAGGGCCTGCAAAAACAGCGCTTCTCAGTGTTAAAAAAGAGCTCAAAGCAAACGAAAGATGGATCTCCGTACAACTGTTCTCTTCACACAACCACGAGGGAATGAACGAGCTACAACGAACGCTAAACTGGTGGCTGGCACTCGCCGAGGATGACGTTGCTCAGATCAAAGAGGATCCCGCCGAATAACGCCCGCAAGTTAATGCGCCTCATCCCAGTTAGCACCCACACCCACTTCGGTCAGCAGAGGAACCTGAAGCGTAATGACATTGGCCATACGCTCGGTAACGTTTTTACAGAGTGTTTCACACGCCTCGTCAGCAACCTCAAATACCAGTTCGTCGTGAACCTGCATGATCATCTTTGCGTCGAGCGCTGTCTCGGTCAGCCAGGCATCGACATCGATCATGGCTAATTTAATAATGTCTGCAGCAGTGCCCTGCATGGGCGCGTTGATCGCGGTTCGTTCAGCTGCCAGTTGTCGCTGCTTGTTTCTCGCATTGATCTCCGGTAAGTAAAGTCGTCTGCCCAACAGCGTCTCTACATACTTCTGTTCATGGGCAATAGCACGCGTCGCATCCATATAGTCAGCGACACCCGGATAGCGAGCAAAATATCGGTTGATATACTCCTGGGCTTCACCTCGAGCAACACCAATCTGTTTCGCCAGGCCAAATGCCGACATGCCGTAAATCAAACCAAAGTTAATGGCTTTTGCTTTGCGGCGCTGGTCTGCAGTAACCTCATCCAAAGAAACGTCAAAAACCTCCGCAGCCGTTGCGCTGTGAACATCTAGTTCATTCGCAAAGGCATGCAGAAGGCCTGCATCACTCGAGAGATGCGCCATGATCCGAAGCTCAATTTGCGAGTAGTCGGCGGCGACGATCTTGCACCCCTCGGGTGCAATAAAGGCCCGCCGAATACGGCGGCCTTCCTGCGTCCGGATAGGGATATTCTGCAGATTAGGATCACTCGAGGACAAACGGCCTGTCGCCGTTACAGCCTGATGGTAGGAGGTGTGGAGGCGCCCTGTTCGCGTATCAACCATCTCTGGTAATTTATCGGTATAAGTCGACTTCAACTTGGCGAGACCTCGATGCTCGATGAGTACAGCCGGTAACTCGTAGTCATTTGCCAGTTCAACCAACACCTCTTCCGCCGTCGAAGGCGCGCCTTTAGGCGTTTTTTTGATGACTGGTAGCTCAAGCTTCTCGAAAAGAATCTCACCTAGCTGCTTGGGCGACGCCAAATTAAATGGCTGCCCAGCCAGCTCACATGCCTGTGACTCAAGCTCCGCTAAACGGATAGCAATTTCGTGGCTTTGCGCCCGAAGCTTATCGATACTTACAAGGGCGCCATTGCGTTCAATTTTTGACAGGACGGGCACTAGAGGGAGCTCCAGTCGCTGGTATACCTGACTTAGTGTGGTCTCCGCCTCGAGCTTGGGCATGAGTGTCTTGTGTAAACGCAAAGTGACATCAGCGTCTTCAGCTGCGTAAGCCGCAGCTTGCTCAATATTCACGTGATCAAATGACAACTGCTTAGCACCCTTGCCCGCAACCTCCTCAAAGGAAATAACCCGCTGGCCCAAGTACTTTAAAGCCAAGGTGCCCATATCGTGTCGACTGCCCACGGCATCAATGATGTAAGACTGCAGCATAGTATCGTGCGCTATTCCTCTCAGCGTAATGCCGTGATTCGCCAATACGTTTTTATCGTACTTGAGGTGCTGACCTACTTTTTTAACGGCGTCAGATTCGAGCAGTGGTTTCATCTGGTCAAGAATCCGTTCACGGTCGAGCTGACCATCAAGCCCAGGGTTTAGGTGGGCCAAAGGCACATAAGCCGCTTCGCCCGGCTCGATGGCAAATGACAAACCCACAATCTCTGCTTGCATGTAATTTAAGCTAGTGGTCTCTGTATCAAAGGCAAACAATGTTGCGGCCTCAAGGCGAGATAACCAGCTATCGAACACCGCTTGATCGGTGATAGTAACGACTGAAAGGTGGGAGACCTGTCTCGTTACCGGCTCTGCTGGCCTGTCCGCAAACAGACCCGGGCTCAGCAGCTCATCTAGCCAGGTTTTAAACTCTAGATCACGATAAAGCTCAATCAAGCGATCGGTATCGGGTGATGCTGAGCGTAGATCAGCTTCAGACAAGGCTAGCTCGCAGTCCGTCTTAATGGTCGCAAGCACATAGGACAGCTCTGCCATTTCTCTGTTGGTGGATAATTTCTCCCCTAAAGACTTAGCGCCGCGAATAGGGAGCTCTGCCACACGATCGAGCTGGTCATAGATCTCCGAAATACCGCCAAGGCTCTGGAGTAGGGCAAGTGCCGTTTTTTCGCCCACGCCGGCAACGCCAGGAATGTTATCGATCGAGTCACCCATCAGGGCCAACAGATCTATAATGAGCTCGGGTGCCACGCCAAACTTTTCGACGACACCATCACGGTCCAAGACGACCTGAGTCATGGTATTTACCAACGTCACGTACTCGTTAACCAGCTGTGCCATGTCCTTGTCACCGGTGGAAATCAGCACAGGGCGCCTCTGCGCCGCGGCCATCTCGGACAAGGTGCCGATTACATCGTCAGCTTCAACACCCGAGACCGATATGAGGGGCAGACCCATCGCTCGAATAACGTTATGAATGGGTTCTATTTGTTCCCGGAGCTCCTCAGGCATCGGTGGCCGATTAGCTTTGTACTCCGGATAGATCTCGTTTCGGAAGGTCGGTCCTTTAGCATCAAAAATAACCACTAACTGGTCATTCGGATTGTCTGCTTGCAGACGCTTCAACATGCCTATCACACCTTTGGCTGCGCCCGTATTCAACCCTTTACTGTTGGTCAGTGGTGGCAGCGCGTGAAAAGCTCGAAACAGGTAAGACGAACCATCAACCAATATGAGGCGCGAAGCATCAGTCATATTGTTGGCTCCAGTAGTACTGGGCAGAGCGAAGGGTCACTTTCATTTTGGCTAAGTCCAGCGGAGCTCTGAAGAAGCCGTGAAAGTCACCCATGGGATTGATTAAAACTACGTTTGCACTGTGGTCCATTTGATAGCTGCTGTCTTCCATGGTGACCTTGCGGAAGGGCGCGTTAAAGCGACGCGCAAAACTGAGAATATCGGGGAAATCACCAGTGACACCCAAGAACTCAGGGTGAAAGTAGGGCACATACGTGGAGAGCTGCTCTACGGTGTCTCGCGCAGGATCGACCGAGACCATGACGACATTGGTCGACGCCGCCTCAGTGTCCTCCAAACTGCCTTTAAGCTCAGCTAAGAAAGACATAGTTGTCGGGCATACATCAGGGCAATGCGTGAAACCGAAAAATAGCAAGGTCCAGTCACCGTTGAGGCTTTGATTTGTAAATTTTTTGCCCTTATGGTCAGTAAGCACAAACTTACCTGGATCTCTTGGTGTGTCGAAGATAAACAGCCCGTTCGCCCGCATTTCCGAAACCGTCATTATGCGCGGCTGCTGAATGCGGTGTACAAAGCCCGTCACGATGATGGCGATACCCAGAAGAATGGCAATAACCGTCAGCGCAACACGATGCTGTTGAGTTAGGTTCATACTGGCGACCCTAGTACCCAGTGGTCACCAAGCATGGCAATAAATAAGACCGTTAGATAGGTAATCGAGAACTTGAATGTCGCCATCGGTGCGTCGGGGTTTTTCTCACGCAAAATCTCGATCGACCAGTACAAAAACCGGAGGCCCAACAGCGCGGCGGCTACGGCATAAATCCAACCACTCAGCAGAGTTATGTATGGCAGCAGGGTGATTAAAAACATCAATACGGTGTAGAGGAGAATATGCAACGCGGTAAAGCGGCTTCCGTGAGTGACAGGCAGCATAGGAATGCCAACGGCTGCATATTCCTCTTTTCGGTGAATAGCCAACGCCCAGAAATGGGGCGGCGTCCACGCAAAAATTATAAGGGCCAATAACAGACCGTGCGCATGAATTTCGCCGGTAACCGCGGTCCAACCCAGCAGGGGCGGTGCGGCGCCAGCTAAGCCGCCGATCACTATGTTTTGTGGCGTCGCACGCTTCAGAAACATTGTGTAAATGAAGGCATAGCCGACCAGGCTAGCCACCGTCAAAACAGCGGTCAGCACATTAACCGTGACAGCAAGCAGCGCGGTGCCTAGAATTGCGAGCAGTGCAGCAAAAACTATTGCTTCCGACTGGCTGACACGCCCTTGTGCAACAGGACGATTGGTGGTCCGGGACATTTTTTGATCAATACGCTCATCGACAACATGGTTAATTGCCGCCGCTGCACCCGCGCAAAAAGCAATACCAATATTGCCTAGAACCAGTGGCCGCCACGGAACAAAGCCTGGGACCGCCATACACATGCCAATGACCGCGGTTATGAGCATCAAAGCAACGACGCGAGGCTTTGTAAGCTCAAGAAAGTCAGGCCATCGCGCTAATATCGACTCACTCATGATTAACCCCCTGAGTTCTTGAGCAAGAACTTGAGGTCGCCGATGACGTCTTTGTAATTAACCTCGCTGGCGTAACGCATCATGATCCAACCTGAGGGATCAATCAGATACCAAGCGCTCTCGGCAGAATGCCGCTCGGGAATCACGGGCTCGCTAATCGCCTGCCATACGCGAACATCCGGGTGCTCGCTTTCGATAGTTTGCAAAAGTGGCATTATGCCAACGGCTACGTTATTCAAAACACTATCTGCTGCAACATCTACAGCATCCGCGTCAACATTTTCCTCGGCACCCTCAGCAGCGGAACTCGCCTCAATTCGAATAGTGTTAGCAGGCGTATTAACCACCATAACGCGCTGGATTCGATGAAAGTCTCGCCCAATCGCTATTCGGATTTGTCGAGTCAGATAGAGCAACTCGCTGCATGTGGCATTGCAGGTTGCACCAGAATTGACGACCATAAAGGTCCACTTTGGCTCCAGCGAATCGAGGCTGATCTTGCTTCCATCACTGGCGGTAAATAAACGGCCTTTAATATTCACAGGATTGCTGAGAATCTCGCCACTATTAGCCGTTCCCAGGGCACCTACGATATCGATATCGCCGCGCTCGACAAAATACCAAAGCCAAGTCGCCGCCAAGATCATGGTGACGGGCAAGCCAGCAATGAGCAGCAAAATGGCGCGACCGCCGCGCTGATCTATTTGTTGAGTCACTCAGTTATCCCCCAGTGAAAGGCAATGATTACTGTCTACCGATGCGATGCCTCAGCCAACGCAATAGATTGGTACTGCGAAAAATAAAGGCCAAACCCAAAGCAGCCGCCATAGTAAACCATTGCACGGCATAACCCTGATGTTTTGCCGGTGTTTGGTTAACAATCGCCCAAGTCGCATCGAACGCGACCGATGCAAGTTCATCAACTCGGATCTCAAGCGGAAAGATCGGTTGGTCGAGCTGGCTTTGAAGCTCATCCTGCCAAGCGGACAACGTCAGCTGTTGCACCACGCCCGGCAACTGCGCCGGTAATTGATTTTCACCTAGCATAAAGGCTTCGCCACTGGGCTGGTACAGCCGCCCACTCACTGTCTGCACGCCGCTAGGTAACGCAATATCGGGCAGTGTCTTTCTCGATGGGTCGCCTCGAACCCAACCCAGGTTTAGCGCTACCGCGAGCTGGTCTACCTCTGCGAAGGCGACAACCTCGTAACCAAATTTGCCTCCACGTAGTCGGTTGTCCAGCAATACATAGTGGTTGGGTGTAAAACGCGCGCCCATAACGACTTGCCGATCTGCACGCTCATCGTCCGGCAAACGTATCGCTGACTGCGGGGTGATAGCGGGTAGCACCCGCCTGGCCTCCAACCGATCGATCAACGCGGCTTTTTCGTCCGCTCGATCGAGTTGCCAAAAACCCAGGCTGAGCAGGGTTGGCAACAAAAGAGCTGTGGCCAATGTCGTTCGCCAATCGAGTTCAACGCGCAACTTCATCTAGGTTTCGCTACACTCTGTGTTCTGTTTGCCCATGCGCGCTGCTGCCTCGCGGTCCGTGTCTCCTGCAGTGTAAGGATTTTGAATGCTCAAAGGTCTCATTGTTTTACTCATGATCGCGTTACTGATCACCCTTGGTGCGGGACTGTATTTCCTTATGATCGATCAGGGAGATGTAAAGAAGACCCGACTTGTTAACTCGCTCCGCGTGCGTGTGAGTATAGCTGCGACACTGATGGCGCTCATCACCTACGGGGTAGCCACAGGACAGCTTGGCCACCCTAGTCCCTGGGACGCCCGCCCAACTGCCGAAGCCGCTCCATAAAAAAGGCGGGATAAACCCGCCCTTATACCTTTGGCCGTCCTCAGATGATGTAGACAAAAATAAAGAGGAAGACCCAAACCACATCGACAAAGTGCCAGTACCAGCTTGAAGCCGAGAATCCAAAGTGATCGGTAGACGTCATATGCTTGTTGCGAACTGAACGAATTAGCTGAATCAGCAACATGGTCATACCCATGGCCACGTGGAACCCGTGAAAGCCCGTCAACATGAAAAAGGTCGAACCGTAGATACCCGAGTTCAGCGTCAGACCAAACAGCTCATATGCCTCATAATATTCGGCCGCCTGCAAGAAAAGGAAGATAATGGCCAAGCCAACGGTCACGGCTAGCCAGGCTTCAAACTTCTTGATATTGCCTTGCGACAGACCTCGGTGCGCAAACTCGCAGGTAACGCTAGAAGTGAGAAGAATAATCGTGTTCCAAAGCGGAAGCCATGCATACCACGCCTGCGCATCAGCGAACGACATCGATGTGTGCTGTGAAACAAACGCCCCATTGTTGGCTATCGGCTGGCTCAGTGCGCCACCAACCACTTCCTGTGGCGTTATAACGGGCGGCCAGGTGTATTCAAACCCTTCCCATAGCAAGAAGTTCATACGACCGCCCTCACCCTCACCAGCAAGCCAAGGACCTGCCAACCATCGGACGTACAATAGGGCACCGAAAAATGCGGCAAAGAACATTACCTCTGAGAAAATGAACCAGAACATGCCGAGCACATAACTATTACTCAACTGACTACTGTTCATACCGGCTTTATTTTCCTTGATGGTCGTTCTGAACCAATAGGTTAATGTTGCGATAAATATTGCAAGACCCGCAAAAAGCACCCATTTAGCAGCACCGCCGGTATCGTGGGTACCACCGAAGGTCATCTCATTAAGGACTAATCCGCCACCAAAAACAGACAGCACTAAACCGATTGTGGCCCGAACCGCGAGACTGGAGCTCTCGGGTACATAATACTTTTCATACTCAGTTGAAGTTTCGGCGCTCGACATTTTTTTTCCTTATTCTCCCTGCCCCCGGGGCCCTTGAGATTATCTCGAAGCGACTTTATCACTTATTAGCGCGGTCACGTCGAACAACGTATAAGACAGCGTGATGGTTTTAATATCCGCCGGCAGATCCTGATCAACAATGAATTGGAGTGGCATCTCCGCCTTATCATTACCATCAAGCGGTTGTTGCTCGAAACAGAAACACTCGGTCTTATGAAAATATTCTGCGGCTCTGGATGGCGAAACACTGGGTATCGCCTGCGCCACCATGGCATTCATGGTCGGGTTGGCCGCGAAAAATACGGTGTCATTAGCAGCACCTGGATGCACAAGCATTTCCGTCACCTCAGGCGAAAAGGACCACGGCATAGCATCGTTGTTGGTGGCGATGAACTGTACCTTGATAAAGCGCGTCTCGTCGACGTCAGCAGACACTGAAATGTATGCTTCCGACGAGGTTTTGCCATTGATCCCAAGTGCATCGCACAGGACATTGTAAAGCGGCACCATAACCACAAATACAAACGCAAACATAGCCATAGACACGGAACAGAGCTTGGCTACTGTGTCTATGGTGGGATCTTGGCTCAGTCTCATTATCTAATGCCCAAGGCTTAATAAGCTGGTTGCTCTTCGAGCTTGGGTGGCGTTTCAAACGTGTGATAGGGCGCTGGCGATGGCAAGGTCCACTCCAGGCCCTCAGCACCGTCCCATACCTTCTCGTCAGAGACTTTCTCGCCGGACACGATGGCCGCTATCACGTTATAAAGGAAGAGCAACTGTGACATACCGTAAATAAACGCACCAATTGAGGACATCATATTGAAGTCGGCAAACTGCAGTGCGTAATCGGGGATACGCCGTGGCATACCCGCTAGTCCAACAAAGTGCTGCGGAAAGAACGTGACGTTAAATCCAATGAAAGACACCCAGAAATGCACCTTTCCCATGGTTTCGTTGTACATACGGCCCGTCCACTTGGGCAGCCAAAAATAGACCGCTGCAGTCATTGAGAACACAGCACCCGCAACCATCACGTAGTGAAAGTGTGCTACTACAAAGTAAGTATCGTGATACTGGAAATCGGCCGGTGCAATCGACAGCATTAGTCCGGTAAAACCGCCGATGGTAAATAACACTAAAAAGCCTATTGAGAACAGCATTGGCGTTTCAAACGTCATAGCACCGCGCCACATGGTGGTTACCCAATTAAATACCTTCACTCCGGTTGGTACCGCAATCAGCATAGTCGCGTACATGAAGAACAGTTCACCAGCTACAGGCATACCGACGGTGTACATGTGGTGCGCCCATACGATGAACGACAGAAAGGCAATCCCTGCCGTCGCATAAACCATTGACGCATAACCAAATAGTGGCTTGCGAGAGAACGCGGGAATGATCTGCGAAATCACGCCAAATGCGGGCAAAATAATGATGTACACCTCAGGGTGACCGAAGAACCAGAAAATGTGCTGGAACAAAACAGGGTCACCACCACCTGCAGCGGAGAAGAAGCTCGTGCCGAAGTGAATATCCATCAACATCATGGTTACGGCGCCCGCTAGCACTGGCATCACTGCAACTAGCAAGAACGCGGTGATCAACCACGTCCACACGAACAGTGGCATCTTCATGTAAGTCATGCCAGGAGCCCGCATATTCATCACGGTAGCGATAATGTTGATTGAACCCATGATGGATGACACACCCAAAATGTGAATCGCGAAAATAAAGAACGTCACCGAAGGTGGTGCGTAAGTTGTTGACAGTGGCGCGTAGAACGTCCATCCAAACGCTGGAGCACCGCCTTCCATTAGCAGTGTCGACGCCAGCATCAGGAATGCAGGCGGAAGAATCCAGAAGCTCCAGTTATTCATGCGTGGCAATGCCATATCAGGCGCACCGATCATCATGGGGATGAGCCAGTTTGCCAGTCCCACAAAGGAGGGCATGATGGCACCGAAAACCATGACAAGACCGTGCAGGGTTGTCATCTGGTTGAAGAAGCCCGGTTCTACCAGCTGCATACCAGGCTGGAACAGCTCTGCGCGGATGACCATAGCGAAGGCGCCACCCAAGAGGAACATTGCGAATGAGAACCATAGGTACATGGTCCCGATGTCTTTATGGTTAGTTGTGTACAGCCAACGAGAGAGGCCTTTTGCTGGACCGTGGTGGTGATCGCCCATGTTTATTTCCTCCGACTACCCTTCTTTATAGCTCACGACGTCTGACGCTTGAACTACATCCCCAGTATTATTTCCAAAAGCGTTGCGCTGGAAGGTCGTCACCGCTGCAACATCAATGTCTGACAATTGCGCACCAAATGCCTGCATGGCAGTTCCGGCGACCCCGTTTACGATAACGTTCAAGTGAGGGTCCAGCCCACCCATTGCAATGGTGCTCCCCGCAATTGCATTACCGAGGCCCCCTTCACCGTTAGCGCCGTGACAAGCGAGACAGCTTGCGTTGTAAACGTCCTCTCCTCGCGCCATGAGCTCGTCAACTGGCAGCTCTGTGGCGGCTAATGCTGCATCCGTAGCAGCTGCACCTCTCTTCGCTGCCATCCAGTCATTAAATTCACCCTGACCTACCACGTGTACTTCGACGGGCATGAAACCATGGTAGGCGCCGCACAACTCGGTACACTGTCCACGATACACGCCCTCAGCCAAAACACGTGTCCACGCCTCATTGATGAAGCCTGGAATTGCGTCACGCTTAACCGCGATTTCAGGCACCCACCATGAATGGATAACATCGTTGGCAGTAATCAAGAATCGCACCTTGGTATCAACAGGAATGACCAGCGGCTCATCGACTTCGAGAAGGTAGTTCTCGCCTTTCGTATCAGTGTTGTAGATTTGCTCCTGCGATGTCGCAAGATTAGAGAAAAACGCAATGTTCTCACCGTCAGCATCGAGGTACTCGTATTTCCACTTCCACTGGTAGCCCGTTACTAAGATGCTCATCTCTGCATCGTCGTTGTCGTAAACCTCGAGCAAAGTGGATGTTGCAGGAACGGCCATTAGGACCAGAATGAAGAAAGGCACGACGGTCCAAGCAATTTCAACACCTGTGTGCTCATGAAACTGCGAGGGCTCGACACCTTTTGATTTACGGTGTGCGTAAATCGAGTACAACATAACGCCGAAAACGCCGATACCGATGGCGACACAGATCCAAAAAATCAGCATGTGAAGGCCGTAGATTTCAGCACCAAGATCAGTAATTACGGCGCCAGCTTCGGAAATACCCGTCGACATGTTTATCTGGTTTTGTGCATTAGCAGCGAGCGGCAAAAGCGCCGTCGCGGCAAGTGCGCGTGCGTTTAGCATCTTTTTTTCCCCATAATCGCGGTAGAATGGCCCCGCCCCCGTGGTTGGGCCCCGCGTTTTTTCTCTAATAGAGTATAACGAAGTCAAATTGGATTCACAGCGGAAACACGTTTCTTAGACAAATACCTTGCATTTATTACCAGTTATTTAGTCCTTATCGAGGTCTGGTGGCATCAGTCGGACAGGTTCTGCCACTGTTTCCACCAAACGTGCACTCCCACGCGTGACGCGGGTAGTAGGCTCCTCGGCAACTTGCTGGGGTCTCTTTTCTCTAAATCCACACTCAATGCAAGACCGCTCGTCGGTGTCCATATCGACCACCAGCCGATCCATGGCCTTGCAGGAGGGACAGATTGCACCCGCAATAAATCTCGGTCTTCTCGGTGCCTGTGGGGTTGATTCATTAGACATGATTTTAAAATTTCATCTTGTTTAACAGTTGAATGTCGCACGACGACCATGCCAAGGTTATCAGCGATACGGAGCACGAGCAGTTAAAGATGCCCAAACTAAGCTATCACGGCCCCGACAATATTCGGTCACACGACGGCATTATTCCATCGCTTGGTGAGCGAGTGATGATAGATCCTAGCGCCGTCGTTCTCGGTGATCTGGTCGCGGGCGACGATGTTAGCGTGTGGCCGCAATGTGCAATCCGTGCTGATATGCACCGGATTCACATTGGTCATCGGACCAATATTCAAGATAATTCGGTTCTCCATATCACTCATGCCGGCGAATTCAGTGAAGCGGGTTGGCCGCTGACTATTGGTAACGACGTAACGGTAGGGCATAGCGTGGTACTGCACGGTTGCACCATTGGTAACCGCGTGCTTGTGGGAATTGGATCCATTCTGATGGATGGTGTGACCGTTGAAGATGAAGTCATGATCGGTGCGGGAAGTCTTGTTACACCCGGTAAAATACTGAAAAGTGGCTGGCTCTATGCTGGATTACCCGCAAAGCCCATTCGGAAAATCACCGAACGAGAGCGGTCGTTTTTAGTTTATTCCGCGCAGAACTACGTGAAATTAAAAAACCGCTTTCTCGACGAGTCGGAGAGACAGTAGTAGACGCTAAGATCGTAACATCGCCAGAACGCGGCTCGTCAACGGACGCTCACCATTCCAAATTTGGTAGCTATCTGCCGCCTGCTCAACCAACATACCGAGACCGTCAGTGACCTCCTGAAATCCGCGGGAAGCAGCCCAAGTCATAAAGGGTGTGAGTCCGTTGCTGTAAATCAGATCGTACGCTGAGGCGCTACTGGAGATTGTTGGGATATGCAGATCAGGAAAATCGCCGGCCCAACTGTTACTCAAGCCATTGATCACAAGGCTCCATTCCCTGTCAGGTATCGCCGTCAAACCCCCCGCAGTCATTGATCCTCTGTTCTCAAACATAGCAACGAGATCTTCCGCTCGTTCAGGTGTGCGATTGGCGACATGGATCGATGCTGGAGCACAATCGCATAGCGGACCAAGAATACTCCGCATAGCACCACCAGCGCCCAGAAACAAAATGTTGGCCCCAGCCACTTGCCACCCCAAGTTCACCTCAAGGTCGCTAACCAAGCCGCTGCCATCGGTCGTGTGGCCACAGACACGTCCCTCATCATTACGCCACAGAGTGTTCACGGCTTCCGCATCAACGGCATCTTGCGTGTGAACTTCGGCAAATACGAATGCTTCGCCTTTAAACGGTGCGGTCACGTTTAATCCGATTCCACCGCTTGCAAAAAAATCATTAACGACCCGATCAAAGTCACCTACCTCGACCAGCACCTTTTGATAGTCGATATCATGCTGACAACCCTCGGCAAACGCGCGGTGAATTTCCGGCGACTTACTGTGTTCGATAGGATTGCCCAGTACGGCGAACCGCCTCATGTGCTACTCCAAATGCAAGGGGTCAAAACTAAAAAAAGGTAGAGGACTCTGCACGCCTTTAAGGTGAGTGTCTCACACCCAGTCACGCGGCTTTAGGTAATAGTCCAAAAGCTCTGCTTCGGGCGTGCCAGCCTCTGGCGTCAAGCCGTACTCCCAGCGCACCAGCGGTGGCAAGGACATCAGAATGGCTTCTGTTCGGCCATTTGATTGAAGCCCGAACAGGGTGCCTCTATCGAAAACCAAATTGAATTCTACGTAGCGTCCACGACGATATAGCTGCCATTGCCGCTCACGCTCGCCGAATGCTTTATCCTTATTTCTATGCACAATGGGCACGTAGGCATTCAAATAGGCATTGCCCACGGCCTGCATAAAGCCAAACGTCTTCTCAAAACCCCACTCATTCAGGTCGTCATAAAACAACCCACCGATACCTCTAGGCTCATCACGATGCGGCAAAAAAAAGTAATCGTCACACCAGGCTTTGAACTTGGGGTATACGCCCTCGCCAAAAGGCTCACATGCCTCCTTAGCAGTTTGGTGCCAGTGCACGGCGTCTTCTTCCGAGCCGTAGTAGGGGGTTAAATCAAAGCCACCACCCATCCACCAAACAGGCGCTTCACCCTCTTTTTCAGCGACAAAACACCGAACATTGGCGTGAGACGTGGGCACATAGGGGTTTCGCGGATGCATAACTAACGAGACGCCCATTGCTTTGAAACTGCGGCCCGCAAGTTCCGGTCGATGTTGAGTGGCACTTCCCGGCATATGACTGCCTTCTACGCACGAGAAATTGACGCCCCCTTTTTCGAAGACTTTTCCATCAGCAAGCACGCGGCTGATGCCATCGCCGCCTTCAGGCCGGTCCCAAGACTCTGTTTCAAACTTTGCTAAACCGTCGATGGCACTCAACTCGTCGCAAATCGACTGTTGCAGGCGCTTCAAGTACTGTTGTACGGCCAGCAAATCCATAGCCTTCCCCTGATCTAGGCGATGTTTAACGCAACACCTCACCCGTTTTTATCCGTTTTATCGTCGATGGTTTACCGGCCAGATCCACTTCACCGGGCACCACCGTCATTCGCGAGCCAAAGTATCGCCTCACCTGAAAAAGGTGCCTCGCCGGCTGCGCTCCCGCCCAGTTGGCACTGGTTGTGACCAATGGGCCGCCCAGTTCAAGACACAAACTAGACAAAGCTCGTGCAGAGGTTACACGTATTGCGACTTCGTTGCTCTCTCCAGTGACCCAAGAGGGGAAATAACCACGATTTGGGACCAACCAGGTTACGGGCCCAGGCCATGATGACAACACGCGAGTACGTTCCTCGTCATTTAAACCATCTAGCAAGGGAGCAAAGTGCGCCACATCGCCACTGGCCACAATGACGCCTTTGGACAGCGGACGTTGCTTCATTTCACATAGAAACGTGACCGCAGACAGATTCCATGGGTCGCAGGATAAGCCCCAAACGGCTTCGGCGGGGCAGGCGATCACGTGGCCAGCCTTTATGCTGACTGATGCTTGTTTTATTCGCCACAACGAGGCCATAACTAACATTCTATATTCGATGAATATCGTTATTTTACCTCACGAATCCCCTGCGCGGGTCCAATAAACCTAACCTTGGCGAACCAGCTGTCTATGGATCTCTAGTTGAGCAAGCGCTTTGTGCAAGACCCGGATCTCCAATAAAAGCGAGGCGGCTAGGTCATCCAACGGATGCGAACCGTCATTTAAGGCCGCAAGTAGTTAATCTACCGTGTAATTCCCTGTCAGATGATCAATCTGTCATTCATGAGCTTCCCCGAAATATACCTCCAGTGACGTTATGGCAGTTACTTCACCATCAAAATAGAGAGAATTGGCGTATCACCGCGAAGCGGTATAATGAGAGATGTGCGTTGGCAGTGGGTACCTGACAAGCCCACCACGGTGCAATTGACACCTTTTTCATTCACACCCACGCCTGAGCGACGACTATGGCCATCAGAAAAATTCTCGAATTCCCCGACCCGCGTCTGCGAACCCGTGCAGCAAGTGTTGAGGTTGTGGATGAGAGAATACAGACGCTGGTTGATGACATGTTCGAAACCATGTACGACGCTAACGGTATAGGACTGGCGGCTTCACAAATCGACGTCCATGAGCAGGTTATCGTTATTGACCTCTCCAGCGATCGATCAACCCCGCGGGTGTTTGTAAATCCGACGGTCGAAATCATCGATGAAACCCTCGACAGCTTTGAAGAGGGTTGCTTGTCTGTGCCCGGATTTAGCGAATCTGTTGAAAGGCCCAAAGCGATCCGCGTCAATGCGCTTGATCGTGACGGGAGCACTATTGACGAGACAGTGACTGGCTTGCTCGCAGTCTGTCTTCAACACGAAATGGATCATTTGCAAGGTAAGCTTTTCGTCGACTACTTAAGCCCTCTGAAGCGACAGCGAATCCGACAGCGACTCGAAAAAGAGCAGCGCCGTAGAGCGTAAACAAAGAATGCCAACACCGTTACGAGTCGTCTTCGCAGGTACCCCAGCTTTCGCAGCGGGACACCTCACTGAACTATTAGCCTCGGAGCACGAAGTGATAGCGGTCTATTCGCAGCCCGACCGACCTGCCGGCCGGGGCAAGCGGCTGACGGCGTCACCAGTCAAAGCGGTAGCCCAAGCACATTCGATTCCCGTATTTCAGCCGGTCAGCTTGCGATCGTCGGAGGAACAAGGTGCGCTACAGGCGCTCAAGCCCGACGTGATGGTTGTTGTTGCCTATGGGCTGCTGCTACCCAAGACAATTTTGGATGTGCCCGCGTTCGGCTGTATCAATGTCCATGCATCGCTACTTCCACGTTGGCGAGGCGCCGCCCCCATACATCGTGCGATCGAGGCCGGTGATCAGGAAAGCGGTATCACCATCATGCGTATGGATGAGGGTTTGGATACCGGCGCAATGCTGACGATCGCAAAGACTTCGATTACCACGAGTCACACAACTGGCACGCTAACCGACGAGCTCGAAACGCTGGGTGCAAAAACGCTGATATCAACGCTCGACTCGCTGCCGGCCCTATTGAAGGTAGCTGTGGATCAACCAGAGGACGGTATTACCTACGCCCATAAAATCTCGAAAACCGAGGCCATCATCGATTGGTCCCAGTCAACGGCCAGCATTACGCGGAAAATTCGAGCCCTTAACCCAGCACCAGGCTGTTTCACGCTTTTGAGCGACCAGCGCATTAAACTGTGGGAGGCGAGCGCCGTTTCCAGCGAAAGCGGCGCCAAGAGTGCCCCGGGGACCATCATCTCGCTCACTAAAGAAGGCTTAACTGTCAGCGCTGGTGATGGCTTGGTATCCATCACACGTTTACAACTTCCCAACAAAAAGCCCTTGTCTATCGCAGAGGTTGTTAACGGGAACCCGGCACCGTTGTCTCCCGGCAACCAATTTGAAAGTCATCTGAAATGACCGAACCGGTGAGGGCAGTAGCGGCATCACTACTAGATGATGTCGCTAAAGGCAGCTCTCTTAACAAGATTTATGATCGGGCAGAGCGGTCGGTCGCCGACAGCGAACAGCCTTTCTTGCGTGAGCTGGTTTATGGCTCACTAAGACTATGGCCACTTTATAAGGGTGTCACTCGCCAACTTCTTGAGCGGCCGTTGAAAACAAAAGACGCTGTCTTAGAAGCCTTGCTCATCATGGCAATGTACGAGCTGGATGAATGCGCAACACCCGACTATGCGTCGGTTTCGGGGGCTGTCGATTGTTGTGAGCAGCTCGGGCGGCCTTGGGCTAACCGACTAATTAATGGCTGTCTCCGGCGATATCAGCGTGACAAAGCAACCCTTCTTAAATCCCTTGGGGATAGTGAACGCGCAGCCTTGCCGGGTTGGCTTCACAAATTATTGTCTAAATCCTACCCTGAGCAACTGGATCAATTGGCAGACGCCAGTCGACAACGGCCTCCTTTTACCTTACGGATAAATACCGAGCGCATCTCTGTCAATGACTACCGCGCGCTACTGACAAAAGCAGGTATTGATTCGCGCGCGGCGGGCACCAGCGGGCTCACGCTTGTACAGCCAGTGCCGGTGGCTCAGCTGCCTGGTTTCCAAGATGGCTTTGTCAGCGTGCAAGACGCCTCGGCACAGCTCGCAGGATTGCTCTTATCACCCGAGCAGGGCATGACGGTGCTCGATGTCTGCGCGGCCCCGGGCGGCAAGGCCTGCCACTTGGCTGAGCTCGGGGCAACTGTTACGGCGGCCGATATCTCTGCGGACCGGCTGGTCAAAGTAACTGAAAACGCGAGCCGACTTAACCTCTCAATTACTTCCATTCACAGTGACGGGCGAAGCTTGCATGAGTTATTGGCGCCCGCATCCTTTGACGCAATCCTCCTTGATGCACCATGCTCGGCAACAGGCGTATTACGACGAAATCCTGATGTAAAAGTCATCCGCCGAAAAAGTGATATTGACCAGTTCACAGCATTGCAAAACGAACTACTGCAGTCAGTGTGGAAGCTTCTCAAGCCAGGGGGTCAATTGCTCTACGCGACCTGTTCCATACTTTTACAGGAGAACGATGCCATTGTTGGTCGCTTTCTCGAGTCTGAAGAGACGGCTCACTCCATGATATTGCCAAAAACCATCGGTGAAGCAACAACCTATGGCCAACAAGTCATTCCCTCTGCATTAGGTGGCGATGGGCTCTATTACGCACTACTGGAAAAACCCACCCCATAAGGGTGTGATTGCTCTAAAACTCCGTTAAATCTGGAGTTCGCTGAAAATCAGAGTACCATCCCGAGCTAAACGGCACAGAGCAATCGTTGTCTAAGGAATCGATAGCGTCGTGAAGATCATTATTCTAGGAGCCGGCCAGGTTGGTGGAACACTAACCGAGCACCTCGCCGACGAGCAAAACGACGTCACTGTTGTTGACAGCTCGGACGCCGCATTGCGCCGACTGCAAGATCGCCTCGATATACGCACAGTAAAAGGTGACGCGTCTAGACCGACGACCCTCTCGGAAGCCGGTGCTGAAGATGCAGACATGCTGATCGCTGTAACCGACAGCGATGAAGTCAACATGCTCGCCTGCTCGATTGCTTTTACGCTCTATCGCACGCCGACCAAAATATGTCGGATCAGGGAAGTTGACTATCTGAACGAGGATAAAAAGCTTTTCCAATCAGGCGCAATTCCCGTCGATGTAACAATCAGCCCGGAACACCTAGTGACCGATGCCATTCACCAGCTAATTCTCAACCCAGGATCGCTGCAGGTACTAGACTTCGCAAGTGGACAGATTCGGCTGGTCGCGGTTCGAGCCGTAGAAGGTGGCCCTATTGTGGGACGAGAGCTACAAGAAATTCGACAGCACATGCCGAGTGTTGATACGCGAGTCGCCGCTATCTTTCGAAAATCTCAAAACGCAATTATTCCCGAGGGAAGCACCGTGGTTGAGCCTGAAGATGAGGCTTTTTTTATTGCTGCGAGTGAAAACATCCGGGCCGTCACATCGGAACTAAGAAAACTCGATGAGCCCTATAAGCGCGTAATGATTGCAGGGGGCGGGAAAATTGGCGCGTCGCTGGCTAAGCGGCTCGAACGTGACTATCAGGTAAAGGTGCTCGAACTCAACTACGATCGTTGTCGCGTACTGTCAGAAGAGCTTGAGGAAAGCATTGTCCTGACCGGAAGCGCTAATGACTCGAAGCTACTGCAACAGGAGAACATAAGTAACACCGATGTGTTCTGTGCACTGACCAACAACGGCGAGTCCAACATCATGATGTCGATGCTGGCTAAGCGCTTGGGTGCTAAGAAGGTCATCACGCTCATTACCAACTCCGCCTATGCGGAGCTGGTGGGTCAAGAAATCGACATCGCAATATCACCCCAGCAGATCACCATTAGCAGCCTACTAACCCACGTCCGGAAGGGCGATATCAGTAACGTCCATTCTCTGCGCCGCGGTGCCGCCGAAGCGCTTGAAATCACAGCCCATGGTGATCCCAAAACATCTAAAGTTGTGGGCCGGCGGCTTGACGAATTAGACCTACCACCGGGTGCAACAGTGGGCGCAATCCTGCGCGGCGATCAGGTTATCATTGCGCATCGCCACGTGGTAGTAGAGGAAGATGATCATGTAATCTTGTTCCTCACTGATCCCTCGAAAATCAGTTTGGTAGAAAAGCTGTTTGTCGTCGGTGGTAGTTTCATATAATGAATATTGGGCTGTGCATCCGTATCGTCGGCCTGTTGCTAATGCTTTTTAGCCTGGGGAACCTGCCTTCAATGGTCCTGGGTTGGGTACAAGAAGACGGCACTGCTGAGATCTTTGGGCAGGCCTTTGCTGCCACCGCTATTTCAGGTGTTTTACTATCGCTGCTAACTCAGCGCGTCAATACCGAGTTACAAATTCGCGATGGCTTTTTGGTGACCGCCGCTTTCTGGATCGTTCTCAGTCTCTATGGGTCACTGCCATTTGTTCTAAGTGACGCGATTGAGGTATCAGTTTTCGATGCTTTCTTTGAGTCCGTCTCGGGACTGACAACGACGGGGGCTACCGTCCTAGCAGGCCTCGACACACTGCCTCAATCTATCCTTCTTTACCGGCAGCTACTTCAGTGGTTAGGTGGTATCGGGATCATTGTATTGGCCGTAGCCGTGCTGCCGATGTTGGGTATCGGCGGCGTGCAGCTCTATCGAGCTGAAAGCACAGGTCCCGCGAAAGACAGCAAATTAACTCCACGAATCACCTCGACTGCCAAAGCGCTCTTCTCCATATATTTGGGACTGACCGTCGCTTGTGCCGCAGCGTATTACCTCGCTGGTATGTCCGCTTTCGATGCCATCAGCCATGCATTTTCGACGATTGCCATTGGCGGGTTTTCAACCCATGACTCCAGCATGGGCTATTTCCAAAGTGACGTTATTCTGCTGATTGCCTGCCTCTTCATGCTAATTAGCGCCGTTAATTTTGGTCTTCACTTTGTCGCGTTCTCCAAACGCAATCCCAGTATTTATTCTTTCGATTCGGAGACAAAGTTTTTCTCCGGAGTTTTATTTATTTCTGCAATAATCACCTGCATCACGTTAGTGGCTATGGGTACGCTTTCGGCGGACAAAGCTATTATTCACGGTTTATTCCAAACCGTATCGATTGCGACGACGACTGGCTATGCCAGTGATCACTTCGCCACCTGGCCCTCCTTCCTGCCGATATTTCTGATCATGCTCAGTGTGATGGGCGCATGCGCAGGCTCCACCGGCGGCGGCATGAAAGCCATGCGCATCTTACTTATCTTTCGACAGGGCTTGAGAGAACTTCGACAACTGCTGCACCCCAATGCCGTGATTCCGTTAAAACTCGATCACCGGAGGGTACGTCCCGAGGTGGTCAGCGCAGTCTGGAGCTTCTTCGCTGTCTACATGTTTTCTTCTTTCATTTTAGTACTGTGTATGCTGGCAACAGGCTTGGACTTTCTATCCGCCGCCAGCGCAGTTATCGCCGCGATCAACAACCTTGGTCCGGGCCTGGGTTCCGTTGCAGCCAACTACGCCACTGTAACCGATGCCGGCAAGCTGATTTTGTGCATGGCAATGCTACTTGGACGACTTGAGATCTTCACGTTGCTGATTCTTTTTACGCCCACCTTCTGGCGACCTTAGATCAGCCGGAATTACTTCAGCCCCCGCGACTCCTTGATCAAGTCATAAGCCGTTGTGATGTTTTGTGAACGTTCCGTCGCGAGGTCTACCATCTCCTTTGGAACACCCCTAGCGCTCAATTTATCCGGATGATTTTCGCTCATCAGCCGGCGGTAAGCCTTTTTTAACTCACGGTCATCGACATCGGCGCTAATACCCAGAGCTTTGTAGGCATCTGCGAGCTGGCTACGCTGCGGTTGGTATTGCTGCCGTTGGTGCTGACGCTGGTCGCCAAAGTTAGCCTGCGCGGCCACCATGCTAATAATTCGCTGCAAGGCAGCATCTGAAATACCCAGCGTTTCAGCCACCCTCGCGAGGGCACTACGCTCCGCGACGTCCAGTCGACCATCAGCTAAGGCCATACCGACCAAAAAGAGCATCAGTGTCTGAGGCGTTTGAGGTCGAAGCGATGCCGTCCTCCGGAATCGCAAGAGCTCGGCAGAGGGATCAAAATCAGGCTCAGCGCCGCGCTTAAAACGTTTGATTGCCGAAGCACGCTGTGACGACGTAAGCCTGAGCTGAGAAAACATCGCTTCAGCCTGTGCGATTTCTAACTCTGATACACGGCCATCTGCCTTCGCTACGTATCCCAGCATGATAAAAGTAGTATCAAAAAACTCTTGCTGTAACGCATGAAGCCCATCAGGGCCTGTCATACGAATAGCTCTTACCAAGCCAGAATCAAATAGGTGCCCAACAAAAAAACCAACCAAACCGCCGATGACACCCAGCATCAAAAATCCCAGTAAACTGCCGAGAATCTTACCTGTGTAGACTTTCATCGTGTGGGATCCGCGTGAGACGCCCGTTTGACGCCGTCGTAATGGTTGGTTGTGCCCCTTGGCAAGGTTCTAAAACGTTTATATGACCATTGGTACTGTGCATCTCGGCCAGATATCAGTGTCTCAATGTCCTGGTTCATCGCCTTCAGTGCAACCTCTAAATCCTCATTGTAAATATCGGCAGATACGGGCAAATATACGAGCTCCCATCCACCCTTCACGCGCAAAACGCCTGCGAGTACAGCGCGAGCACCAGATTTCGACAACAAGTTGGCACACAAACTTGCTGTGAAACACTCGATGCCCTTAAAAGGGACATTTAAACCGCCTGATTCATGAGACGGTACTTGATCGGGCAAAATACCCGTAAGCCCGCCGCGCTTAAAATGCCTCACTAATTGCACTAGGCCTTTTGGGGTTGTGGGCACATAGGCACCACCGGGACGCTTTCTTGCCTCTAAAACGAGTGAGCCTATGGACGGCAATTTTGGGGGCTCATATAAACCGAGAAGATCGCCTTGGGTTACCAGGTGATGGGGCAATACCTCCCAGTTACCGACGTGCGGTGCAAGCACTAAAACGCCACGCTCATCATCCGCGGCAGCTTGTAAGTGCTCGATTCCAACAACCTTAAGCTTAGACATGACATAGGCGGGTGAGCGACGCCAAACATGCCCCAATTCAGCGGTCAACGCACCTTGTTCCAGCACCGCCTCTTTCATCAGTGCCTCTTGTTGATCTGAAGGCATTTGCGGGTAAGCCAGCTCAATATTTCTGCGCACAACGCGAACCGTCGCCGTGTTCATCATAAACGCCAGACGTCCTACAAAACGACCCGTTGACCGCGCCACCTCGAGAGGCACAAGTGCGGACAGACGCAATACTGATCGCAAAACCGCTACAGCAAGCCCGTCTTTCAGTCGAAATATCAGTGAATTGTGATTCTTTGGCACAGAGATGCGCTCAATTCAGTCTGGTTGTTCATATTATGCCAGTGCCAGCCGCTGTATACTTCACCCTTCGGTAATTCGGGACAGAGAAGTGAGTTCATTAACTTTCCAAGAGCTAATCCTGGAGCTTCAGAGCTTCTGGGGAGAAAACGGTTGTGTGATTCTTCAACCGCTTGACCTCGAAGTGGGAGCTGGAACGTTTCATCCTGCAACCTTTCTTAAAGCGCTAGGGCCCGAAAACTGGAATTCTGCTTATGTTCAGCCAAGCCGACGGCCACAGGATGGCCGGTACGGCGAAAACCCTAATCGCTTGCAGCACTATTACCAGTTTCAAGTGGTTATGAAGCCATCGCCCGCCGACTTTCAGGAGCGCTATCTCGATAGCCTGAGACGACTGGGACTCGATCCGCTCGAGCACGATGTCAGATTCGTCGAGGATAACTGGGAATCACCCACCCTTGGTGCGTGGGGCCTTGGTTGGGAGGTATGGCTCAATGGTATGGAAGTGTCTCAGTTTACATACTTCCAGCAAGCCGGTGGGCTAGAGTGCCTACCTGTTACCGGCGAAATTACTTACGGTATTGAGCGCCTGGCAATGTACCTGCAGAACGTCAATTCGGTTTACGATCTGGTCTGGTCTGAGACGCCAGCGGGCACCATTAAGTACGGCGATGTTTTCCATCAGAACGAAGTGGAAATGTCGACGTTCAATTTCCAGCAGGCAGATGTTAATCACCTGCTCGGCCACTTCGAATTTTGCGAAAAGGAAGCTGAGCGATTGGTTTCCCTTGAACTGCCACTTCCGGCCTATGAGTTCGTTATGAAGGCGTCACATACCTTCAACTTACTGGATGCACGACACGCGATCAGTGTGACCGAGCGACAGCGCTATATTCTCCGGGTAAGAACTCTGGCCCGATTAGCTGCGCAGGGTTACGTCGCGTCTCGCGCCAAATTGGGTTTCCCTCTAGCCGATAAAGACCTAGCCGAAGCGGCGCTTAAAGCGTTGGCAGAGGGGTCTGCGGCGTGAGTACTCAAACAGTCTTATTCGAGCTCGGCACTGAGGAACTCCCAGCCGGTGAGTACGAAGGCATGGCTAATGCCCTAGCCAGTGGGGTGGCTTCTGGTCTTAAGCAACAAGGGCTCGCAATTGGCAAAATAACCATATTCGCTACTGCCAGACGCCTGGCGGTTTTGATCGAGAATGTCCAAGAGCGCGCCGATGACACAGAGCAGGAGGTCTTAGGGCCACCGGTGGCAGCAGCAAAAGCGAATGATGGGAGCTGGACACCCGCCGCCATAGGCTTTGCAAAAAAACAGGGAATGAGTGCTGACGAACTGCAGATAATCAGTACTGAGAAAGGTGACCGGCTCGGCGTTCGTAAGGCGGCAGCAGGGGCCTTGTGTCCTGACGTACTGCCCGCGGTGGTCACGCAGGCAGTGGAAAATATCCCAGTCTCCAAACGCATGAGGTGGGGCAGGGAGCGCCACGAATTTCTGCGGCCGGTGCAATGGCTAGTGCTACTCTACGGAGCCGACGACATTGACGTCTCTTTATTCGGATTGACCTCCGATCGCGTGTCACGAGGCCATCGCTTTCATGGTCAGTCATTGGTAACGATACCCAATGCCGCTGCCTACGAGGCAACATTGAAAGAACACTTTGTCATCGCCTCGGTGGACGAGCGCAAAGCACTGATTAAAGACCAAGTCGAGGGGCTGGTCTCAAAGGGCGAGCGAGTCGTTATCGATGACAACCTGCTCGGAGAAGTGACCGGGCTGGTCGAGTGGCCGGTGGCCCTACGCGGTAGTTTCGACGAATCGTTCCTCACCGTGCCACGACAAGCACTGATTTCATCGATGCGCGAACACCAGAAGTACTTTCACATAGAGCGCCCCGATGGCGAGCTAATCCCATCGTTTATTACCATCTCAAACATCGAGAGCAAGCACCCGGAGACCGTCGTTTATGGAAACGAGAAGGTTATCCGCCCGCGCCTAGCCGACGCCGCATTTTTCTTTGATACAGACAAAAAGACAACACTCGCAAGCAAGGCCCTGCGACTAGAGAACGTGTTATTCCAGCGTGATCTTGGCACCCTAGCGGAAAAGCAGACGCGTATCTCAGAGGTGGCACAGACGCTAAGTCAATATCTTGGCGCTGATAAATCAACGGTAAAAGCGGCAGGCTGTTTAATTAAAGCCGATCTTGTATCCGACATGGTAGGAGAGTTTCCCGAGCTTCAGGGTATAGCAGGGCGGCACTACGCACTGCATGACGGAGCGTCAGAAGCCGTTGCCAATGCTGTTGAGCAACATTATTGGCCAAAGTTTTCGGGTGACCAATTGCCCCATTCCCCAGAATCGGCGGCATTAGCGTTAGCCGACAGACTCGATACCCTGATTGGTATCTTCGGAATAGGGCAGGTGCCAACCGGATCGAAAGATCCATTTGCGCTGCGCCGAGCGTCACTCGCCGTCATTCGAATACTCCTTGCCTTTGCCCCAATGGCAAACCTCGAGATGATTTTGACAACAGCCAAGCAGTCCTTCCCCTCGGGTGTGTTGGATGAAGACGTTGTTGCTACAGTGAAGGCGTATCTGCTTGATCGTTTACCTGCACACTACGAGGAGCAGGGAGTTTCAGTGGACATACTCCGAAGTGTGACCGCTGTCGGTACCGAGACTATTGGCGATATCGATTGTCGAAGCCTAGCTGTAGCAAACTTTGCAGGATCTGACGCCGCAAATGCGCTTGCTGTGGCGAATAAGCGTGTTGCCAACATCCTGACGAAAGTAGGTGAAACGTTGCCAACGATTAATCAGGATCTGCTGACAGAAACAGCTGAACTAAAGTTGCGAGCAGCACTAATCGAATCTCAAGCATCCCTTAACGTGGCAGTTGCTGATAACGACTATCCGCAGGCATTGTCGAACTTAGCCAAACTTCGTGAACCCGTGGATGCGTTCTTTGACAACGTTCTGGTTAACGCAGACGATATGAGTGTTCGTCTGAACCGTTTAGCGCTGCTCCAAGAGTTACGCTGTCAGTTTTTGAAAGTCGCTGATCTGGCAGTACTCGCCAGATAAGGCCTGCTTATTCATGTCTCTTGATGCCGTCGTTGTAGCTCTCGCACTTGTCTCAAGCAGCGCTATCGCTATCGGTCTCCTTATCCGGAAACATAGTGCTTATCGCGAGTCGGTAGCCGATGCGCTCGCTCGTGGTGATATTGCGAGAGAAGAGGTCGAAGCGCTCAAGCGGCAACTAGAGG